>OHDD01000453.1_pt1 | contig 23338 bp, 23 predicted proteins | sample 1566941 | NCBI WGS metagenome assembly OHDD01 (sample SAMEA3879580, study PRJEB24766) | human gut metagenome | biome: human-associated habitat; feature: feces | place: USA | collected 1985/1987 | reverse complement strand
AAAGAAATACCACGACACCTACGGAAACCTGATGGTGCCCGGAAAATATGTAGACCCGGACGGCTATCCCTTAGGACAGTGGATCATCAAGACCCGGCAGCAAAAGCTGAACGGCCGACTGAAGGAAGAACGCATCGCACAGCTTGATGAGATCGGCATGGTGTGGAACATTTTCGATGCCAAGTGGGAAAAGGCTTATGCGCTGGCTGCGGCTTATTATGAGGAAAACGGCAACCTGAATATCCCACGTTCCTATGTGACAGCGGCTGGCGAACGGCTGGGGCAATGGGTCGAAAGCCAGCAATGGGCGTACCCGAAAGGAAAACTGACGGAGGAACAGGTCGAGCGGCTCAGCCGGATCGGGATGTACTGGGGCAATCGCAATGACCGCAAGTGGAACGAGGGGTATCAGGAGGCAAAGCGCTATTTTGATGCCCACGGCGACCTGAACGTCCCAGCAGAATATGTGTCACCGGGCGGTTACAACCTCGGAAATTGGGTCAAACGGCAGCGGTATACCCGCCAGAATCCTGAAAAAAGCGGCGCTGTTTTGACAGAGGAGCGGATTGCAAAGCTGGATGAGATTGGGATGCGGTGGGAATCTAGAATCCCGAAATCTCAAAAATCATGTCTCAAATTAAAAGAAAAGGTAGAACCTGCAAAAGCAGGATGATAGTGTGAGGAAAACATGGAAGAATTGAGCTATCACGTTGATTTTGGACCGTATTATGTCCATTTGAATCGAAAGCAAAAGAAATACCTTGCGGTAAGGTCTGTAATCGACCGTGTTCTGGCAGCGCTGGCGCTGATTTTACTTTCACCCTTGTTTTTGGCGGTAAGTATTGCACAAAAAGTCAGTGCACCGGATGAGCCTATCTTCTTTTTACAGAAGCGCGTGGGCAAGGGGGCTCATTGCTTCAATATCATCAAGTTCCGGACGATGAAGAGTTCTGCACCTAAAAATGTGGCAACCGGAGACTTGGAAAATCCGCAGATGTACATTTCCAAAGTGGGACGTTTTTTACGCGACACCAGCATTGATGAGCTGCCGCAGCTGGCAAACGTAGTTCGTGGCGAAATGAGCCTGATTGGCCCTCGTCCGCTGGTGTATACGGAACGTGAGATTCGTTTTCTGCGTCGCTGGTACGGGGTGTATCAGGTAACACCGGGCATTACTGGTTGGGCACAGATCAACGGCCGTGACACGGTGGATGTGTACGACAAAGTCTACTATGACCGGGAATACGTCCAGAATGTTAGCCTGAAATTTGATTTGAAGGTCATTTGGAAGAGCATTCAGGTCGTGCTGGGACGCAAAGGCGTGGTAGATGGAAAAATCGACCCGGAGTTCCGGCGAGAGAGTATTGTTTTGTTGAGAGAAAGTCAACTAATTTCACAGGAAGAATTAAACTGCGATGTAGAGATAAAAGAATTTCAGAACGTGTAGTGGGACATTACACTTGTGAGGGGCGGCTGAGCGAGGATGAAATTCAAATACGACAAGAAAACGATGCTTTTTGTTGCTGGGGCTTTTTTTGAAATTGTCACCATTTTGGGATATCATGGCTTGTCTTACCTTACAAATCAACTTGGAATACTGCATGTACTGACTGTCATTTTTGCAGGACTGTACGATTTCTTAGAAAGCATTTGGCTAATCGGTTCGGTGGCCTTAGTAGCCTATCTCGTTTATTTACTGAAAAATGAATCAAGTGAAGTAGATAAACAAGTAAGAGAAATACGAAGCTTGAGTGTGTGCTGCATGTTAGTTATGCTCTCTGGCATATATAGCATGGATGTAATAAAAAAGCATATTGACGATTTGACAAGCGTAGTGCAATGGGCCTTGGAAACTATTGCAAAAACGGACTTTGGAGTTCTTGCTGGAGTTGGACTTATCTTCGTAGCCGCAGCAGTAGCTACAGCATTTATTCAAAAAATATATAAGACTTTTCAGCCGACAAGATCAAAAAATCGTGGCTTGCGTTCGATAAGTAAACCGACTGAAAAAAGATATCCAGATTCACAGGCGCAAGAAGAAAAATATGCGAAAAAGGTTGTATCCGCCGCTGACGATATAGATCGGAGGGTGGATAGAACGCCGTCCGGTGAAAATATCAATGAACTAAGTGACTCACAAAAGTCACAGGAAACGGAAACAAATTCGCAGGAAAAGCTTATAGGAGTAGCAATATTTATTTTGCTATTGCCTATCTTTACAGTATTTATATTTGCAATATTACAGAGTAATTGGTTGTCGGACTTTGAGATTTTTAAAGGCTATAAGGAAGTGTTTCGGGAAAGTACTTCCATCCAACTAATTGTTGAAAAGTGCACACCGCTTGCGATGGCTAGCACAGTGATTTTTGTTGCAGCAGGAGCGGCCATTATTATCCAGAAAATTTGTAAATACCTCAATAGTAAGAAATTTGGTCATCCGCAAGCATTACTTGCGGTAATAATAGAAATCATATTTTTTATTGCATTACCAAGGCTGAAAGAAATCAATCCATTCGATTCTCTTTTGGAAACAATGGTTGAGGGTGGCTTCAGTAATACCTTGGTCGCACTAGCAATATTTTTTATTGTAATCTGGCTGTTCCTGATAATGTTGTCTGTTCCGTCTGATACGGAAAAAACGAATAATCTCGAAAATGAGATAAGAGAAGAGTGTAAAACACTTTTTTCGGATATACAAAAAATAGCACTTGGACTGCTAAAATCGGGAATAGGCCTTATCCGATTTGCAACAACCGATTACATTGAGGCGATTTTAGGTGTGTTTGGAATTGAAGAGAAAAAAACAGATAATCTCGACAAAAAATAACTTGTTTTAAAAAAGAGATTTTGAAAAGGGGTGAAGGAGAGTGTATGTATTTTTTAAATGTCTAAGTATCGTTATATTTCTAGCCCTGTTATTTAGTGGAAAACTCCTATCACTTTGCAATGAAAAAATTCAAAACAGTATACTGGGAAAACAATCTTTTACGGCTGTTCTCAGAGCAGTTTTGTGCTTTGCTGACATTGGGCTAATCTTTTACATAGGCTCCCAAAAAACAATAGATGCGTTTGTTCTACTGGCATCAATGCTTGTTTTTGCCGCAATTTGGAGCATTCTGTGTGTAGTCGGCATAGTGGATGAGCAGAAAGTCAGTGCACCCAAGCTCGATTCCTCAATACTAAAAAATGCCAAAAAAGCACTGACAAATGGGGCTGGAATCCTTTCAGTAATCTCTTGCTACACGACAGCCAATGGTATGAAAGATGTCGTGTTTGGTGGGTGGCTTGCATATCCGGCCTCCATAGCCGTACAGGTGACTTTGGCGTTTCTCAGCTTCTTTCTTTTGCGATTTATTTTTGCAGTAAAGGAATTGCAGTGGCCAAGCTTAGCCAAAAGAATCACAAGTTGTCTTTTGGTCCTGATTACTACGGGATATTTGACAATGTCATCTCTGTTTAGTTACTCGTTTATTGTTACAAAGGCGTACGAAAAGACTCGGACTGAAAATAATGAAGCGATTGCCCGGACGTATTTTACAGAGACCGCAAATCTGTTGGAAAGTGAAAACAGACGTAGAGGCACAGCACTTTATTCGGCAATGAAAGCTGCAATCAATGATCCCAATGGTTTATCAGCGGCAGTTCAACTTCAACAGGATACAGATACAATACAAAAAAATTCAGATTTGCTACTCTTCCTGACAGACGTGCGGAATATAACGGATAAAATAACGTTTGAAACAATGACAGATTTTGTAGATGTAACGAATTTATCGTCCGGGGATCAAAGAAATATGGATACACTTCTGGATAACAACGCTATTCTTCAAGGAAAAGCGGACGATTTAGACGATGTATTATCAAAATTAGATTTGATTTTGAATAAAGACAGTCAGACATGGTCGAAGGTAGACTACATTGTAATAAGGGATTGTTACATCGATTTATATGGAAAAGTAAGTACCAACGCAGAAGGAACATTGAATGAAGTGTTCAATACAATAGAGGGGCTTTCTGTTAAGAATCAGGCACTAAAAGATCATATTTTGAAAACAGAGACCTCATGGAATAGACTGAGAGATAAATTCAGAAAGTTAGAGAGTAAGCTGGAAAATGCATACGCCTATATTGAGCAGAACAATATGGCAATGATGCAAACATCTCAGAGCAACTCAAGTGCAGCAACGATTCAGTCAGCAGATGCAATTTTGAGAAGAATTAATGAAATTAAAATCAAAGCGGAGTCCAGCGGTACACAGAACGATGCGAAGAAGGAGGTTGAGACTCTACTGACGGAGATTAACAACTGGGCATCTGCACAGGGACTTCCGTCGGAAGTATTAGAGAGCGTCCAGAATTTCTGTGAGAATCTGAAGGAATATCGTAAATACATTGAGCTTGAACAGGGACTTGAGCAATTCAACAACGAAGCTGTTGGAACCATTTACGTCGTGATTTCGGATGAAGACGAGGAAAAGAGTGTTGGCAATGTTTCGTATGTCAAAGAGGACAAATGGATAGCGGCACGAAATGATGCGTTTTATGCGCTGGAAAGCGGCGTGAGTCTTCTGCCCAATGAGCCAGTCGGTACAGAAGCGGAAGAGAGCACAGTAGACAACAAAATCACAGAGATTCCGAGCGAAGCAATCCGGTTGCAGAAGCTCCTTTTTGCCGAGCTGACAGATGTGGAACGAGCCATCAATTATTTTGAGAAAGAATATACAGGCTATAGAGAAATGGCAGTCTTTTCGGTAGTTATGGCTGTTTTCTTTGATTTGGGAGCATTTATTTCTGGAAATTTGGTAATGTTGATTGAATATTTTATAAAAGAGTCTCCAAAAGATAATAATTTATCTCACTCCGAGCAGGATAAAAAACAAGAAAGAGAAATGGCTCAAATTCATTGAGGGCAATTTGAGGTGGCTTGATATGAAAAGGGGAATAATAAAATGCTGGTTAGTGTAATTATGCCGACTTACAACTGCGGCAAGTATATTTTGCAATCGCTTGATTCAGTGATTGCCCAGACTGTCACGGACTGGGAAGTACAAATTGTAGATGATTGCAGCACAGACAATACTGCTGAAGTGTTAAAGCCGTACTTGGAGAAGTATCCGAATATCCACTATTATGTTCTTCCACAGAATGGCGGTCCAGCGGTTGCTCGATCAGAAGCTATAAAACGAGCGACTGGCAAGTATATTGCATTTCTAGATAGTGACGATTTGTGGATGCCGGACAAGCTGGAAAAGCAGATCGCTTTTATGGAGAGCACTGGCGCAAAGTTTAGTGCGACCGGTTATGGCTGGATGGACGAGGCAGGCAACAACCTGCATACGGTTTTCATTCCTCCGAAGAAAACGGATTATAAAAAATGTATTCGTTTATCCGACCCAATTGGAAATCTGACGGTTATGTATGATCAATCTGCATTGGGAAAATTTGAGGTGCCGATCATAAAAAAGAGAAACGACTTTGCGTTGTGGCTTCAAATTTTGAAAAAAACTGATTACTGCTATGGCATGGACGATGTGCTTGGCACATACCGTGTTGGACGCAGTGGGTCAGTCAGCAAAAACAAGTTCCAGCTGGTCAAGTATCATTGGCAGCTCTATCATAAAATCGAAGGGCATAATGTGGTTCGTAGTCTGTACGAACTTGGCTGCTGGGCTTGGGTAAAGGGCACCGGCATTGGGCTTGATAAGAGGAAAGTATAATTGCCGGATAAAGGAACGCAAAAGTTGGGCAATTCAGTGCATGGAGAGTATGAGTTCTGCCATCAGTTGACGGAATTTGAATGGAGATAACACATGAAAAAGGTTGGAATCGTCGGGCATTTTGGCTTCGGTCATGACTTGCTAAATGGTCAGACAATTAAGGTCAAAATTCTGTTTCAAGAGTTTCAAAAACAACTTGGAAATGAAAATATCGTGGCTGTAGACACTCATGGTGGAGCCAAGAAAGTTCCGGCGATGATTACTAGTACAATAAAAATGTTCCGGCAGTGTGAAAATTGCATGGTTCTGCCGGCGTATAAGGGCGTGCTGTTTTTTACGCCGCTGTTTTCGGTACTTAATAAAATTTATCACCGTAAAACATATTATATTGTTGTTGGCGGTTGGCTTGACAGTTATCTGGATAAATACAAGTGGCTTGAAAACCAGCTCAAAAATTATACAGCAATCTGTGTTGAGACAACAACAATGAAGAAGGCTCTTGAAAAACGTGGCTTTCAGAATATCGAACTAATGAAAAACTGTAAAGCATTGCAAAAACTTTCTTTTGAAGAACTACCACACAGTTTTACAGAGCCTTATGCGCTCTGTACATTTTCACGCGTTATGAAAGGTAAAGGGATCGAGAATCTCATTAACGCCATAAAGAAAGTAAATAAGAAATTTGGGAGTGTTGTATTCACACTCGATATTTATGGAGAAGTCTGGAAGGACTATACCCACGAATTTGAGGAATTAAAAAAGAACTTTCCAGAATATATCAAATATAAGGGAAGCGTAAACTATGACAGAAGTGTGGAAACTCTAGAAAATTATTTCGCACTTGTGTTTCCGACGCTTTTTTATACTGAGGGAATACCAGGAACGATTATAGATGCGTATGCTGCCGGCCTACCTGTAATATCATCAAAATGGGAAAGCTATGGTGATGTAATCGAAGATAATGTTACAGGTATTGGCTATGAATTTGGTAGTGATGATGCACTGGTTGAAGTACTTGAAATGATAAAGAGCAATCCTCAAAAAATAATTGATATGAAAGAGGCTTGCTTACGGAAATCAAAAGAGTTTTCACCGAAGGCTGTCGTAGGTGGTTTCATACAGAAGTTTTTCTAAGGAGTAGGCGATGATTTCTAATGCAATGATTCAAAAGTGGATAAAAATGCTTCGACATGATAGTGTTCTTCATGTGGAACAAAGTGAAGGAAAACATTATTCTGCGTCGGAGATCGCTGGCTACTATAATAATTTTAGCGGGAAAATTGAGAGCACAAAGAACTTTGACGCAGTTGGTATCCCGCAGAATATTGCATCACACGGAAATGAAAAAGAAAAGGTGTATTTTCCTATTGCCATCTTTCAATATGGTTTGGGTGCATATGACCTGTGGCTTGAAACTAAAAAGCGGGACTACTACAATACTTTTTTAGCAATGGCAGATTGGGCTGTCTGCAATCAAGAAGAATCCGGAGCATGGAATACATTTGGTGTATTGCGCTATAATAACCCCTATTCTTCTATGGCACAGGGTGAGGGATCTTCTTTATTGGCTCGTGCCTATAAAGAAACTAAAAGTCAAAAGTATTATGTGGCATGCACAAAAGCAGTTGACTTCATGCTTTTACCAGTAACAGAAGGTGGTACGAGTGAATGCACCTCTACGGGAGTGGTTCTAAAGGAATACCCAGATAAAGCGCCTGTGCTGAATGGATGGATTTTTTCTGCCTTTGGTCTGTTTGATGCGTGGAAATTAACAGGGAAGCAGAAATACTCAGATGCGTGGAAAAAAACCTCTGATGAAATAAAGAATAATTTATGTAAGTTCGATGCGGGTCATTGGAGCTATTATGATATGGGTGGAAAGCTGACGAGTCCATTTTATCATTCTTTACACATCGAATTATTGAAAGCGTTGAATCATTTATCGCCTGCATTAGAGTATGAAGAGTATATCAATAAATGGGATGCTGAAAAAAATAGTTGGATTTGGAATAGAGTTGCTTTTGTGCGAAAGGCTATGCAAAAAATCACAGAGAAGCAAACGCAAGAATGGGTCATGGTCAGCTAATAAGGCTATAGTTAGTGATTGTATGGAGTGAAGTATGAAAATTGTTCAGGTTATGCCGGATTTTGGATTGGCTGGCGCAGAAACTATGGTGGAAAATTTGTCATGCGGTCTTGCTGCAGAAGGTTGTGATGTTTTGGTTATCAGCTTTTTTGATCTACATACAGCTATTACAGAACGCATTGAAAACAGAGGCATTAAAATAAAGTATTTAGGCAAGAAAAGAGGCTTTGATCCGTCTATTATTTCAAAGATGCGGAAAATTATAAAAGCATATCAACCGGATGTTATACATACGCATCGGTACGTTTTGCCGTATGCTTTCTTGGCTTCAATGGGATTTAAAGCCAAACGGGTGCATACGGTGCATAGCGTTGCTCAGAAAGAACAGACAAAAGTTGGAAAAAATATTAATAGAGTATTATTCCGCTATTTTAATGTGGTTCCTGTAGCACTGAGTAAAGAAATCCAGAGAACGATTCAAGAAGTGTATGGATTGCCAGACAACAGAATCCCAGTTGTATTTAACGGAATTGACCTTTCACGATGCATTGTAAAGGAAAGTTATGCGAGAAAAGACACCTTTACAGTTCTTCACATAGGTCGTTTCATGGATGTAAAGAATCATGAACTTTTGTTGAGGAGCTTTGCCCGGTTCAAAGGACAGCATTCGGATGCAAGGCTTCAGTTACTGGGAGATGGTGAGCTCAAAGAGAATATGATGCAGCTTGCAGGTCAACTCAATATTACAGATGCAGTCGAATTTGCTGGTTTACAGAGTAACGTCTACCCTTGGCTTCACAATGCAGATGTTTTTATTCTTCCGTCTAAATTTGAAGGGATGCCGATGACATTGATCGAGGCAATGGGAACAGGTCTTCCTATTATTGCAAGCAATGTCGGAGGAATTCCGGATATGCTTTCAAGTCAAAAGGAAGCTCTTCTGATTGAGCCCAAAGAGGAGAAAATCATTGAGGCTCTTGAGATGGTTTATTCTGACGCAAAGAAAAGAGAATATTGGGGTCGAAATGCACTACAAAGGTCGTCGTTGTTTTCGTCGCAAGCAATGGCGAGAAAGTATTTGCAGTTGTATTCAAGTGGAAGATGATTGATTAATATAAAACCTGCAGTTTTGAAAACTGTTGAATTGCAAATGAATGCGGAGGTACTGTATTGTTTGTCTCGTTGGCGATAATATTTCTTTTAATGATACCCATAGTTGGATATTCTCTTTCTGAGAGAAATCAAGTCAGTTTGCGCCAATATCTGATGCTGATGCGCATTATCTGGCTTATGATCCTGTTTTGGCTATTGTTCTTTGAACCTAAAAACTTTATTCGCTGGGATTTGCTAGAGCATTATGATGAGCTAAGCAATTTAAGGAGTAATGATTTTCAATATGCATTAAACTATGGGGAATATAAGGGACTGCCAATTGCCAATATTTACTTCTTTTTAATCAGTCGTATGAAAGATAATCGATTGTTCTCAGTTATTCCTCTTTTTATAGACGGATGCGCATTTATTTATATACTTAAGAATTCATTTCAAAGAGAGCGAGTCGTCAATTTTTCTCACATAACATTCGCTACAATCTTATGGTGGTGTACTTTTGGATTCAAACTGTCAATATCAGGTGTTCGGTGCGTTACTGCAGTAGCAATTGTAACTGTTGCCATATATAAAGATGCCGTTAAAAGAGAAAGAAGTTTGCAAGTACTTCTTCTTTACATTCTTCCTCTGATGATTCACCAGTTTGCGATAGTACCTATTGTGATACGTTTGTTTGCGCGGGTAAAACACAAATCCATTGGAATACTAGCAATACCTGCAATAATACTGTTTGGGCCACCTGTTGCAAGATTTTTGGGTTCATTGACATCAAACTACTATCTTCAGGAATTTGTACGTCTTCTAACAAAATACTGGGATCGATTTAATATCATAAATTGGATTGCAAGGGCCGACTCTGCATCGATAACTGTATATTTTGCCTTTGTTGTTGTCGTTCTCTATTTGTGCTACATGGTGTTAGAAATCAAAAGAAATGCAAATGTCATCGATATTGGCACTGAAACGGTTGCAGTTTTGGAAGCGCTTACTATTGTGGCGTTTGGTTCTCTTTTTAATTACCTGATAATTGAACGTTTGATGTATTTTATTGCATATGGGTTAATTGTTTGTTTTTCTTGGTATATCCAACTACATAAGCGAAAATTTATTATTGATTATGTAGTTCTAGTGGTCTGCCTTTGGCTTTTCTTTTTTAATGATATTTACATTTTCTTAGTAAATTACATAGGCGTTTATTTTCTTGCATTTTAGGAGAGCATTATGGACAAAACACTTGTTACGATTATCTGTAATACATTTAATCAGGAAAGATACATAAGAAAAACTTTAGAAGGGCTTCTTATGCAAAAAACAAATTTTTTGTATGAAGTCATTGTTCATGATGATGCTTCAACGGATCGAACACCTAGCATTATTAGAGAGTATGCAGAAAAGTACCCACACATTATAGTTCCAATTCTGCAAAAGGAAAACCAGTTTTCTAAGGGAGTGTGGATTACTAATGATTTGTTGTTACCGATGGCAAAGGGAAAATACATTGCTATGTGTGAAGGAGATGATTTCTGGACAGATCCAAATAAATTACAGATGCAGGCGGATATAATGGAAAAATATCCGGAATGCAGCGTATGCGTACATAGTGTACGGGGAATATCGGAAAATGAAAAGAAGGTTATCAGAACATTTCCGAAAAGGAAAATGGAATCAGGGGTGATTTCAGCAGCAGCTGTAATGAATCGAATGCTTGCAAAAGGAGAATGGCTTTTCCATACAACTAGTTATTTCTTTAAAAAGAGCGATGCTCTGGAGATGGGCGAAAAAAAATATGAGTTTTGGACAAAGTCGCCTTATGGTGATTTTGCATATATGCTAATGGCAGCATTAAAGGGCAATTTCTATTATATAAACAAAGAGATGTCAGTGTATCGAATGGGTGCTATAGGTAGCACAGTAAGAAAGGATATGAATTTAGAGAGGAGGAAACAAAGAGATATTTGTTTTATTGAAACGGTTGAAAATTTTGACGAATTAACAAATCACCGCTTTCATGAGGATGTGGTAGAAGCCGTTAGGCGCTATCGGTTTGAAATTGCAGATGTTGAAAAGAACTATAATGTCTTGCTTGCGCCTGAGATGAAAAAAAATTGGAAGGAATTACCTCTGCATGTAAGAGCAAGAATTCGGGTATCTAAGGTGTTTCCGGCTTTTGATAGACTTTACTATTGTCTTAGAAAATTGGTTAAGGGCGTTTGAAATATGAAGTCGACATCTATAGTAAATAATTTCTTTTGGCGATTTGCAGAACGCTGCGGAGCACAAATTGTAACATTTATAGTATCTGTTGTCCTTGCCCGTATTCTTGCACCAGAAGATTATGGTCAAATTGCGCTGATCACAGTCTTTACTACTATTATGCAGGTGTTTGTAGATAGTGGCCTTGGGACAGCGTTAATTCAAAAAAAAGACGCTGATGATTTGGATTTCTCGTCAGTGTTTTATTTCAACTTTGTAGTTTGTCTGGCTTTGTACGCCATTATGTTTATGGCGGCACCAATCATTGCAAACTTCTACAAAGATCTATCACTGACGCCAATCATCCGCGTTATTAGTTTGACCATTGTATTGAAGGTATCGCGAAAATTTCTATCTTGACGCCATTCTTTTTGTTTGGATTTGATGTTATTCCGCAGATTGCAGAAGAAATAAAGATTCCGATGAAAAAAATAGGAAAGTTGATGATGATGTCAATCGTACTTGCAGTGGCTTTCTATGTATTTGTTGTTTTTAGTGTCGGATTCATTTTGAGCAAGACGGAAATCCTATATTCCATGGAGCATACGGGATTGGTGACAGCGGATGCCATGGCAAAAGCGTTCAATAGCGTAAACATGGCAAAGATCGTTATTATTGGAGGGATGTGTGGAATTCTCACAAGCTGGAATTCGTTCTTGATAGGTGGTAGCCGCGCGTTGTGTTCTTTATCTGCTTCAAATATGTTACCTTCCTTTTTTGGAGTGACAAATAAAAAGACTGGTGTGCCGGTTTATTCAATTTCATTTATTGGATTGATTTCTATTATATCGGCCTTTTTTGGCAAAGCGATTCTAACGTGGTTTGTAGATGCCGGCAATTTTTCTTGTTGTGTAGCATACTGTATTGTCTCAGCTTCTTTCTTAATGATGCGAAAAAAATACAAGGCGCTGAAAAGGCCATATGAAGTAAAACATTATAAAATTGTTGGTGGCTTTGCTGTGTTTTTGTCAGGTCTAATGGCTGGTCTTTATATTATACCCGGAACAAGTTGTACGCTTTCTTTTCCAGAAGTCATAATAATGATTATATGGAGTGGCTTGGGTCTGGTTTTTTACTTGTATTGCAAAAAAAGATATGCTACTAAAATATTTACTGACATAGATGATAGCATTCTGATAGAAGAAAAATAATAGTTAATATCATCTTCAGCAAGTACGCCAGCACCGATGACGGCATTCCGACCGGTCTGAAGATGATGGAGGTCATATTGTCGAAAAAGCTGCCTATGAGCAATCTGTCTGAGCCCCTGGTGCGCGTGATGGTGGAAGTGTCTGACCGTGATACCTGCCAGAAGTATGTGTCTTAGGTCGTGAGTACTATCAAAAATCAGGGCTATGGAGTTTAAAAATAGAATTGCTGCTGATTACACCTGTCTGTATAAAACTTACTTGTTTTGAGTACTGCCTTCATTCTAATGTAACAGGGAGACCGTGACGATGTTAAGAGGAATTTCACTTGATAAATTCAAGGCGTTTGACAATCTCAAAGAACTCTCAATAAAGCCGCTGACAGTTCTCTGCGGTATGAACAGTGGTGGCAAATCTATCACTGGAAGATGTGGATTGCATCTGTAATACTGCTTTAACTTATAGAAAATAACAGTCTGATTATTAAAAGTTGTTTTCTAATTAATCCTGCAAAATTGCAGATATCGATGGTTTACTTGTTGAGTACATTTTGCGAGTTTTTTCAGCTATGAAGTTTTGGTTTTGCTGCCGGCTGCAAAAGAACTGCTTTTCAAGATTTGTAAGAAGAAATGAAAAATTTTCATAAATAAGAGGAGAACAATGGAAAGCGGAGTTGGAATTATTTCTGCAATTAATTTTTTGGGCAATTTGTGTGTGGTAATTATTACAATCACAACGTTTTATTTGACAATTATAAGCAATAAATTAAGTGTGACGAGTGTGCGGGAAAGTTTTTCCAGATTTTATGGGACGGAAATTCTTCTCCAAGTAAAAAATCGCACACTGCATCCGATTTGTATTAACGCAGTCACATTGTACTATTTGAGAGGCGGTCAAGTAATACAAAGAAGTTTTCGTAAATTTGACATTTCATATGTTATTCCGCAATGGGAGATTTCTACACTTTCATCGGAACGATATACTATGGTGGAATTGAATGATATCGAGTGTTTTGAACCTATACTGATTGAATTTGAGTGTGGAACGAAAACAATTTATGCGTATGAGGGCAACATTCCAGTTAAGGAAAAGATACTGTTTCTGAGTAAAGCATTTAAAGCGATAAAAAAGAGAACATATGAAATTGCGACCGTGATAACTCGTTCCCATAATGAAACTGTGCTTTCACCAGAAGTAGAGTATGCTGCTGCAATTAAAACAAAGACGGGTGAATATAGCTGGATATATATTACAAGTTATGGAATGATGAGTGATGATATTTGGGGATATAACGCACTTCCAGCGGAAATGTGCAAAAATGAGAAAGACATTGAAAAAATTCTTACAACAGAATTCGGCTTGGAAGAAGTACATGTGCAGCGCATACAAAAATAGCCTGTAATTGAAAAACACAAAATAATGGATTTCAAGGGAGGAGCATTATGAAAGACTATAAAATTGCAGTTGCGGGTACCGGCTATGTCGGTCTCTCCATTGCCACGCTGCTGTCGCAGCACCATGAGGTCATGGCAGTGGACATTATCCCGGAGAAGGTTGACCTCATCAATCACAAGAAGTCCCCGATTCAGGACGAGTACATTGAAAAGTATCTGGCTGAGAAAAAACTGAACCTGACGGCCACACTTGACGCTGAAACTGCCTACAAGGACGCAGACTTCGTTGTAATCGCAGCACCTACCAACTATGACAGCAAGAAGAATTTTTTTGATACTTCTGCAGTAGAATCGGTCATCAAGCTGGTCATCCAGTACAATCCCGATGCTATCATGGTTATCAAGTCCACCATCCCTGTGGGCTTTACTGCCAGTGTTCGGGAAAAATACCACTGTGATAACATCATTTTCAGCCCAGAGTTCCTGCGTGAATCGAAGGCGCTGTACGACAACCTTTACCCCAGCCGTATCATTGTTGGTACTGATGTAAACAACGCACGTCTGGTAAAGGCGGCCAATACCTTTGCTGGTCTACTCCAGGAAGGCGCTATTAAAGAGAGCATCGACACCCTGATTATGGGCTTTACTGAGGCAGAGGCCGTCAAGCTGTTCGCCAATACCTATCTGGCTCTGCGCGTCAGCTATTTCAATGAGCTGGATACCTACGCCGAAATGAAGGGCTTGAACACTCAGCAGATCATTAAGGGTGTATGCCTTGATCCTCGAATTGGTGACCAGTACAATAATCCTTCTTTCGGCTATGGTGGTTACTGCCTGCCCAAGGACACAAAGCAACTTTTGGCTAACTACGCAGATGTTCCGGAAAATCTCATTGAAGCGATTGTAGAATCCAACCGTACCCGCAAAGATTTCATTGCTGATCGTGTGCTGCAAATGGCCGGCTACTATGGCTATGGCGAAGATAATGAGTACGATAAATCTCAGGAAAAGCCCTGCGTGATTGGCGTGTACCGCTTGACCATGAAATCCAACTCTGATAACTTCCGTCAGTCCTCCATTCAGGGCGTCATGAAGCGCATCAAGGCTAAGGGTGCGACAGTCATTATTTACGAGCCGACTTTGGAGAATGGCAGTACCTTCTTTGGCAGCGAAGTTGTTAATGACTTGGAAGAGTTCAAGAAGAATAGTCAGGCTATCATTGCAAACCGCTACGATAGCTGTTTGGATGATGTGCAGGAAAAGGTCTACACCCGCGATTTGTTCCGCAGAGACTAATACTTATCGCAGCCATGCGTTCAGCCACATGGCTGTGCTGCTCAAATGTGCTACCTCTCCGTGGTGAGCAGCGGGCAAAACACAGTGATGTGGCTAAGATTGCAAAGAATAACCTTAAAATAAGTGAAGAAGCAAAGGTATGTATAAAAAAGTTGCACTGATATTAAGAATTTTTTTGCTCGTTCTGCTACTCCTTATAGCAAGAAAACTGGGTGTCTTTTCTGAAATTATCAAAATCACATTTGTAAGGAACATTCTCAATAACACATATGTTTCTGGTGTACTTTGCAGCATTATTGCGGTAATCATAGTTTATAAATGGCAGGTTTGGTATTGCAAGATAAGATTGAAACAGGATATTAGATGTAACGAGTGTATTAGGGATATATATCATGGAATAGAAACAGCTTGCAAATATACTCCTGATGTCGATAAGGCACAAGAATATGAAGATGATGTTCAGTGCGAATGCAAACAAAAATATGTCGCCTACTACAAAAAACATCAAACTTCAATAGAAACAACAAATTTGGAATTATGCGATGACAGAAATGATTTGCTGATGGATTCTATTCAGTCATGTTTTTTTGTTAATTTGAATTTTGAATTACTTGGAATAGTTAATAGTGTGAAAACTGAGTTGAAGGATTTGCGCAAAGAATATCCGAAAATAATCCGGATGCTAGAACAATCTGATGCGACAACAGATGAGAAAAGGATGATGCAGCTTAATGATATGTTGTGTGATTATTTCATGGGACTTAAGCTTATGGCGGGCTATTGGAAGCGATTGCTGGACTATTTGGAATATGACCCGACATTTATTAATCTCTTTGTAAAAACATATAACGAACGATATAGGATTGAAGAAGATTTAAAACAATCACAGGATATCTGTAGTAAACATATGAAGGAAGCTGCCGTAGAAGTTAGAAAAATAATGATGAAAAATGCAATCGAGAATTTTTGGAAGTAAAATCGTTTTGAACTTGCATTTGGTTTAGACTTTTTGTCAAAAAGGAATAATAACAATGAAATATGTTGCATTTTTAGATATTTTGGGGTTCAAGAATACTCTCAAGACGTTGGGTCAGGAAAGAAGCATCGAATATATCGAGAGCTACTCTCGTATTGTATATCAAGTCTTTTCGAGATATAATAGAGATGATGAATGGCAAAATGTAGAAAAGAAAATAAATGGTTTTGTTGTTAGTGATTCGGTAGTTCTTTATACCAACGATACTATGAAGGAGTCCCTTTCAGATTTGCTCGATATTATAGTTGATTTATGCAGAGAGGAATTTTGCAGGAACAGTATTCTTATACGAGGAGCTATCGCAAAAGGTGAATTTAATAAAATTCCTGCGGTTGAACTTAAAAATTTGCAGAAACAGCTGATAGTTGGTGATGCTTATGTGAAAGCGTATGGGATGGAGGATAGCTTTAAATCAATTGGTGTTCGGTTGAGCGATGAAGTGTATCAAGATGTCGAAAATGCATTAATTAACTACGATATAGTAGAGGAGTCGGTTGAAAATGAAAAATATTATGTTCTTCGTTATATGAATATTGACTATCTACTTAATACCGAAGGTGTTTTTCATAAGTTTATATTTGCTGCGAAAAAGTCAGGCTGGCTACCCCATTACTACAATTCTCTTTATATTGCAATGAAGGGAGTTACAAATACAAGGAAAGTAGATAAGCTATTTGATGTTATATTGACAGAGGTGTCAGGAGGAAGTCCATCAGAAAACTGGAGAGACGTTGATAAGTTTATAAAAAACGGCTTCAATCCAGGTGTTTTTTTGACTTATCAGACAAGATTTTTGACATACTTGCGTAATCATCTTCGGATTTCAAATGAACACGATTAAGAGTTACAACAGGATAATGCTAATAAAAAGTGGAGGTGACAAAATGTCCAGAACCAAAGGAAGCAAGAACCGCGTCACCGCATCTGCCGACTTCGATGCTCAACTTGGATAGCTATCAAGAGATAAAGCCATGCTTGAAGAAGACCTTTCCAAGACCGCTTCCCATATCGAAGAGTTAAAGGACGGCATCAAGTCTCTATATGAGTCACTGCAACTGCATAAGGCAAAAACCCAATGAATGCAAGGAACGTGTTCTGTATGCACCACAAATTAGATATCCATCCCATCCCGACAGACGTGCTCTATGTCAATGAACTGTCGCTGGCTGGAAAAGCGCCCTACGAAAAAAACAGGATATGGACAAAGCCCTCACTGGAAGGATAAAGTCAAATGGTGGAATCCTCCCGGACGACAATGTGCGAATCTATGTGCCGATGGATCTGAATGCCGACATTATTATGTGGCAGCTACATTCGCTGCATAGCACACTCGGCTATTCAACCGAGAGGAATGAATCTGCCTATTGTTCCGGTGTCGGAAAAGTCATCTCGCAGCTGGAAATCTACGATCAAGTGTGGGCAGCGAGAAACCTAGAGGACACTGTGCAGAAAGAAGATAGCGGTGTGCGGCACAGCCGTCAGGGCATCGAACTTGCAAAGCAAATCGTGAAGTATCTGAAAGAAATCGAGGGTACTGCCGAATGTTTTCCGTTTGATGAGATTCAGGAACTGAGAGAAGCTTTCTGGCTGTAAGGACGGCTAAATATTCGTATTTCCAAATTGTTTTATTGTTCAATCAAATCAAAATATATTTTTATTCTACAAACTGCACCTCTTGCGAACATAAAAGACGAGTGCTATACTGAAGCCATCAAAAAACATTGGAGGTGTCCCCTATGCCCCGTCCCAAAGGAAGCAAGAACAAGACCAAGACCGTAAAAGCAACCGTTGACTTTGCTGCACAGATCACTGAAAAACAGGCTGCAAAGGAAGCTGCTGCCACCGAAATTGCATCTATCACTGCGAACATTGATGTACTGAAAGCAGACCTGAAAACAAAGAAGGCAGAACTGAAATCTATCGACAAGGAAATCGCCAGAATCGAAGCCAAAAAGGTCAAAGCTGAAACCAAAGCAGCGGAATCCGCAAAGAAAGCCGAAGCGGAGGACGTGCTGAAAAAGCTGCTGGCCAGCGGCGTGAGTGCAGACGATATCCTCGCAAAGCTGAAGTGATTTAAAATTTCTGACGCAGTAGTTGACGGAAACATCTACGTCGCAAGCAGTGCAACTTGGTACCAACTTGCGATTTTTGAATCGGATTTTTCAAAATCCAAATTCAAAACGCTTGTTGGGCTGTGCCCAAACCCCTTGTGTTCTGCATCCGGTGGATGCAGGCTGCGCATTTTTTGCAAAATGCTTTTTTAATCTGAGTGCCGATGCCTGTGGTATCGGCACTTTTTGCACAGATAGATTCCCGGAAGCAGAAAATCGTGCTATGCAGCGCATCCGGGATTGTGCTATACTTGATTTACATAAACCTGTTTGTTCTAAAAAGCTGGAGGTGTTCATGGCTACACGAACCATTTGTTTTCCCATATCCGGCTACCCCTATTGCAAAGAACAGCCGGTGACATTCACGTGGATAAAAGGTAGCAAGCGGCAGAATATCCGTGCCGTCCATGATGCCGTCCATACAACAGACCCGGATGTTTCAATTCTGGAAGTCAGCTCTGCATCCGTTCAGCCGGAGGGTGAGGCTGTTTCTTCTCTGCGGCTTCTGCTGCGTCTGGATTCTGTTGCGCAGGATGTGCCCATCAGCACGGTTTTTGAAGCTGCCAAGGTATTTGAACATGGTGGGCCATTCGCTGACCTTCTGACCTGTGCGCCATCCAAAGTCCATAAGGACGCTCGGCTGCGAACCAACGGAAAGTTGCTACGCTACTCTCTGGAAGGAAGTGAGTATCCGATAGAGCCGCATCCGGATTCATTTTTCGAGTGGCTCTACTGCCGTGCGTTGAAGCAGCTCCCGGAAAAGGCTGCGCAGCTGAGCAGATATAATGCCTTTTCTGATATTGCTGCCGCGGCGGATTCTAAAAAGTATTATGGCGATTCCTCGCGGGCGGCTGCAATCTATGTAGGACTTGCAGCGGCAGGAAAACTTCCGTGCATCGATTCCTATGAATTATTTATTGCTGAGGTCTATACGGAGCCGAAACCTTTGCCCAAGTCTGGAAAATCTGAGGCTGCTTCAAAAATGACACCCGAAGTTTCTGCACCAGCAAAGGAGATTCCGGCAGACGAATCGTCGCAGTCCGATAATGCAAATATTCCGGACGGTGCACAGATGGAGCATATCCTTGAGCTGCCCAAAGCGACCTGTCTGCTCCTCTCTTTGGCAAAAAATGCTGGTCTTTCTGCAAACAATTCCAGTGAGCTGGCGTATAAGGGAAAGGAATTTTTTCTTGCCGCTTATCAGAAAGCACTAAAAAACAAAACGCTCCAAATCAATATTCATAAGAACAAGATTACTTTTCCGATGGAGGAGCATGACAGCGGATTTCATGCGGTCGGAGTACTGACCCGTTCGCCTGCTTGGGAATACGGATGGAAGTTCAACTATCTGGCCGAGAATACACCCGGAGCAGAAAAGCCCGAAGTCAAAGCAAAAATCCAGAAACCTTTGACCGCATTGGAGCATCTGGAACGCTGTGGGTATAAAATCGTTCAGCAGGTCGTGCCGGAAAAGCTCCCACCGATTGCTGTTCAGCGGATGGCATGGAAAACAGGCGAGGCTCTTTGCGACCCGGTTGTGGTGGATTTCTTGCAGTTTATCCGAACACATATGCAGAGCGACGGCTCTTTTTCGTTCCGTATCCCAAAGGGTGCGTCCAAAAAATCGTTTGTCACACTTTCAGAGATCGCTCAGACGTGGGACAAAATGGGGCTTTTTGCGGCCATTGTGATTTATCCGCAGAATATTGTCTATGAACTTGCGCAAAATGAAACCGTCCGGCACTTTTTGAGCGGAAAGTGGCTGGAGCTTTTTGTAGAACATCAGGTTCAGCAGATCCTGAACCACTATCAGGAGGAGCAGGGCGCAGAAGTTTCGGTTTGCTCCAATGTGGTCCTTTCAGAAACGGCATCCGTAGGGAGCACGCATGAGCTGGATGTCGTGTTCTCCATCAATGGAAAATTTTTCTGGGTAGAAGCCAAATCCTCCAGCCGAAGCATTGATTATGGAAAATATGCTTCTCTGTGCGAAAAACTGAACGTGACACCAGAAAGCTTGCTTTTGGTCAACAGCGATTTGTCCGTGGAAGAGTGCGAAGGTGTTTCTTATTTCTGGAATTACCGTGTTGCAAATTGTGCAACGATCACGCAGGAACTGGAAAGCATGATTGCTAAACAACTTGAAAGCACCGGAAATGCTGTTCTGAGTACAAACTGAGCAATAAGCAAAAAAGACCCTGAGAACCCTGCCGGATAAGCGGCAAAGTTCTCAGGGTCGTATTGTTTATCTGGAATGTTCGGTTTGCTCTGGATTCTTTTCCTCATCGAAGAAAAGCGCAATATTTTTCTGCGCTCGAAGAAGCTCCTGCATTTCTTCTTTCGCTTTGCGATAGTCCGGGTAGCGTGCTTTCTTTTCTGTCAGCAGCTTGGAATACTCCGCGTCCAACTCCTTGACCTTGGGGAGCGTTTTCAAATTAGCTTCATCAAACGCCGCTTTCGCTGCCTTGTGCAGCGTGATCTCTGTGCGATGCGTTTCCAGAAAGTGCTTGCTGTATCCAGCCTTACGGTAGGCGTCATAGACCGGTCGCGTCTTGGCGTAGTTGATGATGTGCGCTTTCAGCACCGCGATTTCTGCCAGCCGCTTCTCAGAGGCTTTAATGGAATCGCCCAGTTCATGATAGCGCGCAGTGGCAGCATCCACACGCTCCTGCATTTCCTCGATGCTGCCGATTTTATTTTCCTGCAAGAAAATCAGCGTCCGGGACATCTCTTTTAAGTTGTGCTGTTTTGCCCAGCGGGCAAAGCCCGCGCCTTTTCCCTCGGCTAGTTTTGCCTGAATGTCCACCAGCATCTGAAATTTCTGTTCCGGTGCCGGACTCTTTTGCCGAGGCCGATGTTCCGCTTCTCCAGCAAGGACAGCTTTCAATTCTTCCTCGCTGTACCCTGCCCCCAAAGTGCGGAACCGGATGAATCGTTTCTGCCGTGCACCCTTGACGGAGGTGTACTTTCCACGTTTGACTTCGTAAAATCCTCGTCATCCTCCTTGACCTCCATCCCGGAAATCATGTCAACCAAGGTGTTCATGTTCCGATCCTCGGCGGGGCCCTCAAAAATGATATAGGCGATGAGGGCGCAGTAAAGCAGGGTTTCCGATTTTGTCCAGAATGGATCGCCTTCCTTGCCTTCGCCTTTTGTGTTGGAAATGAGAGCGTCCACAAATTTAAGAATGTCGGCCTCGTTGCGGATGTACGCCAGCGGGTTATAGTGCATGGATTTTGTGAAATCAATGGAATTGAACACCTTGATCCGATACCCACGCTTTTGCAGGAAGTGACCCACCTGCCCGAGAACGCCTCCTTTGGGATCGACACACACATAGCTGCATCCGCCGTTTTTATCTGCGCTGGCCTGCAAAATCTGCGGGGTAAGCCAGAACCGGGTTTTGCCGGAGCCGGACGAACCGATCACACAGGCATTGAGATTGCGGGCGTTGGCCGGATTTTTCGGACGGGTATTCATGGTAAGGAACTCCGTCCCGGTCAGAATGATGTTGTTTTCAAACTTTGGATCTACGAAAGGGGCTATATCTTTCGGACAGCCCCAACGGGCTGATCCATACTCCTCATCCCGCCGAAATTTTTTGGCGTTTTTGCTTTTCACATAGACCATTACCCGGAACGCCACAGCCCCTACAATGCCAACGAGCCAGTCAAAGGGAGCAAGCCCCGGGGCAAAGTCAGCAAAGGCCGGGCCAATGGTCTGGCCCAGCCCCATGAGCTTATGAGCAAAATCCGCACCCGCCGCCAGACGGTAGGCCGTCCCCAGCTTGAGAAAGGCCCACAGGATAAACAGATACGGAATGTTAGGAATAAGGTATTTTTTGATGCTATCGTTCTTCACGAACCACCTCCTTTGTCCGTTCCTGTGTTTTGAGCGGTTCCTTTACAAGCTGTTCCGCCGCTTTTTTGAGTTGTTCCCGGATGGGGATGCGGCTGGATTTTGACTGTTCCAACAGCCTGCGGGAGTACCGCTCAAAACAGGCGGTAATTGCATCCGCCTGTCCTGCCTTGAAAAACAGCAGGTATTTGTCCGGCCCGGTTTTGTAAAAAGCATAGTCCACATTGAAACGGCGGGCCATGCGGTCAAAGAGCTTCGGGGCCTCCACCTCGATGCTGTTCACATTTTCGCCGTGAGCCATGAGCTTTTTCACGCTCTGCCTGCCGTGGGGCCTTTGGGCTTTCTTATGCCGTTTGGCGATCTGGCGGCCCGCCGCCCGGAGCACATAGGCCAGCCCCCGGGCTGTCAGTTTGCTGGCCCGGACAGAAATCGCTATGGAGCTCCGGGAAATTTCTTCATCAATCAGTTACACCGCCTCCTTTCGCCTTGGGACAAATTGTCTCGAAGTCCAGTTACCGTTCCTCATGGTGTTTTTCAGTCAGCCGCCGGAACCCCTCCTTTGAGGAACCGTCAATAATTTCTTGATAAGCGGCCATCTGCTCCCGGATCGAAAGCTGGGGGTAAGCAAAAACCCTGTGTTCAGCGGGAATGTCCTGGGGGCCGTGGTAGACCTCCCGGAAATCGTCACTCACCTTTGTCACATAGCCGCCCGGTGCAAAGTGTCCGTTTTCGTTGATGGAAATGTCCCGCCCGTATGCCTCAAAGTCAAAGTAGGGTTTTATATTGTCCGGCACTTCGAGACTTTCCATATCCTCCACATAAAGGCGGCCCAGCATTTCCTCATTGTCCACACCGGGATGCAGGTCGTAGCAGTCCAGATTTTGCGTAAGGTTGATCAAGTCCTGCACCGAGCCACAATGCTGGCCGCTGTCCATAACCGCCTCCAGCGTTTCCCGTTCTGATGGGGAGAGCTCCTTCAGCAGATGGGCCAGATGGTTGAGCTCGTCAATGTTTTCATACTCGCCCAGATAGTCATAAAGGCCGAGAATGTCGCTGTCAAAGGAGATAATAAAGTATTCCTGGCAGCGTACCCCGTCCACGCCGATCCGCTTTAAGAGGGACTGCACCTCCTCCGTGTTGGTGGGGAAATGCAGCGTTTCCCCCACCAGATGCCCCGCACTGTAAAGGGCAGGATTTGAAATGAAAGCCTCAAAAACAGACTCCATCAGCGTTTGCCCTGTCCCTTGACGGTCAGGATGCCCTCAAGGGTGGTGGCGGTAATTCCCAGCCGCTGGGCCACGGCAATATCATTTTTCATGGATTCGGTCATAC
>OHDD01000450.1_pt1 | contig 23377 bp, 20 predicted proteins | sample 1566941 | NCBI WGS metagenome assembly OHDD01 (sample SAMEA3879580, study PRJEB24766) | human gut metagenome | biome: human-associated habitat; feature: feces | place: USA | collected 1985/1987 | reverse complement strand
GGCATTGATATGGTGATTATGAACGGAAAAAATCCGGACTTGCTCTATGATTTATTCGATAACAAACAGGTGGGAACGCTGTTCCTTGCCAAAAATGGAAAGGGTGTAACTGCATGAACTACGCACAGACATTGGGAGAACGGGCAAAGGTTGCTGCTCCGGCAATTGCAAACGCCAGCCCGAAGCTGAAGAATGAAGCATTGGCAGCGATTGCTGCTGCAACAGACTAACCGAATTTTACAGGCAAATGCGGAAGATTTAGCAGCAGCTGTTCAGAACAACATGACAGAATCGCTGCAAGACCGTCTGCGACTGACACCAGCTCGGATGCAGGGCATGGCAGATGCCATTGAAAAGCTGATTGCAATGGACGACCCAGTTGGTGTAGTAGAAAGCGGTTCTGTTCGTCCGAATGGACTGCAAATTTTAAAGACGAGAGTGCCGCTCGGCATCATTGGAATTATTTTTGAATCCCGTCCGAATGTAACGGTTGACGCTGCAACACTCTGCCTGAAGGCCGGAAATGCAGTCATTTTGCGGGGTGGAAAAGAAGCGATTCATTCCAACACCTGTTTAATGAATGTCATGCGGGAAGCTGTGGAATCCGTTGGCTTGCCGGCAGATATCATGCAGCTGGTAGAAGATACCTCTCGACAGACTGCCAGCGATATGATGCAGCTGAATGGCTATCTGGATGTCCTGATTCCAAGAGGCGGAGCAGGGCTGATCAAGGCAGTGGTAAATCAGGCAACGATTCCGGTCATTGAAACCGGAACGGGAAACTGTCATATTTTTGTAGATGAAACTGCTGATTATAATATGGCGATCGACATTATCATGAATGCCAAGACACAGAGGATTGGTGTGTGCAATGCATGTGAATCGCTTGTTATTAACAGTAAAATCGCAGAAGCTGCAATTCCTGTGATAGTAGACAGGTTAAAGACTAAGAATGTAGAAATCCGTGGTGATGAAACAGCTCAAAGCATAGATGACAGAATTGTTGCAGCCTCTGATGAGGACTGGGGACGTGAGTATCTTGACTATATTATTTCTATGAAGGTTGTTGATAGTATTGATGCTGCTATTGAACACATAAACAGATATAATACGGGGCATTCAGAAGCTATTATAACTAAGGATTATGCAAATGCACAGAAGTTCCTTAATGAAATAGATGCAGCGTGTGTATATGTAAATGCATCTACCAGATTCACAGATGGTTATGAGTTTGGCTTTGGGGCAGAAATAGGCATAAGTACACAGAAGATACATGCAAGAGGACCTATGGGTCTTGAAGCGCTGACTACGGGCAAATATATAATATATGGTAACGGTCAGGTCAGAAAGTAATGTAAATAAAGGGCGTTTATGTAATATTCATACGATTATATGGTTGTATTATACAGAATGGGGGAAGCAGTATGGAACCGATTGACGCTGATATAGAAGACTGGAAGAATTTTCTGTCTTTTATTGATGAATGTACAGATGATTATATTTATATATATGATCTTAGCAATGATCATGCAATATACAGTAAAAGAGTAACAGATACATTTGCGCTTGAATGTGCAGAGTTTGAAAATGCTGGAATGAGACTAAAGGATGTTATATATCCTGATGATTATGAAGCTGTTTTTAACAACATGGAATACCGCTGGAAGTCAAAAAACAATGGCTATGTATGGATAAGCTGCAGGGGTGTGCTTGTCCGTAAAAATAACATTAATTATATGATAGGCCGTGTGGCTGAAATAGGAAAGAAAAACAGATACGATAATATAACTGGCTTGTATACAGAATCTGTTTTTGAGGAAGAGTATAATTCGTGCATCAGAAATGAAACTCACACTGGATATGGCATGCTTATAGGTATTGACAATTTTAAAGAAATAAATGAAAAATATGGCTCTCAGGCTGGCGATGAAGTGCTTTCAATGCTTTCAGCTGTTTTGTTAAAAGAGGCTTCTGCACAATCGTTTAAGGTTTACAGAATGAAGGGTGATGAATATGCAGTATTAATGCTTGATGTAAGCGGCGATATAGCTGAAAATGCGCGCCAGCTTTATAAGCAGATAAGGACATATATAGACAAAACCATAAGTGACAGAGGCTATGCGGTGTTCTTTAATATATCAGCAGGTGCATGCTATCTAATTCATAACCGTATTCTTTTAAAGAACTTTCAAAGAAGATGAGATTTGCGTTGCATTCAGCAAAACTTAATGGCAAGAACCGTTTCGAGTTTTATGATGAAAAAGAATATGCAGCTTATCTTAAAAGGCTTCAGATACAGGATGAACTAAGAAGCTGTGTAAATGATAATTATAAAGGCTTTGAACTGTTTTACCAGCCTATAGTTAATGTTGCAACAGGTAAAATAAAAGGTGCAGAAGCACTGATTAGATGGAACAGCGAAAAGTATGGATTCATGTCACCTGTTGATTTTATTCCATTGCTTGAGGAAAGCTCACTTATAATTCCTCTTGGAAGATGGATTGTGGATACGGCAGCGGAATTCTGCAGCAGGTGTATAGATATAATCCCTGATTTTGTCATGCATGTAAATCTTTCATTTGTGCAGATAATAAAAAGTGATGTTAAGAAGGATGTTCTGGAAAATATATCAAGACATAAGGCGGCTAATAACCATTATGTCCTGGAAATAACTGAAAGTATTCAGATGGATTCGAATATTGCAGTTAAAAGAGTGCTTGATGATTTTATAAGCAATGGATTTTTACTTGCAATCGATGATTTTGGAACGGGATACTCTAATTTTGAGTATATGAAAGATAGGATGTTTGGAATATTAAAGGTTGACAGATCTTTTGTGACAGATATCAATAACAATGATAATAACAGTATACTAGTTGGCTTTATTATTAAAATGGCACATGAAATGGGAACTAAGATATGTGCAGAGGGTGTAGAAACAAAAGAAGAACTTGAGAAAATAAGAAATCTTGGTGCAGACTACATACAGGGGTATTATTATAGCAGGCCTGTAGGGCATATGGATTTCTGGAAACTCATAACAGCGTAGATGAATGATAAAACAGATATCAATATAAACAGATTGAAAGGTAATTAAGAATTATATGGATAATACAATAGAAAATATGATTAACAGTATTGATTTATCAGCTCCAGTGCCTGAATATGAACCTATGAGGCAGTATTACTATCTTAAAGCATGCAGACAGATAGTTAAGGCAAAAGAAGAAAGACTTAAAAGACCACTTAAGGCGGTTGTTTCAACCTTCGGATGTCAGATGAATGCCAGGGATTCCGAGAAGCTTCTTGGCATACTTAAGGATATTGGATATGAAGAATCTGATAATGAAGAGAATGCTGATTTTGTTATATATAATACATGTACAGTAAGGGAAAATGCTAACTTAAGAGTATATGGAAGACTTGGACAGCTAAAAAAGGCTAAAAGAAATAATCATGAAATGATCATAGCCATGTGTGGGTGCATGATGCAGGAACCTGAGGTGGTAGAAAAGATAAAGACTTCTTATAGGTTTGTGGATGTTGTATTTGGTACATTTAACATATTTAAGCTTGCAGAGCTTCTGTATAACAGATTCACATCAGACGAGCAGATTATTGATATATGGGATTCGACCAAAGAGGTTGTTGAAGAGCTTCCAACATCAAGAAAATATCCTTTTAAGTCAGGTGTTAATATTATGTTTGGCTGTAACAACTTCTGTACATATTGTATAGTTCCATATGTAAGAGGAAGAGAAAAATCAAGAGAGCCAAGGGAAATAGTAAGAGAAATAGAAAGACTTGTAGCGGATGGCGTTAAGGAAGTTATGCTTCTTGGACAAAATGTTAACTCATATGGAAAAACACTTGATGATAATGTTACATTTGCAGAGCTTCTTGGTGAAATAGCTAAGATAGATGGACTTGAAAGAATAAGATTCATGACTCCACATCCTAAGGATTTGTCTGATGAGCTTATAGAGGTTATACGTGACAATCCAAAGGTGTGTAATCACATACACCTTCCACTTCAGTCAGGAAGCAGCAGGCTGCTTAAGCTTATGAACAGACAATATACTAAGGAGCATTATCTTGAACTTGTAGACAAGATAAGAAAAACCATTCCGGATATATCTATTACGACTGATATCATAGTAGGCTTTCCAGGTGAGACGGAAGAAGATTTTGAAGATACTCTTGATGTTGTAAGAAAAGCAAAATATGATAGTGCATACACATTTATCTATTCAAAAAGAACTGGAACACCTGCTGCCAGAATGGAAGGACAAGTTGCAGAGGATGTTGTTAAGGAAAGATTTAACCGCCTATTACAGACTGTTTCTGATATAAGCCATGAACATATTAAAAGATATGAAGGCCATGATATGGATGTGCTTGTTGAGGATGTAGACGACCATGACAGTGATTTTTTAACTGGCAGGATGACTAATAATATTTTAGTGCATTTTAAGGGAGATAAATCTCTTATTGGAACTGTTGTTAATGTTCATATGGATGAATGTAAAGGTTTCTATTATATGGGAACCATGAATGATTAAGAATGTATATTTAGTGACTGGAGGATGAAAATGGCTGAGTATTCACCAATGATGCAGCATTATCTTGCAACAAAAAACGAGTATAAGGACTGTATATTGTTTTATAGACTTGGTGATTTCTATGAGATGTTTTTTGAAGATGCAATAATCGTATCTAAAGAACTTGAGCTTACATTAACTGGTAAAGATTGTGGACAGGAGGAACGTGCGCCTATGTGCGGCGTTCCTTTTCATGCTGCCGAAACTTATATAAACAGACTTGTGGCAGCAGGTCATAAGGTTGCTATATGTGAGCAGATGGAAGATCCTAAAAAAGCCAAGGGAATAGTTAAAAGAGAAGTTATAAAGGTTGTTACACCTGGAACTAATATCAATACGCTTGGACTTGATGAAACCAGAAATAATTATATGATGAGCATAGTGTATCTTGGAGATAACCTTGGCGTATCTATAGCTGATTATTCCACTGGAGATTTTTTTGTAACAGAGCTTGATGGGGGGAGTGAACTGATAGATGAAATAAATAAGTTTGCTCCATCAGAAATAATTGTGAATGAATACTTTGCAATGAGTGGAATTAATCTTGAAGCGATTAATGCAAAGCTTGGTATAGCAATGTCAACGCTTGATAACTGGTACTTCAATGAAGAAACATGCAAAAATAAGCTTCTTGAACATTTTCATATTGAAATGCTTGATGGCTTGGGAGTTAAAGATTATACGGTTGGGATTATAGCAGCGGGTGCGCTTCTTACATATCTTTATGAGACACAGAAGAGTACAATGCCTCATATAACTACACTGATGCCATATTCATCTGGTAAATATATGCTTATTGACAGCTCTTCAAGAAGAAATCTTGAACTTGTGGAAACAATGCGTGAAAAACAAAAGAGGGGCTCTCTTTTGTGGGTGCTTGATAAGACTAAGACTGCTATGGGAGCACGTATGCTTCGCTCATATATAGAACAGCCACTCATCAACAAAGAAGAGATAATAAAACGTCAGGATGCAATAGAAGAACTTAATAATTGCATGATAGACAGGGAAGAGCTAAGAGAGTATCTTAATCCTGTTTATGATATGGAACGCATTATGACAAAAATAAGCTGTAAAACAGCAAACCCAAGGGATTTAATTGCATTTCGCAATACACTTGGAATGATACCACATATCAGACGTATCGTTGGTGGCTTTAAGACTTCTATGTTTGTAGAATGTTTTGATAAAATGGATGATTTATCTGATCTTTATAAGCTGGTACTTTCAGCGATAGTAGATGAACCGCCTATATCATTACGTGATGGAGGAATGATTAAGGAAGGTTACTCACAAGAGGCGGATGAGCTTCGTAATGCCAAAATAAAAGGCAAGGAGTGGCTTTCAGAGCTTGAAATGCGTGAAAAAGAAAGAACGGGTATTAAAAATCTTAAGGTCAAGTATAATAAGGTGTTTGGATATTATCTTGAGGTTACGAATTCATTTAAAGACAAAGTACCTCCTGAATGGGTGAGAAAGCAGACACTTACCAATGCAGAGCGTTATACGACAGATGAATTAAAACATCTTGAGGATGTTATACTTGGTGCAGAGGATAAATTATATTCACTTGAATATGATCTGTTTTGCGATGTCAGAGAAAAAATTGCAAAGGAAGTAGTCAGAATACAGAATACTGCCAAAGCTGTTGCGATGGTTGATGCACTTGTTTCTTTATCAGTTGTTGCAACTCAGAATAACTATGTAAAACCAAAAATTAACGATAAAGGAATAATAGATATTAAAAATGGCCGGCATCCGGTAGTTGAGAAGATGATAACCAATGATATGTTTATATCTAATGACACATATCTTGATAATTCATCAAACAGAGTTACTATAATAACCGGACCTAATATGGCTGGTAAGTCTACATATATGAGACAGACAGCACTTATTGTTCTTATGGCACAGACAGGCAGTTTTGTTCCAGCAGATTCTGCCAGTATATGTATAGTTGACAGAATATTTACAAGGGTAGGTGCCTCAGATGATCTGGCTTCTGGACAATCAACTTTTATGGTTGAGATGACAGAGGTTGCCAATATATTAAGAAATGCTACTTCAAAAAGTCTTATAATACTTGATGAAATAGGAAGAGGTACAAGTACATTTGATGGATTAAGTATAGCGTGGGCCGTTGTTGAATATATAGCTAATACAAAAATTCTTGGGGCAAAGACACTTTTTGCGACACATTATCATGAACTTACAGAGCTTGAAGGAACGCTTGACGGAGTTAATAATTATTGCATAGCTGTTAAAGAATGTGGTGATGATATAGTATTCCTTCGTAAGATTATAAAGGGTGGAGCAGATAAAAGCTATGGTATACAAGTGGCTAAGCTTGCAGGAGTTCCGGAAGCAGTACTGAACAGGGCTAAAGAGCTTGTTGATGAGTTAAGTGATGCAGATATATCACAGAGGGCAAGGGATATAGCCCAATATTCTAAGAAGCTTGAAAAAATGAATAATCAGTATAAAAAGATTAATGATTTAGAGGATAAACAGATGTCATTGTTTGATACGGTTAAAGATGATGACATTATATCGGATATTAAAGAACTTGATATAAGTAATATGACACCAATAGATGCGCTTAATACGTTATATAAGCTGCAGGGGAAGGTTAAAAACCGCTGGTAAATTAAGAAAATATATCTGATTAAAATGGATGATTATTCTGCTTTTGATTGATAAATGCTATATGTGTGAATAAGGAAAGGAGACTGACGTTGGGAATTCAGCTGCTTGATCAGAATACGATTAATAAAATTGCTGCAGGAGAAGTTATAGAAAGACCTTCATCTGTTGTTAAAGAATTGGTTGAAAATGCTATAGATGCAGGGGCTAATGCAGTTACTGTTGAAATAAAGGAAGGTGGAATCTCATTTATAAGAGTTACGGATAATGGTTCTGGAATCAATAAAGATGAGATAGATATAGCATTTAAAAGACATGCGACAAGCAAGATAAAGTCAATAGAGGATCTGATAACAGTTTCATCTCTGGGATTCCGAGGTGAAGCACTTGCAAGTATAGCTGCAGTTTCACAGATAGAACTGATAACAAAGACACAAAAGAGTCTTACAGGTACAAGATATCTGTCTGAGGGTGGAAAGAAAATATCAGTTGAAGATATAGGTGCACCTGATGGTACTACATTTATTGTTAGAAATCTTTTCTTTAATACACCTGTAAGGAGAAAGTTTTTAAAGTCAGCAGCAACAGAAGCTGGTTATATTAATTCCCTGATGCAGTACATGTCTTTATCACGTCCTGATATATCCTTCAGATTTATTAATAATAACCAGAATAAGCTTCATACATCTGGAAATATGAAGCTTAAGGATATTATATATAATGTTTATGGAAGAGATATTACTGCGAATCTTTATGAAGTAAATAGTGCTGCTGAGAATATCAGGATAGAGGGTTATATAGGAAAACCGTTTGTGAATCGTGGTAACAGGGTATATGAGAACTATTATATAAATGGCAGATATATAAAGAGCAGTATAATAAACAGAGCGATTGAGGCTGGATATAAAGGTTTTATAATGCCACATAATTATCCGTTTACAGTTCTGCATTTTACGATTAATCCGGAAATCATAGATGTTAATGTACATCCTACTAAGATGGAGCTTAGATTTTCTAATAATGAATATGTATATAATTTTGTGTATGATACAATTCTTTCCACGTTAAAGGGAAAAGAGCTTGTTGCTGAGGTTGAAGCTGATGGACAGATAATGCAGAAGCTAAATAAGGAAAAAGAGCTGGAAATAAAAGAAACAAAAGCAGCATTTGGAATTGACAGAACAAAAGAAAAAGAAAAAATGGTACAATTAAAACCAGAATCAAAGCTAGAACCAAAGCCGGAATTAAAGTCAGAAGTAAAGATAGAATCAAAGCCGGAACTAAAGCCAGAACCAAAGCTGGAATTAGAGCCAGAACCGACAAGAAGGATAGAATTACAAAAAGCTATGCCGGATGAAACAAAAACCAGACTCCCAGAACCATTTGAAACAAGAAGATCAGAGGCTATGGTAAAGGATGATGAACAAAAATATCAGGCAGAAGTTAAAGTAAAACCTGAACAGCTCTCGATGTTTAAGGATAAGCTTCTTGATGAGGATAATAAGGATAATTACAGAATAATAGGCCAGCTGTTTGATACTTACTGGCTGATAGAGTTTGAGGACAGATTTTATATGATGGATCAGCATGCTGCACATGAGAAGGTTCTTTATGAGAGAATGATGAAAAAAATCAGGGAAAAGCATATTGATACACAGATGATTATGCCACCTGTTATTCTTACACTTAATATGAATGAGGAAGAAGTACTTAAACAGAATATGCAGGTGTTTACTAAAATGGGTTATGAAATAGAAGAGTTTGGCGGTAGTGAGTATAAGGTTACAGGAATTCCGGCAGGATTTCCAAAGCTTGATTACAGACAGATGCTTATGGATCTTCTTGATGGACTTATGAGTGAAGGAAGAATGACTGATATGGATATCCTTACTGAAAAGGTCGCATCTATGTCGTGCAAAGCTGCAATAAAAGGTAATAATAAAATATCTTATAAGGAAGCAGAGGAACTTATGGATGAGCTTATGAAAGCAGATAATCCATATAATTGTCCACATGGAAGACCAACTCTTATAGTCATGAGCAAGTATGATATAGAAAGAAAATTCAAGAGAATTGTGTAAAACAGGTAAAGGACAGATTTTAGAAAGGTGTGGCTATTAATATGGAAAAACAGCCTTTAGTTATATTAACAGGTCCAACAGCGGTTGGAAAAACTTCTTTGTCTATAAGACTTGCAAAACAGATTGGAGCAGAAATTATAAGTGCAGATTCTATGCAGGTGTATAAGGGTATGGATATAGGAACTGCCAAGATAAAACAGGAAGAAATGCATGGAGTGAAGCATTATCTTATAGATGTTATGAATCCTGATGAGGAATTTAATATAACTATATTTAAAAAGATGGCATGCGAGGCGATTGATAAAATAAGAGCTAATGGGCATATACCGCTTATAGTTGGTGGTACTGGCTTTTACATTCAGTCAGTTCTTTATGATATACAGTTTGAAAATGAAGATAAAGATACTTCATATAGGGAAGAACTGTATGATATAGCAAGACGTGAAGGCGCAGAGTATCTTCACGATATGTTAAGAAAGATAGATGAAAAGTCAGCAGATGTAATCCATTACAATAATGTTAAGAGAGTTGCAAGAGCTATCGAATATTATAAACAGACAGGTAAGAAAATATCTGAGCATAATGAGGAACAGCAGAAAAAAGAATCACCTTATAACTATGTATATTTTGTTTTGAATGATGATAGAAAGCTGCTGTATGACAGAATTAACCTGAGGGTTGACCAGATGTTTGATGAAGGACTTATTGATGAGGTTAAGAGACTGAAAGAGAGTGGTATAGATAGAGATGCCACATCAATGCAGGCAATAGGATATAAGGAAGTACTTGATTATCTTGATGGCTTATGTACTCTTGAACAACTGAAGGAAAATATTAAAAACAATACCAGACATTTTTCAAAAAGACAGATAACATGGTTTAAAAGGGAAAAAGACATTGAATGGCTTAATCTTGACGAGTTTGGCCATGATAAGGAAAAACTGTTATCATATATGCTTCAGATACTGATAGATAAGAATATAGTTGCACAATAGACAGAATAAGTATAAAGTATGTTAAAGAATTTATGCTGAAAGCAAAAGAAAGAGGAAAAATATGAAAAATATGTACTGTGAACATCTTGGCATAAGTGAGAATGTGTATAATTATGGTCAGAATGTTATTAAAGAACTTAAGGAAAGATTTGATAGAATAGATGAAATAGCAGAGTATAACCAGCTGAAGGTGCTTAGCACAATGCAGAAGAATAAGGTTGCAGAGATGCATCTGTATGGAACAAGTGGATATGGTTATAACGATGAAGGAAGGGATACTCTTGAGAGAATATATGCTGATATATTTAAAACAGAGGATGCACTTGTAAGGCCTCAGATAATATGCGGTACTCATGCACTTAATGTGGCGATATCATCTAATCTTCGACCTGGTGATGAGCTTTTATCGCCAGTTGGCAAGCCATATGATACTATGGATGAGATTATAGGAATAAGACCATCTAAAGGAAGTCTTGCTGAATATAATATAAGTTACAGGCAGGTTGACCTTCTGCCTGATGGAAGTTTTGATTATGAAGGTATAAGAAAAGCTATCAATGAAAAGACAAAGCTTGTAACTATACAGCGTTCAAAAGGATATGCCCAAAGACCGACACTTTCAGTTGAAAGAATCGGAGAACTTATTAAGTTTATTAAAGACATTAAACCGGAAGTCATATGTATGGTTGATAACTGCTATGGTGAGTTTGTTGAAAAGATAGAACCATCAGAGGTCGGGGCTGATATGGTAGTTGGTTCACTTATTAAGAATCCAGGCGGTGGACTTGCACCTTGTGGAGGATATATTGCAGGACGAAAGGACTGCATAGAACAGGCAGCATACAGACTTTCATCTCCAGGTCTTGGCAAAGAGGTTGGTGCAACAATAAATGTAAATAAAGATTTCTATCAGGGCCTGTTCCTTGCACCTACTGTTGTTGCTGGAGCATTAAAGGGGGCTATATTCGCAGCCAATGTATATGAAAAGGCTGGATTTAGATGTATACCTGATGCCAAAGAAGAAAGATATGATATTATACAGGCTGTAGAACTTGGGACTAAAGAGGGGCTTGTAGCTTTCTGCAAAGGTATACAGGCAGCAGCACCGGTTGACAGCTTTGTAACGCCTGAACCATGGGCTATGCCTGGATATGATTCTGATGTTATTATGGCAGCAGGTGCATTCGTACAGGGTTCATCTATTGAGCTTAGTGCAGATGGTCCAGTAAAGGAACCATATGCTGTTTATTTCCAGGGTGGACTTACATGGTACCATGCGAAATTCGGTATTATGATGAGTATGCAGAAAATGTATGAAAAGGGACTTCTTAAGATTAATTAATTGTGATATACTATTTTAGGTTATTTTGGAATATTTTATTATGCCTAAGTGGTTGTATTCCGATAGAAATACTGATAAAATAATTGCGTACGTGTTACTGATACGTGCGGGAATGGAGTAGCATGAGCAATATTTCCAAGTATAAGAATGGATGGTTTCTTATATTATTTATTCTTATAGGTATCGTGCTTGGTGGTCTGATAGCAGAGGTTACAGCAGGGATACCTGCTCTTAGCTGGTTAGGATATGGACAGACATTTGGAGTAGGAACATTAGAAAGTCCGGTTATTCTTAATCTGGGATTTATGGTACTTACTTTTTCTATCCAGCTTAGGATAACAATAGCAAGTATTATTGGCGTTATACTGGCTATTATAGCTTATAAAGTTATATAAGATAAGGCTTATCGATATTTTATGAGTGATAATTTAATATGTGAAAAAGATGAAATAAAGGATCTTATGCCTTATGAAAAGTGTATGGAGTTTGGTGCAGGCAGTCTTACAGATACTGAGCTTGTTGCAGCTATTATAAAGACAGGTACAGCAGGCAAAACAGCAAAGAATCTTGCAGAGGATATACTTAACAGTGCGGGTAGTAAAGGATTGCCTGGCATTATAGATATGTCAGTACAGGAGCTTATGGATATAAAAGGCATAGGTATGGCTAAAGCAGCACAGCTAAAGTGCATATGTGAACTATCAAGGCGTATTGCCAAAAGGCAGGCTGCTATGAGACTTAAGTTCTCATCGCCTGATACCATAGCAGAGTATTATATGGAGGATATGAGGTATCTGACAAAAGAAAGACTGATACTTATTATGCTTGATAGCAGGCTGGGATTAATCAGTGATATTGTCCTTTCAATTGGCACAGTCAACAGTTCCCTTGTATCACCATCGGAGGTGTTTTACGAGGCATGCAGAAACAAAGCGGTAAGCATAGTACTTGTGCATAATCATCCAAGTGGCGATTCCAATCCAAGCAGACAGGATATTGAAGTTACAGACAAGATAAGTAAGGCTGGTGAGATTCTGGGAATTCATCTTATAGATCATATAATTATTGGAGATAATAATTACACAAGTTTAAAAGAATATGGCTGTATAGGATAGAATTACAATTATGCAGCAGCTATTCACATACATGAAAGGAAGAAAATTATGTCTAACGTATATGGTATTGATATTGGCACAAGTAATTTTAAAATGTGCTGCAAGGATAAGGATGCAATCCTTAATGAAAAAAATATAATAGCAATTGCTAACAAAAAAGATCTTCTTGCTTTTGGCGATGAAGCATATGAAATGTATGAAAAGGCACCAGAGAATATAGAGGTTTCTTTCCCTGTAAAGTTCGGTGTGATAGCAGATATAGAGAATATGCAGACTTTATTACTGAATTTTTTTAACAAAGTTAACGATGATAAGAAAAATACAGGCAATAATGATTTCTATATAGCTGTTCCAACAGATGTTACAGAGGTTGAAAAAAGAGCATTTTATGAACTTGTGGCAGATTCAAAGGTGAAAGCCAAGAATATATATATAGTAGATAAACCTGTGGCAGATGCTATCGGTGCAGGGCTTGATGTCACTAAGTCAAGAGGTGTTATGATGGTAAACATCGGTGCTGAAACAACAGAAATATCTGTTTTATCACTTGGCGGAATTGTTATAAGTAAGTCAATAAAAATTGGTGGCAACAAGTTAGATGATTGCATTATCAGTAATGTAAGAAAGGTATATAATCTTGTTATTGGCAGCAAGACTGCCGAGGGATTAAAAAAAGAGCTTGGAAGTGCAGTAAAGGTTGATGAAACATTTGCACCAGGCTTTGGACGTAATGTATTATCCGGACTTCCTGTAAGTGTTGATGTTTCTTCTGATGTTATATATAATGCAATAGTTGATGCCCTTCATTCTATTATGGATGCAATAAAGGTTATACTAGAGAGGACTCCACCAGAACTTGCAGCTGATATTATAAAGGATGGTGTATATGTATCAGGTGGTACATCACAGATTAATAATCTTGAAAAGTTTATAAGACAGGAGACTAATCTTAATGTTAATATAGTTGATCAGCCTTCTGAGAGTGTTGTAAGAGGTCTTATTGGAGTTGTAACTAATCCACAGTTTGCAAAGATTGCTTATACTCCAAAAGATAGAAATTATGATTAAGGAAGAGTAAAATGAAAAAGAAAGTATCTTCATTCATGACATCCAAGTATATTTTAATTGTTTTAACTGCCGTTTGTCTTATATTTATATCGACAAGTTTTTTTACAGACAGGCTTGTTGCACCTTTAAGAAGTGCTATATCAATGGTAGTGGTTCCTCTTCAGAAAGGAATGAATAATCTTGGACTCTGGACATACGATAAGTATACGACTCTTCAGGAAATATCAGTTGTTCTTGATGAGAATAAGGAACTAAAGAGCAAGGTTGATGATCTTACAGAAGAAAACAATCAGTTAAGACAGGATACTTATGAACTTTCAAGACTCAGGGAGTTGTATCAGCTCGATGAGAAGTATACAGGATATACAAAGGTAGGAGCAAGAATAATAGAAGTAACAGCTGATAACTGGTCTAAAGCGTTTAAGGTAGATAAAGGCAGTGATGATGGTATTAAAAAAGATATGAATGTTATTGCCGGCGGTGGTCTTGTTGGGATTGTTACAGAAGTTGGAAAGAATTATTCGATTATTAAGACAATAATCGAGGATAATAATTCGGTGAGTGGAATGCTTATAGATACTAATGAAACTTGTATTGTTGAAGGCGATATAGAACAGTCGGACAGTGGACTTGTTAAGCTTACACATTTTAAAAGTGATATAACAGTCAGAGATGGGGATAAGGTAGTTACATCCAATATAAGTGATAAATATCTTCAGGGGATACTTATAGGTTATGCTAAAGATGTAACACCTGATTCTAACAATCTTACACAGTCAGGATATCTTGTTCCAGCGGTAGATTTCAATAATCTTCAGGAAGTACTTATTATAACTGAAATGAAAAAACAATAATTAAAGGCAGGAGAACCATGAAAAGAAAAGTAACAGAGTTGGTTATAATTTTACTGGTTTACCTTATACAGGGAACCTTTGGAAGGACTATTGCCATAGGCGGCATAGTTCCTAATCTTTTGATTATCCTTCCAGTGCTGTTTGGTTTCTTTAAAGGAAAGAATGAGGGGATGTTTGTTGGTTTTTTTGCAGGCATCATGTATGATTTATTCTTTTCTGGATTATTTGGTTTTTCAGTATTGGTTTTTGTGTACGTAGGATATTATTCAGGAATGTTTTATAAAGAATATGAGAAAGTTGAGGTCCTTATTCCCTTAGCAATGGTTATGCTTTCAGATTTTATCTATGAATTTTTATCATACATAGGTAAGTTCCTTTTACATAACAGGTTAAATGCAGATTATTTCATAACAAAGTTTATCATTCCGGAGATGGTTTATACCCTTATAATTGCACTGGTTATTTATTATCCGTTGATGAAACTTGATACATTGCTTGATGTTAAGTGGAAGAAAAGGAAAAAAGGTAATTTAGATGAAGGAAATATTTGATTATATTCTAAGTCTCTTCAAATCCAGAATTTTTCCGTTGATAATGGTGTTTATTGTACTTGTCGGCGTACTTGTTAACAGATTATTTTCACTTCAGATTATTAATGGAGAGTCTTATGTAAAAGATTTATCAAGTTCAATACAAAAGGACATGAGTGTTGCTGCCACGAGAGGAAGAATATTCGATAAGAATGGAGTTTTACTGGCGTATAATGATCTTGCATATGCAGTAAGGATAAGCGATAGTGGAAAGTATGAGGATAATGATACCAAAAACAGACTGCTTAATACTTCAATAGATAAAACTCTTACAATTATTGAAGAAAAAGGTGACAGCTATTCGAATGATTTTCCTATTGTTTATTCTAATGGAATGTATGAATATAACATAAAGGATAATGAACTGCTTAGATTCTTAAGAGATATATATGGTAAGCGTTCTATAAGTGAGCTTTCAGATGAACAGAGAAATGTATCAGCAGGTGAGTTGTTTAAACAATTATGTGACAGATATGGTGTAGCTGTAGCAGGTGATGATTATATAAATGATGGCGGAGCTATGGCAGCTACTATAAAGCTGTTAAAAGAGCAGGGAATGAATCCGGTAGCTGATGGTTTTAGTGTAGAACATGCACTTATGATAGTTAACTTAAGAAGATATATGTCTGCTAATTCATATAACAGATATATATCATTTACAATTGCTAATGAGGTTTCAGATGAGACTGTAGCTGCAATCCTTGAAAATTCAGATGAGCTTACAGGTGTTACGGTAGATGAGCAGTATATAAGAAGATACGTAGACAGCATATATGTTTCCCAGATATTAGGATATACTGGTACGGTGTCGTCAAGCGAGCTGGAAACATTGGATGATTCCTATGACAGCAATGACGTTGTCGGAAAAAGTGGTATAGAAAAGAGCATGGAATCAGAGCTTGCAGGAACAAAGGGTACCAGAAAGGTTTACGTTGATACTGTAGGACGAATAACAGAGGTGCTTGATGAACAGGATTCATCAGCGGGTAATGACGTATATCTGACGATTGATATTAATCTTCAGAAAAAAATATACAATGCCCTTGAGGATAAAATTATACAGATATTATTAACATATATGCGTAATGGTGATACAAAATATTCGTATAATTCTAACGGAAGTGTAGATACAGTATATATACTTGCAAAAGAAGTATATTTTGCCCTTATAGATAACAATATAGTGTCAATAAAGCATATTGCATCCCAGAGTACTGATACTGAAAGACAGATATATTCAGCATTCTTATCTAAACAGGATAGTACAATGGAATGGCTAAGAAATGAACTGTCTGTGGGAGATACACCATATGGAAAGCTTGATGAGGAACAGCAGCTGTATATATGGTATGTATATACGAGCCTGAAAGACAGAGGAGTATTTAATACTGCTAATGTAGATACAGATGATAATGTATATAAGGACTGGACAGAAGGCAACGGAACAAGCCTTAAGGAACTGCTTACACATGGCATATCAAAAAACTGGATTAATCTTAATATATTTTCATCTGAACAGTATACAAGTCTTCAGGAGTCATATGATGCACTTATTGATTATATAGATAGTTATCTAAGGGAAGATACATCGTTTTATAAAAAGATGTATAAGTATATGGTTAATGCTGGAAATATATCTGGAAGACAGATATGTATGCTGCTGTATGAACAGGGTGTTCTTGATATGAATGATGAGAATTCAAGATATGCATCGCTTGCCTCAGGAGGACTTGGTGCTTATGAGTTTATGGTATATGCCATAACTAATAAAATAATAACTCCTGCACAGCTTGCACTGCAGCCATGTTCAGCATCAACAGTTATTACTAATCCACAAAATGGTGATATATTAGCTATGGTTTCTTATCCAAGCTATGATAATAACAAGCTCTCAGGAACAGTTGATGCCAAATATTTCAACAGCCTGATCAATGATAAAGCTGCGCCTATGATAAACAGGGCAACTCAGTCATTTACAGCACCTGGTTCAACATATAAGCCATGTACTACAATAGCAGGTATGGATACAGGAACTATATCGTCTGGTACAACATTTTATTGTTCGGGTTCATTTGATAAGGTAACCCCTGCACCTAAGTGCTGGAGATTATCAGGACATGGTGGAGAAGTAGCGGCAACGGCTATAAGAGATTCATGTAACGTATATTTCTATAATGTTGGTTATAATCTGGCATGTAGAAAGGATGGAACTTATAACAGTACTTATGGAACAAGCACACTTCAGAAGTATTCAGATCTTCTTGGATTATCAACCAAGGCAGGAGTTGAAATAGAGGAAAATTCACCACAGGCTTCCAATACGAACTCGATTGCTTCGGCTATAGGACAGGGTAATCATAAGTATAGTACACTTAATCTTGCTAGATATGTTACAACGATAGCTTCATCTGGAAAGTGTTATAATCTTACACTTATAGATAAAATAACTGATTCAGATGGCAATCTTATAAGAAAAAATGAAGCCGAGGTTGATCACCAGGTGGAATTAAGCAGTAATATATGGGATACAGTACATGAGGGTATGACACTTGCTGGTAATTCATATACAGGCATATCAAAGCTTGGCATGAAAATTGCTGCTAAATCAGGTACTGCACAGGAAAATACAAAAGAACCAGATCATTCTTTACTGGTTACGTATTCACCATATGATAATCCGGAAATATGTGTTTCTGTATGTATACAGCATGGATACTCATCAGGTACATCTATTGATTTGACAGCTGATATATATAAGATATATTATGGCTTAGAGTAATTTAAAGATGTCAGGAGAAAAAGTATTTGCCTCCTGACTGATGTGCCAGATTGCTGCATTGCTACGCAATCATCATTTAATAAAATAAGAGGTGAAATAATTGGATAATTCAGTAGTAATAAAAGGAAATAAGAATGGAATTGCAGTAAAAATGGATGCTTCTGTGAGCTTTGATGAACTTAAAGCTATGATAAGAGATAAATTCACAGCATCAGCTAAGTTTTTTAACAATGCTGCTCTTGCATTATCACTTGAAGGACGAGAATTATCAGATACGCAGGAAAAAGAGATCATGGATATAATATCTGAGGTTACAGATATTAATATTGTATGTCTTATTGACCATGATGAGGAAAGAGATCTGATATACCAAAGAGCAGTTGCAGATGCAATGAATAACAAAAATAAGCATGATGTTACAGCAGAAATTATGGGGAAAGAAATAGAAGTACCAGCACAGCCTTTGTGTCAGTTCTATAAAGGAACCTTAAGATCCGGACAGGTATTGGAAACAGAGAGCAGCGTGGTTATTCTCGGAGATGTAAATCCTGGTGGAAAGGTTGTTGCGTGTGGAAATGTGATTGTTCTTGGCAGCTTAAAGGGAAATATATTTGCTGGTGCTAATGGCAACGAAAATGCATTTGTTGTGGCGTTGGATATGGAACCTATGCAGATAAAGATAGCAGATATTATCGCAAGATGTTCTGACAGCAGTCCGGTAAGAAAGAAGCTTAAGGTAAAGACAAAGCAGCCAGTCCAGCCTAAAATAGCCTATGTATATGAAGGCAATATATATGTTGAAGATTTTGAACAGAATGTATTGGAAGATATACATCTTTAATTCTTAATATTAAAGCTGGAAGATTTTTCAAACATTCACAAAAAGACGATATTTATAAAAAAGGGCTTGATTTAATGTACAAAATTAAGCATAATTATTCTATTGTGTATTTATTTACTTAGTATATTGATATTTGGAGGAAATAAAATGAGTGAAGTTATTGTTGTTACGTCAGGAAAAGGCGGCGTTGGTAAGACTACAACCACTGCTAATATAGGTACAGGTCTTGCTAAACTTGGTAAAAAGGTAGTTATGATCGATACTGATACAGGCTTAAGAAATCTTGATGTAGTACTTGGTCTTGAAAATAGAATTGTATATAATCTTGTAGATGTTGTTGAGGGCAACTGCCGTTTAAAGCAGGCAATGATCACAGATAAGAGATGTCCTTCTTTGTATCTTTTACCAACAGCACAGACAAGAGATAAATCTGCAATTTCTCCAGAACAGATGATAAAGGTCGTAGAAGAGATTAAGGCAGATCCCGAAGGATTTGATTACATAATTCTTGATTGCCCGGCTGGTATTGAACAGGGATTCCAGAATGCAATAGTAGCTGCAGACAGAGCACTTGTTGTAACTACACCAGAGGTTTCTGCTATACGTGATGCAGACAGAATAGTTGGACTTCTTGATGCAAATGGTCTTAAGGATCATGAGGATCTTATTGTTAACAGAATCCGAATGGACATGGTTAACAGAGGGGAAATGATGTCTATTTCTGACGTTAATGATATACTTCAGCTTAACGTTATAGGTGCTGTTCCAGATGATGAGAATATAGTTGTAGCAACTAATAAAGGACAGCCACTAGTTGGTGACAGCAGCATGGCTGGACAGGCTTATATGAATATATGTAAAAGAATACTTGGAGAAGAAGTTCCATTCCTTGATCTTAATGGAAAAGGTGGATTCTTCAAAAAGTTATCGGCACTTTTTAAGGGTGACAAGAAAAATTAATAGTTATTATAAAAGCCATATAAGGCAGAATGGAAGAAGATATGAGTTTACTTGATTTGTTTAAGAAGAAAGGCTCTGGGGATGTAGCAAAGGACAGACTTAAGTTATTACTTGTTTCCGATAGGGCGAATTGTTCACCAGAGGTTATGGAAATGATAAAGAATGACATTATTAAGGTCATTTCAAAATACATGGTTATAGATGCAGAAGAACTTGATATCCAGATTACATCAACAGAAGGTGATAATGGTTCTGTACCTGCAATATATGCTAATATTCCTATTAAGGATATGAGAAACAGTGAAAAATAATCACACAGTAACCGGAAACGGATTATATTGGTGGTGGAGATTTTATGTTTAAAAAGTATAAAATGCGGTCATACAATTACAGATTGATAATTCTTATAGCAGTTACATGTGCTTATGCGTTGACAGTTGTAAACAGTGCCAATTCAGAGTATACGTTAAAGCAGGGAGTGGGCATGGCCGCTGCATTTCTGATGATGATATTTATATCATTTGTTGATTATAAGTTTATAACAAAATATTATTGGTTGTGGTATATACTTGGTAATATATTGCTTATTCTTGTACTTATAGCGGGAAAAGAAAGCCACGGTGCTAAAAGGTGGCTTGGAGTGGGATCTTTTCAAATACAGCCCTCTGAGTTTATGAAGCTGATAGTTGCCATTTTTCTTGCGAAAGTCATAACTATGTATAAGGACAGGCTTAACACATGGAAGTTTCTTACTATTCTCGCGTTAGTACTTCTTGTTCCTATATTGTTAATAGTTAAGGAACCAGATCTTTCAACTACAGTCATGGTTGTGCTTATCATCCTTACAGTTATATTCTGTGCCGGATTAAGCTATAAGATAATTGGAGGTGCGTTGCTTATTGTCGTACCGCTGGTAGCTGCATTTCTTGTATATATTATTGCAACTCCTGATCCTATATTCATGGAGAAATATCAAAGAAACAGAATTGTTGATTTCATATATGGCAGTGATTCAACGGATGGTAATATAAGTGCAGGTGTATATCAGCAGAATTATGCTGTACAGGCTATTGGTTCAGGACAATTGTCAGGAAAAGGACTTAATAATGATGATCCATCATCGCTTAAGAACGCAGGGTATATAGCTGAGGCACAGAATGACTTTATATTTGCGGTCATAGGTGAAGAATTAGGATTTACAGGAAGCGTAATTACTATTTTATTGTTGTTTACAATCGTAATAGAGTGTATAATTACAGCAGTAAGAGCCAAAGATCAGGAAGGGCGGCTGTTGTGCTGTGGTGTAGCAGCCTATATAGCTTTTCAGACATTTATTAATATAGGTGTTGTTACAAAGCTTTTACCTAATACCGGACTTCCATTGCCGTTTTTTAGCTGTGGAGTTACATCTTTGGTTAATCTTTTTGCAGCCATGGGAATTGTACTTAATGTTAATCTGCAAAGAAATGTTGACAGGGATGATGATATATTTGCTGAAGATTTCAGAGGATAATATAAGCAGGAGTATTCGTTATGGCTTGCTATTACTAATAAGATAGGGGGTTCTTATGAACATAGGTTTAATTGCACATAATTCAAAAAAGAAATTGATGCAGAATTTCTGCATTGCATACAAAGGAATATTAAACAAGAATCAGCTGTTTGCTACAGGTACTACGGGAAGGCTTATCGAAGAGGTCACCAATCTATCGATTCACAAGTTCCTTGCAGGTCATCTTGGTGGAGACCAGCAGTTATGTGCCCAGATTGAGCATAATCAGCTGGATCTTGTAATCTTTTTAAGAGATGTTGAAACACCTAGTCTTCATGAGCCTGATTCTAATAATATATGTATGTTATGTGATATGTATAATATACCGTTAGCAACTAATCTTGCAACGGCTGAGCTTCTGATCAAATCATTAGAGCGTGGCGATATGGAATGGAGAGAAATATAATATGAAGCTGTCGCATTAAGCAACCCTGTATGTGTATTAGTGTGACAGCTTATTGTATATAGGAGGAAAGGTTCATAAATGTCAGGTAGTAAGGTAGTTAGATATAAAAGAAGACCACGTGCAGTTGCTTTTATATTTGCACTTGTACTTATATATATAATATGCTTCGTTGTATTGTATATATCTAAATCCAAGGTTCAGACATATGAGGTCAATACAGGTTCTCTTACTAATAATGCTGTATATACAGCTATTGCTTTACGAAGTGAGAGCGTTTATTATTCTCCTTATTCAGGAAATATTAATTATTATCAGAGAGAAAACACCAGAGTGAAAAAGGGGGACACAGTATATTCGGTAGATGAAACAGGAAGAGTGTCAGATATATTGGCAGGCTATAATAAAGTTGGCGAGAATTCCCTATCAAAGCAGAATCTGGCGGATATTAAATCGACTCTTAACAATTATAAAAATGATTATGATGGAAGTGATTTCTCGTATATATATGATTTGAAGTCAGATCTGAATGCTGCAGTGCTGCAGTCTATTAATGAAAATATAATGAACAATATTGATTCTATTATAGAAAGTACAGGAAGCAGGGATTTATTCAGAACAATACCAGCAGAGACTAATGGTATTGTTGTGTATTCTGTAGATGGATATGAGAGTAAAGAACCTGAAACTATAACATCTTCGGATTTCAATAAAGACAATTATAATAAAAGCAATCTTAAAGCAGAATCCATAATGGTGACAGGCAATCCTGCGTATAAAATGGTTACAAGTGAAAACTGGTATCTTATGATAAAGCTTAACCAGGATGATATCAGTAAATATGGTCTTCAGTCAAAGAAAACTATAGATATTAAAGTTAAAAAAGATAATATGACGTTTACATGTGGATTTTCAATTATAGAAAAAGGTGATGGCATTTATGGCAGATTATCTCTTGATAGCTATATGATAAGATACGCATCGGAAAGATTTCTTGATATAGAGCTTGTGACAACTGGCAAAAGTGGTATGAAAATACCAGTTTCATCTGTTACAGAAAATGATTTTTATGAGATACCAAAGTCATATATGACCAAAGGAGGAAATAGCAATAATTACGGATTCATAGTTGAAAAATATGATGAAAACGGAAATATTGTTCCTTCCTTTGCAGAGGCTGATATATATAAAACTACTGATGAATATGTATATGTCAATAAGGAAAGCTTTGAATCAGGACAGGTTATTGTGATGCCTGATTCGTCATCAAGATTTGTTATAGGACCTGTTGCAAAGTTAAAGGGTGTATACTGTGTTAATACGGGTTACACGATATTCTGTCCTGTAGAAATTCTAGATCAGAATAACGAATATTATATTGTAAAACAAAAAATCACTCATGGAATAACAGTATATGACAGAATATTATTAGAGGCTGATAAATACAAGCCTAATGAAATGATATACTAAATAAATGTCATAAAAAACAAGGAGATAAAGTGTGAAAAATAAGATTTTTCACACGCAAGATTTGTGCTTCGCACAAACTTGAG
>OHDD01000436.1_pt1 | contig 24181 bp, 31 predicted proteins | sample 1566941 | NCBI WGS metagenome assembly OHDD01 (sample SAMEA3879580, study PRJEB24766) | human gut metagenome | biome: human-associated habitat; feature: feces | place: USA | collected 1985/1987 | reverse complement strand
CATTTACTTGTTGCCACCCATACAAGCAATGTCCATCATTTGAATCAAGTAAATAACTGTGTCCATTAACATATATCCAACCACCTATTTTTTTTATACCATTTTCATAATAATAAGATTTACCATTTTCGTATACCCATCCATCTTTATTATCAGGAACTACTATATTTCCATCCACTATCCTTCTAGCTCTCCAAAAACCATACATAGGTACTTCCTCGACTACTCTTCCTGGCTCTGGAGAATGAATTACCTTTCCATTCCCTACATATATTTGTACATGTCCTGACGTAGGAAATACTAAGTCTCCTGGTTGAAGCTCACTCCTCGAAACTTCTCTTCCAACATTTATTTGCGTATTTGTTGTTCTTGTTATTTCTATCCCTAATGCTTGTTTATATACATATTGAGTAAGTCCAGAACAATCAAACGAATTTGGACCTGTTGCTCCCCATACATATGGTTTTCCTAAATGTTTTCTTGCTTCATTTACTATAGCTTGTCCCTTTGATATTGTTGCCGCCTTTGTTTTAGTAGCTGATGATAATGGTAGTAAAAATATACTCACTAGTAACAACGCTAGTGTTCTTTTTATTACATTTTTTGACTTGAAACCTCTCATACTAATTCTCCTTCTCGTAATTATTTTTAATAAAAGTATATAATATTTTGGTTATTATGTCAAAATATAGATACTTATGCTAATTCATTCTAAATAAAAAAAGCCAGCAAACAAGGTTTTATCCCTGTCTACTGGCTTTTATCTATAAGTATAGTACGAATATATTATACTAATTTTAAATCTTTTGTATATACCCAGCTGGTTATTTCTTTAATCAGAGCTCTGTCTCCCTTGATTTGCTGTACTGTGTACGTATTAGCTTTAACCCAAGCTGGTATACTTTGTCCTGTTGCATATTTAGATCCAGTTATTTTTATACTTGAACCTACCTTAATAGTTTGAGTAGGCTTATTTGCTGGAGTACTTGGACCATTTTTAGATGTATACTTTAAGCTAATCCAACCTGCTCCACTCTTAAGTTTACCCCAGCCATTAGATTCTCCCACTATTGTATATACCTCTCCTTTTCTAACTTGTGTATTAACCTTGTAGTTAGTTCCTGCTCCTGCTCTTACATTTAGAACATCTGCAGTAATCTTTACAGTATAACTTGTTGTAGATGGTGTTTCTACAGGCTTTTCTTGTAGTTTTTCTTTAAATTCAATCCATCTTGACCAATTATTAGCTGACCAATTAGGACATATCTTTCTTGATGCATCATAATGTCTTACTACATTTTCTATAGATATTCCATGCTTCTTCATTAAATACTTTCCTAGTTCTAAAGCATTCTTTTCTGTTTTTTCTGATACAGTTCCATCAGACCAGCAACACATCTCTACATTAAGAGTATTACTATTTGTAATGCCATACTTACCATCACCATCACCTACAGACCACGCTGCTCTATCATCTTCTACGACTTGATATATTTGATTATCTGATACAAAGTAATGAGCTGATGCTCCTCTATTTTCTCCATTAAAATATCTTGCATTATTTTCTGCAGTATCTCCCTTATTTCCTGTATAGTGGAATACTAAATATTTTATTCTTTGTCCACCTCTGGACGAATTATTATACTTACTAATCATTCTTTGAATTGGTAACATATATTTTCCTCCTTCTTCACCCCGACTTTAATGTCGGTACCAAAATTAAAAGAGTAGCCTATTTGACTACTCTTGTTTTAACTCTTTCTTTTCGCCTTCTTTAAGTTGTGCTAATGCCCCCTTTAATTTTTCTGGTATTGGTAATCCTAAACCAGCACAATTTTCTAATAAGCTTATTCCTTCGTTAGCAATATAGAAATAGCATACTAATGTTCTAAATACCCAGTTACCAGTATTTAATAGTCTATCTAATAATACTGCTACAATAAGAACTACAAAAATAACAGCTTTTCTAGCTATCCCTTTAAGCCCCACATTACTAGACACCTCTTTATTAATATAGGCTCTAATTAATCCTGTTGCATAATCTAGTATTATGAAAAATACTAGAACCATTAAAGCTGTGTCCCATGTTCCAAATAACCATGTAAAGCCTGTCCCCACTGCTGCTATTCCCATTTTGATACTGTTAAAAATTTTCTCCATTTCTTTTACCTCTTTTCTTATATTTTTTGTATATAAAAAGAGCACTACACTGTAGCACTCTCTCTATCTAATAAAAATTTATTTACTGTATCTATTGCAGATTCCAAATCTGGATTAACAACTACAAAAGATGCATTTACATTTTCTCTAACTATATTTCCATCTTGGTCTATCTCACTAAATGCATAAGATATTCTTTTCCCTTCGCTAGTCATATGACTAGAAAACCCTTTAATTTTAATAATATTTTTCATTGATTATCACCCCTAAAGTTTCTTTGACATTATAAAACTATCCGTATCTTCTTTGATAGAATTAAATCCATATACCTTTTTAACGCTAGGCTCAAAGTCTTCGTTTAAACTATCAACTTCATAACCTCTTTGCTTACATTTTACTTCCCAGCCAAATTGTAAATTTGGAGTACCTTTCACTATAAAATATTCCTTTTCCCTCTTTTCTACCCATACATCTCCTTGTCCATACTTTTGTAACATAACAAGGTAATCAAATTCTGTATTTACTGTAGATAAAAAGCATTTATCAAAGAATATGTAGCAAATTCCTTCTTCATCTAAAACACCATTACCTAAATCTCCAAAATAACTACCAGCAGTTTCATAAGCACTTAAACATACTCTTCCGAATCCATCTGTATCTACTACTCTATTCTTAGTACCATTAACTTTGAAATTACCATTTATCTCTACACCAGAAGAAGATACAACAATAGTTCTATAATAGGTATTTATATCTGTTTCAGAAAGTTGACCTACTACACAATAAGCATTTGCTCTTGGATCACTTCCTCGTCTTCCTAAAATACAAGCATCTGTGTATGTCTTTCCATTGCTAGACCACTGAATTGATTTCACTACTCCTGCAGGATTGTCACCATATTTACTATAATTAGTAAAACGTATATCTCCCCAACTAGAATCTAGTAACATACTATCATAAAGTCTTGATTTTGCATCAATCATAAGTTCTTGATGTATAATCATTTTTGAATCACTAAATGGAACTCTTCTTCCAGCTAAGTTATACATATCAAAAGACACATATTGCTTATACGGAAACTCTTCATCTGCTAATAACTTTCCTGTAATAGTTAGCATTTTATTTTTTTCATGACCATATCCAATACCGGTAGCTCCCGAAGAATTTACAGAACTATAAATTAATCCTGTCAGTTCTTTCTTTTTTACAAAATCATAAAAATATATAGTTGAATCAACTATTTCTAAAGCAGGATTTCCATTAATATCAGTATTAATAAAGTTTCCAATCATGGTTAAATTACCGTTTGAATCTCCCTTCAATACTTCTGTTCCTGCTTTATTAAGTATCCTTAAAGCTCCATTCTTTATAGTAGCTCCATTCTTATCTAATATAAATTGCATAGTAGTAAGAGAATTAGTGCCTTTATTTATGGCTTCTGTTATAGTAGTTATTACTCCTGTAGCTGTAACCTTCTGCTCTGTAGATTGTAATCTAGTTTCTTGTGCGTTTACTTTACCATTTATAGTGCTGGTAGTAGATTCTAAATTGGTTACTTTAGAAGTAATTCCATTTAGATTTGTTTCTAAAGTTGCTGCTTTTTCTTTTACTGTAGTTACTTCTGTAGTAATTGTTGCAATATCTTTTCTAGCTTGATTTGCATTATCTATGAAAAGTCTGCTCTGTATTTCTTCTAAAACTTCTTTAGTTAAAGTTCTTGGTGGTGGAGCATAATACTCATAAGCAGTTCCGTCTGATTTAGTGCTATAAAAAATCAAGTCTTCATTATATGCTATCTGTGGTGCAGGTAATTGGGTTCCGTCTGGTAATATGTTATATTTATTTGCTGTAAGTGATTGATCCGAAAACAAATAATATTTTGCTCCAGTTGTTCCTCCCCCACGTAAAAATATTGCAAACATTGCATTAGCTCCGCAATGCGCACACCCCGCAAACGTTCTTGCATATGTTTCTGCTAATGAATAGATATTCCAAAAATATTCAGCTCCACCCCAACCACCAAAGTTGGTATCTATAACTACATTTAAATTCCCTTTGTGTGTGGAATTATTCCAATCATCTGGAGCTTGGTCTGTAAAACTACGAGAAACCACTATCTTTCGTCTTATATTTTGATTTCCTGCCTTTATAATTACGGGATAATATTTATCACTATCTCCATTAATTATTATTTCATGCTTATATCTATACCCCTTATTATCTTCCATTGACTTAGCATAATCCTTAGCATAATTAATATCTGGAGTTATTGTATTTATAGTCTTATCTATATCACTCTGCCAAACTTTATTAGTAATACTATTATTAAGTTGAGTAATGCTACTTTCTGCATTAGAAACTCTAGTATTAACTGTAGTTATTTGTGCATTAGTATAACTTTTAGCGCTATTTAAAGCATTATTAGCTTTACTAGTTGCATCTGCTCCAGCTGTAGAAATAGCATCTGCCTTAGCTGTATTAATCTTTCCATCTACTTTCCCTAACTCTGTAGTTACTGTAGAAATAGAACTTGTATGACTAGCAACTGTAGAATTTAATCCATTTACTGTAGCTTTTAAAGATATATAAGCATCTTTTAAGCTTGTACTTGTGCCACCTTCTGTTATGGTAGTATCTCTAATTAATCCCTCTATCTTTCCTTGTGCTACTGTAATTTGTGTCTGTAAGTTTTGTGTTACTTCTTCAACATCCTCTGGAGCAGGTGTCCAATCCGTAGCTTTATCCCCTAATTCAAATTTAGGATAACTTAATGTGCATCCATCAGATGCAACTTGGATATACATTCCTCCAGAAATAGCTTTAATTTCTTTTGCTATTTTAAATGGTTTTCCTTTAAATCTTGTTTTTTTAGAACTTCCTACCTCTCCAAAATACCAAGCTTGGATATAAGATGTAGTGTCGTCATAATAGCGAATATGAAGTTGAATACCCATTCTCAAACCATAATTTCCTGTAGGAGCCTTAATATTATTTACATCTATATTACAAGAAGCTATAACATTCTCACCTATATGATTATTTAAATATTCCACGATATCTTTTTTTAATTCTAAATTTTTAGATGCTTGCGAAATACTGCTAACACTGCATTCAGAAGAATTTAATATTAAGTTTTTCCCACCAATCTCCATATTATCTACACTTGATTTAAGACTATTAAAAGCAACTTCTAAAGATTGTCCAGTTAAATCTATTGCCACTTTACTAGCTTTAATTAAAGAAGTATTATCATCCTTATTTAAACCAGTTATCAAGCTAGAGTAATTAATCTGCTTCTCTCCTATAGCATCTGCTGCAACCATGTTAGATTTTATTAAATCATCTGCAATTGCTTTTTCTTTAACACCTGTATGGTCTATAAGTGTTGTTGTACCATCTGTACCACGCAAAATAAAGTTAAAATTCCCTTGGGTATCTTGTCCCATTTGAATTCTAACTTTATTGTTCTTATCTTTAAATTGCATTGTTGGGCCAACTATATTTAATCCACCATCTGTAGAAGCTATAGTAAACTTATTGGTGCTTATTGTCCCTGCCATTAAATCTGCAACACTTAGTTTAGCAGCTATTAAATTCTTTATTACTGCATCTTCTATTGTTACATTCTTAGCTGTAAGATGTATAATTTGTCCACTACCTGCTGTTACATTACCAGCTAATAAATCTTTTATAATAGCTGTATCTGCTTCTACTGTACCAATCTTTGCACTTACTGCATTTAATTCTGTTATACTTGCCTTACTAGCAACAAGATTATTTATTCTTGCATCTTCTGCAATAAGATTTTGTATATTAGCATTTGTAGCATTTAACTGTTCTATAGTAGCTTTCTTAATTACTGCATCTTCTATTTCTGCATCCTTAACTTTTAAATTTGCTATCTCTGCATTAATTGCTTTTAAATCTTCTATATTTGCTTTTTCTATTATTGCTTCTTTTATTATTGCTTGCTCTGTAACTAATCTATTTACTTTATTACTCATGGATCCACTAGAATTAAAAGAGTTTTTATTCTTTGTTTCTCCTTTAGCACTCAACTCACTATCTAATCCACCATCATAGGATAATTTTCTATAGAGTATAGGTAGCTTTCTTGTTACCTTTTTTGCATCTGTATAAGTAATAATATCTCCTATATCTAGGCTTAAATCACCTTGACACTTCATGGTATAACCTAAATAGTTAAATCCATTTAACCTATTATAAATATCAGTTAATATGGTTTCTGTTACCCATGGATTCTCAAAGCTTAATTCCATACTATCTGTACCTAGAGAACCTTTAGAAATAGTTTCTTGCTCCTTTATTTGACAAGTTATCTTTCCCACTTTGTATTTAACCTCATCTCGCTGTAGGTCAAATACTCCCTCTCCAACATCTCTAGATATATCTGTAGGATAAACTATAGTAAACTTACCATCTCTAGTTATTAAAGCATTTCCGCCACAAAGACTTGCTACATATCCTAATACTTCTCCACAAGTAAAGCCTTCCAATTTCTTAACTGTGTAAGATGGAAGACTTCCAGTAAATTGTACTCCTGTTTTACTTGCCAGTTCATTTACTACTTGTTGTAGAGTAGGCTTATCTCCTAAAGAACTAAAATAAGCAATTTCAAACTTGGTCATATTATCATAACAAGTAAATTTTGTAGTATAATCATCCTTTTTAATATCTTCTATATTAAAGATACCTAAAAGAATATATTCTATTGTATTTCCTATTTTAAGACCAATCTCAACCTTAACTGAATTAGTAGTAAAAATAGTATCTGTAGTATTTCTTAAAACTAATTCTAAGCACATAGAAGGGGTATTTCCTATACTAAATACATTTTGTATACCACCATTTAAATCAATACTCTGTACTTCGTGATTGGTAAATATCCTATCCCCTATAGTAACTCTACATTCAAAGGATCTAACCCTCTTTTGTATCTCTGTCTTATATGCTGTACTTGTAGTATACATTTCTAACCTCCTTTCTTATATCCTAGGTTAGATTACTTAAACATATAATCTATAATCATCAACTCACCAGGAGTAATCTTTATATCTGTATTTATGGATTCTAAATCTATTAAATGTATATCTATTTCACTTTCACATTGTAGAAGCTCTGCAATCTCTTTATTGAAGTTTTCTCTATCTAAGATATTTACTTCTCCTTTTTCGCTTAGCTTTAATTTTCCTTCTTCGTCCTTTTCTCCATACTTATTTAATAGCTTTTCTCTTTCAATATTATAAGCTTTTAATTCAGCATCTATCTTAGTTATGTTCTTAGAAAAAGCATAACTTAACTTAATAGGGAGCTCTAAGTTAGTTAATTTACTTAGAACTCCCACACTATTTACTAATCTTTCATTACTTAACTTCATTTCCTACACCACCTATAAGAATTGTATCTTGTACTTTATATACTTGTTCATTAAACTTATCTATATCAGACCTACACGCTACTTTATTAGCTACATATAACTCTTGATCCATTATAGTCACATTTGTATTTGGTGCTTGATTACCTTCCGTTGTAATACTAGCACTCATAAAAATTGCTTGTTTTCCATCTATAACACTTTGTCCTGTTAAATTAATACTCTTTGTCATACTTAACATATAAACTTCCTCCTAACATTCTATTAAACTAAATTTAAGTCCCTTCCATAGTATTCCGGAACTTGTATTAATACTTTTCACAGTTCTATCACTTGCATACATTGTACAAGTTATAATTCCTTTCTGTGGATCTAAAAACTCTACTGTAACTTCTTCTGGAGACACTGCATTAAGTATCTTCTTACATTCTGCATCTGTTAATATCCCCCACTCTAAAGGCAACTTTCTTTTAGTTGCTATTCTATCTCTATATAATCTACCATTTGCATTTCTACTTGTCTTATTGCTATCTATATCACTTATAGTAGGCTCATATGGTAAAGGGGCAGGCATTTCTACTCCGTTAATTTTCAACCAAGCCATTATACCAACTCCTTATATATTTATTAAACATTCTCCACCATTCATTTTGGTTATCTTGTTTATACTATCTATTAGAACTCTAGCAAATTCTAAATCTCCAATCTTAAGTATTATGTTTATAGCTCTATCTTTATCACTGTCAGATATATTTGCTCCACCTAGTCTTTCCATAAGTTTAGCAGCTAACAAATCTAATCCTTGTGTATTATTTTCTAGTGGCACTACAGCTTCTTTACCAGCTTCTCCGACCATTGCAAGTGTAGGATTATCTATAATACCACCTTTAGCTAGATAAGGTATTTTACCTATATTAAATCCCCATCCTCCAACAGTACCAAAGAAAGGTATATCTATAGATGGCAATTTTATTTTATTAAGTCCACTTATTGCGGCGTTAATTAATCCTATAACTCCATTTAAAGGTGCTTTTACAAGGGCTTGTAAGCCATTCATTATGCCACCAAAGATGTCTTGAACTCCTTGCCACACTCTAGACCACTTTAAAGTAAATACTCCAGCTATAAAATCTATAATTCCACCAAAAATTCTTTTAACAGAATCAAATACATTCCTTATATTAGCTAAATAAGCATTAATTATATCCCCTAAAAATCCAAACTTTTGAGACCAATCTGTAACAAATACATTGCCTAACCATTCTTTAAACTGGTTAAACTTTTCCTTTATAGAATCCCATACCTCAATAGCCTTTGCTTTTACCCAGTCCCAATTTTTCACAAGTAATACACATGCTGCAATAACAGCTGCTACAGCACTTACTATTGCGATTAATGGTAAATTTACTGCCGATAACGCCCCTGCAAATATAGAAGTTCCTGTTGATGCTGCATATACTACAGCATTATATAAATTTAATAATCCATAATAAGCTCCAAATGCAATATTAACTAATCCCCATGCTGCTGCAAAACTTCCTAACACTATAGTGAATATTTCTACTATTGATTTATGTTCACTAATCCAATTTCCTATTCTATCAAGAATATTGGCTAATCCATTTAAAACATCAACTATAACTCCACCGGTCCAGGATGCAATAGGTTGTAAAAATTCATCCCATAGCCAAGCTCCTAAATCCATAAAAACTTCTAGTATAGGATTAAGCACTTTTAACGCTCCTGATAACAAATTAAAAAATGCTGGTAATGCATCTTCAATAGTCCATTTTGTAAGTGGCTTAAGAATTTTATCCATAAACCATTTCAGTGATTTTGCCAAGTTATTTACTATAGGGGTTATAGAACTTTTTAAATTTTTAAAAGAGTTTATAAGTGGTGTAAAGCTAATATCACTAAAATATGCCTTAATTCTATCAACTAAACTTTTCATGGCACTATCTACAGCGCTTGTATCTACTGGTGGTGCTACTAATTGTGGTATTTTATTATTTGTTCCTCCACCTGCTATATTTGCATTAGTTGCTCCTAGAGTGTTAATCTCATCTATTGCTGCAAGTCCCTTAACATCTTTAGCTGCTTTCTTTGCACTATCTCCATAAGCACCCATAGCTACTTTAGCATCTATAAGTTGCTGTGTTGCCTGGTAGCTTTGTTGATATGTTTTACCAAATATAGCACTTATGAAACTGGCTATATATGTAGTTGCTTTCGCTAGTGCAGCCATTAATGTATTAAGAGCAGGGAGTATAGCTTGTAAAATAGGAGTAAATGCAACCATCATATTAGTCTTAATTTGATTAAAACTATTAGCAAATTGTTGATTAGTCATTAAACCTTGTCCTATCGCTGTTGCTAATGCTGTTAAACCTCTAAGTACTAAAGGAAAAACTATCCCCCAGGTAAACATAGATCTAACTATTATTCCTATATTACTTCTATGTTGACCTAAAGCTCTGTTAGTTTTATTTGTACTATTTCCAAATAACTTAAAAGAGTTTGTTGCTTTCTTTGCAGCACTGTCTATAGAATTTATACTATTGCTTGTACTTTTAGCACTATTACTAGCCTTTGCAAATTTAGCATCTAAATCATTCAACTTAAATCCTAATTTATCAGAAGTGGCTATAAGCTTATTTATATTAGCTTCTGTTTTAAGGATTTGTTCTTGAAGTTTATTCTTTCTTGTAGGGTTAAAGCAAGTACTATATTCCTCTCTTAATTGACTTAACTTTACTCTTTGTTGCTCTATTCTTGCATTTGTATTATCTAAAGACCTAGATACATTTTCTATTTGTGCTGTTAACATGCTCATATCTACTGGTGGTCCTCTACTACTTATGCTAGAGCTGATATCTGAAACTTTAGGTATACTTGCTGTAGGCTTAGGAAAGTTAAAAGTGGGTAATTTGAAATTCTTAAAGCTATTAAATACAGCTTGCATAGTATTTTTAATTTTACCCATTGAACTCTTCAAACTATTATTAATAGAATTGCTAATATTATCTACACTCTTTTTCGCAATCTTATCTACATTTCCAAGAGCTCCCTTTATTCCACTATTAAGACTAGTCTTTAGATTTTTACCTATTAGATTGGCTACTGTACTTACTTGTTTGCTAATATCACTTTGTATCTCTAAATCAAGACTAATCTTTCCTACACTCTCACTCATACTATCCCTCCTTTTAATACATAATAAAAACACCTAGTATAAAACTAAGTGTTTAATAAATTTCTTACTATTTACTTTTTACCAGGTTTAAACTTATGCCCACAATTCATACATAAAAGCTCTACCTTTTTACTTGTTAGTCCTCCTAAAACTGCCCCTGTGCCGCCTAATAACGCACCTCCCACTGCTGCTCTTCCTAAGCTAAGCTTTTTATTAGTTGTAGTTAAAGAAGTACTGTGACATTTAGGACAATATGGTATTCCTTGTTTTCTTAAGTTCTCCAGTTTTTTCTCCTCGCTTATAATTGGTTTCTTCTTTTCTAATGAACCATCATCAAAAAAATATTTAGATTTTCCATTAGCTATATTATTCTCTACTAAGATTTTCCCATCTTCTTTTGATACATTTGCTTGCTTGCAAAAAGCTTCAAAATTAAACTCATCTATTTCTTTTAATCTCTTTTCATGCTCTTCTTGCTTTTTATTTTTATAGTTTGCAAACACTCCCATATATACCCCTCCAATTAACAATTGTGTTAATTAAAGTATATATTATCCAAAAGCTTTTGCAAATATTTCTTGTACTTTTTTTATTTCCTCTTCCTTATCTGAATCTGGCATATCCCTAATTGGATTTACTCTATTTCTCCACTCATTTCTAATTCTATGTTGCTCTTTAGTAAAGTTTTTAAGTATTTCCTTATCTTCCTCTGAACGAATAGAAACTATTTGCCCTAGGGGAGTTTTAGGCATAATTCCTATAAGCAAAGTTTGAAATTCACTCCAAGACATTTCTCGTTCATTTCTTAATCTAATACCATATTGCATTGCAAAACTTGCTTCTATTAAGTCCCAATCCTCAAATATATCATACCACTTATTTTCTGGGCTTCCTAGCCTCTTTCTTAGCAGCTTCTTCTACTTCTTCTAAAGAGGTTCCTCCAATAGCAGCCATAATAGCATTAACTATAGTTCCCAAAGCTTCTATAGATAAATCTAAACTATCTATATATTCTTTAGCTTCTTTTCCTAATCCAGCTTCTATTAAAAAGTCAATTTGTTCAAATTCATCTGCTTTCTTATCTTCTCCCTTAGCTTTAATCGCTAAAGCTGTATTCTTACTTGTATTAACATTAAAAACATGATCTTCATCTATCTTTATAGTTGGTCTTTCATTACCATTCTTTATTTTCTCCATTATGTCATAAACTCTTGCCATTTATATCATTCCTTTCTTTCAATAAAATAGTGCTACTAGAACAACTAGCAGCACTTAATTTTTAAGCTGGTAAACTTGGTGCTGGTGTATATGTTGGTTTACCATCACCTTGCATATCAAATTCAAGTGGTGCAACATTTGTACTATCTCCACCACCTACATTTTTTACATTAATAACACAGTTATATGTTAGTTTAGCTCCATCTGGGAACTCTATCTCTCCTTTAGTAGAACAATCTAAACCATCTTTCCATGCTGTTTCTGCAACATAGTCATTTCCTTTATCTCCTACATTTCTTTTCCCATTTAATCCTACAGTAAATTTCTTACCTGTCATTAACGCTCTTGTCCATCCAGCTGTATCCATAGGTGTCCATTCTTCTACTGTACCATCAATAGAAATAGAGAATGTTTCCATATCTGCAATAACAGCCATATCTTCTTCTGTACTTGCTTTTCCTTTAGTTCCAATCTTGAATTTAAGATTATAAACTGGAAATACTCCACTAAAAGCCATATTCTATTACCTACCTTTCATAATTAATTATTGTTTCTATTACATATTCAATAATGCCTTCTGTATCAGTTCCTATATAAACAGGACTATCGGTTCTCATCTTAAATAATTTGACGCTCTTACCTCCGATTGAACCACTCTGACCAAATAAAGCATTATAAACTTCTTGTGCTTTTCTCTCTGCTTCATCACTATTCTTTCCCCAATGTACTAATATAGAAATAGCCTTAGTAGTATAGCTTGTATTCTGTAAACCACCTATAGCTATTCTAGGGGCAGGACCAGTAGTATTATAAATTGTTATACTCTGCTCCTTATCGCCAACCTTATTTAAGTACCATTGTGGACTTTCTACCTTAGTTTTTAAATATTCTCTTATCTCACTTAATAACATTAATGTATCAGCCCCTTACTTAGCATCTTAAAGAATTTAGAATAAGTATCTTTAATAAGCTCTTTCTTTTCTCCATACAAGTAATCATCCATCCACTTACCTTTAGCATTAGGGTTCTTATCATGTCTAAAGTTATACTCTGGATGCCAGTAAAGTCTACGTGCATATGGAGTATCAAAGACAATTCTTGCTATAGAGTTCATTAATTCGGACTTATCTACAAAAGAACCATCACCCTCTAATGTTCCTGTATCCTTAGGAACAACTTGGCTAGTTCTTATATCACTTAATACTGCATCTGCTGTCATTTCTAATGCTTTTTTATGTGCTTCAATTAGCTTGTTTATCTTAGTATTATCTATCTTTACAGATACTCTAATTCCCATTACTGTAAGTTAAGCTCCGTACTAAATACTGTTCCATCTGGATTTAAAGGTCTTTCTATAGAGTAAATCTTTTTCTTTATTTTATTTACTATTACATAACCTTCAAATGGTCCATCATAAATAGATCCTTCTATAACAGCTTTACCACTAAGAGTAATTAATTGCCTTTCAGCATTACGCACTTGCCTTGATTTATCTGTATAGATACATTTACCTTCAAAGAGTTTCTTTTCTTCATAATCTCCATCTGTATTAGTTCCTTCAAGCCACACTTCTATAGGTGTGTTGGCCAAGAACTTAGGAAATGGTAATTTTAATCCCATAACTATAACCTCCTACAAGTTAATCCAGTTTGCTTAAGATAGTTTAATACCTCTTGTGTAGTGGTTATGCCATTAACCTTCTCCGCGTTAAAGCTAACAGATGTACTACCAGCACTAAAGCCACTTAAAGGCATATTAATGTATTCTCCATACTGCTCTATAAATTCAGCATGGATACATACAGCCTTTTTCACCTTATCCTTTTGGAACTCTGTAAGGTTATCAAAACCAATTCCTACTATCCTGTTATAAGTGAGTGTGTCTATCTGATCACTTGCTCTTTCCAGCTTATTTTTTATGTGCTCCTCTGGAAGGATTACCCCTCCAAAGGAATTATTATAATATGTCTTGTCTACATAGGACATTTAATCACATCCTTAAACTAAAAGAAGGCTACTTCTATTAAGCACCCTTCTTTAACTCCTTAATTTCATCTTTTAACTTCTTATTTTCCTTTTCAAGTTTAGCTGCTTTTTCTTCTAAAGCTTTGTACTCTTCATATGGTACTGTTTTACCAGCACCATACTGAACTATCTTTCCATCATCTCCTACTATGTCATAACCTTGCGCTTGATACATAGCTTTTTGAGTTTCATCTATTGTATAAACCTTATTTCCCTTTGTTGCTTTCATATTATCCCTCCTATGCTTCTACTTCTGCATTAATAGCAATACCACAAGCTTTATTCTTAATTAAGAATGTATCACCATATTCTCTAGTTTGATATACATACTTATCTGCTGTTCTTGAATCAGTACCAGGAGTAAATACTTTCATATATGCATATTTCTTTCTAGTAACTTGACATGATGGATGAATAAGGATCATATTAATTTGCTTTGCATCACCTGCAGCAACGCAACCATTAGTAAAGTCATACTTAGTTTTCATTCTTCCAGATGGAACTTTCTTTATTGTTACATCATCTAATGAATAAACCTTTCTATCTATTTTCCCATTGTTGTTATTAACATCAACATTTCTTGTTAAACCTTCTGCATTTTTAAGCATTTTATTTATTGTTGGTGTTACATATAAAATTCTACCTTCACTTGGTACACTATTATCGTCCATCTTTTCCATTTGAGTATCAAACCAATCTAATATATTAGCTGTAGTTAATACTGTATTATCAATAACAGCTCCATTAGATGCATAAGTTTTAGCTTCTGCATATAACTTAGAATATCTATAAGAATCTCTTTCCGGAATAGCTTGTTCTGTTTCAAATTCATTTTGAATATTTGCTACCTCTAAAACTAGATTAGTTTCATCTATATCCATTGGATCTAAAGCAAATTCTATATCTCTATCATGTGCTAATTTCTTTGGTTCCCACTCATTTGTTATTGTTCCAGTATTAAAGCCCATATTACCTCTATTATGGTCTTTATATCCACTAACTGTAATACTAGGTAATTTAATAGTTTGTGCATTAATGAACTTAACTTGTGGATTAGAGTTTTCTAAATCATAAGATGTTAGCTCCCTTTTATATTTTTGTTGTAATTCTCTTTCAAATTGTTCAGCATAACTATATACTGCCATTTAAATCATCTCCTTAAAAATTATTTATTACCAAATGCTCTTGCTAAAGCATCATTTGGATTCTCTTTTTGTTTTTGACTATTAGCACCAATTTTAAAGCCTTGTGGCTCTTGTTGTTGCTGTTCTCCCTTAAAGCTTGGATACTTTTCTAATACCTTATCAATAGCCTGTTCAATAGTTACTTCCTCAGTAACCATAGCCTTAGCTAGTGTAACTACATCATCTACAGATGATGCTACAACTCCCTTAGATAAACAAGTTACTTTTGTTTCAGCTAATAAAGCTCTTTCTTCTGCAGCAATCTTAGCTTGTTCAGCATTAGTTAAAGCTTCATTCCTCTTTTCTTCTTCTGTCTTTTGACTTTCTTTCCAAGCTTCGTACTTTTTGTACTCTTCATCATTCATAATCTTTTTTCTTTCCCTGTTAACCCTAGATTCAATTAATTTATCTAGTTCATCTTGGGTATAAGATTTCGCTTCTTTTGTTTCTGTTTGAGTAGTTTCTTTGGTATCTGTTCCAGTTTCTTTAGTTTCTACATTACCGGTATCTGCTCCACCATTTGCTCCCGTATCAGCTTCCATTAATCTACTCATTCCTAATCTTTTTCTAAGATTACAATTTGTTATAAACATAAATACCTCCATTTATAGCCTGTCGGCTGTTATTTTCCTTGCACAGTTTAAAGCCTTAAGCATGTTTTGGGCATAATAAAAAGCCTTAGTTTCCTAAGACTTAATTTTAGACATAATAAAAGCACCTACTATTTAACTTAGTAAGTGCTTTTTTAAAAATCTAAATCTACAAAAGTATTATATTCTTTTGCTAAATTTAATGCTTCTTTAAACTTAGTATACTTGTCATCTACTATATTTAAACAATATTGAATTTTTTCTTTAGGTATTCTTTCTGATTCAAAATCATCTATTAATAAATTACACTCTTCGTTAATTACATCAAATATGCCATTTTCTTTATATAATTCCTCAAATTCTGAATCTCCTAACATTATCACTTTAATATTGTTAGATTCTTCTACACCATATTCTAAATCTTCAATACCTTTTTTATTTAAGGGTATTGATAAATACCTACTACGATTCTCCACTAGTTATCCCTCCTTATCACTATTTTTAAAATGAGTCCTTGATTGATATTCAGCCTTTGTGGTTCCTCTTTTCTTTCCATTTTCAACTATATTAGTGAAATCATTTCCTTCTATATCAAGATATCTCTTTTTGTCAGTTCTACTGCTATCTTCAATTCTGAAATAATTTCCTTTAGTATCATATACTACTTGCAATTTAGTGTCTTTACTACTATATATTATTTTTCCTTTTTCAGTTACTCCAGATGCAGTTGCATTCGGTACAAATTTATTAATAGTTTCTTTAAGACTTGCTTCTCCCCAATATTTAGAAAACTCTTCTGCTCTAGTTGCTCCATCTCTCTTTATCTTAACCCTTTCATCATACTTTTTCAAATATTCTTTATGAACTTTAGGATTAAATTCTTTTATTTCAGTTCTGCTATTATTTATTCTTAACTCATTATTATCTTTTATATGCTGTTTTAGCCTATTTTGTAGTTTCCTAACATTATTAGCTGCCTTTATTTTATTTTCTTCGTCAACAGATCCTGTTCCTATCCTTTTCCACTTTCTAATCTGCCTTTCTAGATATCTTTGCTTTTGTTCTGCTTCATATAGCTTTATTGCTTCCTTACCATCTGGCACTTTAGGAAGATTAGTTATACCAGGAAAGAATGTTGTTATTGAATGCCTACAGTTAGGATGTAATAATCCTGCTGTTACAGCTTCACTTAATAATGGGTAATCTCCATCTAGCTTAGTACCATGTGAAAATACATCATCAATTAATACTTTACCTTGCCATGGTTCACATTTAGGGCAAGTATTTGCATGTGCACTTACTACTACAGTATGTATGCCATATTCATCTCTTTTCTTTCCTTCTCCTAATAGTGTCGCTCTATGATTAGCTGTTCTTAAGCACATCTCTGCATAAGAAGCTATATTCACTCTAGCACCATTTTTATATGTTATAGAATCTATTCCTTTAGCAAGAAAATCCTTAGTAGCCATATCTATAGCTTGTGGTAATGTCTTAACTCCATTTTGTAAGTACATATGAGATTTAAATATAGTTTGCCTATATACATCATCCATCTTTCTTAAAACAGAATATTGAGCCTTGTTTAAATCTTTGTTTACTGTTTCTATCAGCGCTTCTAACTTCTTATCATTAACACCAAAGAAATTTGTTTCTTTTGGAACTGCTCCAGGCCTTCCTAGCTCTTTATGAATATACTCTCGTACTGTTTGTACTTCTTGTATATCCTCTGGAAATTCTATAGACGAATGGCTTTTACTCTTCCATCCAAAGAAGCCTTTAACCTTATCTAAGAATGTCTTAAATCTATTTTGTCCTTTACTGTAGTTACCTCTTAGTTCTCTATCTATAGCTTGCTGTATAGGCTTAGAATAACTATCTACTATATCCTTATTCCTTTTCCTATACTTCTCCATCTCTCTTAGCTTGGTTAGTTGCCATTGCTCCCACTCAAAGCCTTCCTTAGCCTGTTCTGATTGATGAAAATAAAAAGCCCTATGCATACTAGAAATTAAATCAAGCTCCATTTGCTCGAATATCTTTCTAACATCATAAGACTTTGCTCTTTCCTTAATATCTTCATCCTGTATGGATTTCTTAGTTATCTTCTTAAGTATTTCTCCTAATTTACTAGGATTATTCTTCTTCGCCATCTAAATCCACATCCTCTGGATTATCAGTATAATCTTCATCATCTACTGCTTTAGGCTCTTCTGCTTCTATCATTCCATTTTGCTCTTTTATTCTTTGTACTTCTAAAGCTTTATCATCATCTGTCATTGTATCCCCATATAATTCATCTACTACTTTTTCAATGGACATAATACCATAACTCTTAGCCTTTCCTACTATCTCTACTACAGTATCAAATGAAGGACTTGCGTACTCTCCAAATTCTATAGATGCCTCATACTCTCCTGGATTTTTCTCATTAAGTACATCATTTGTTTTAAGCACTATACTAACTAACTCTGGTATTACCTCTGTAAGCATATCTACTATTTTATTCCTAGTATAGAGAGTGGTCTTTTCCTTTTCTCTTTGTGCTTCTGCATTATCTGTTTTCTTTAAATCTATTCCTAATGTAGAAGGAGATATAATTCCCTGTAGGCACATATCAATAGCATTAGCATAACTCTCTACATAAGCCAAGTAATTAATATCAGCTTGCTTCATGTCAATTTGATTGTTTGCATTTTCTGCAAGGCTTGTACCTACTGCAATAAACTTATTATCAAATGAATTAGGCTTTAATGGTTCTCCTGTGCTAGGATTTCTAGGTATTAAATCCTCTGGTATGTACTTTTGTACTCTTCCATCTCTTATAGCATCTATCCACTGACTAATAACTTCGTCTAATGCATCAAAGGCATCTGACTTATTATCAAATATACTCTTCCCTCTATCTTCCCACTTAGGAGATTTAAAGAACATTAAAGGCACTGCCATTATGAAATCACCATTAAATGTTACATCCTCTAATTCTCTAGTTTCATCTAAAATACTTAAAGGAACTTCATTCTCTCTATCATCTACTAGATTATATCTAACATATCCCTTACCATAGCTCTCTATAAGTTTATATCTCTCATTATCCTTAGTATAGTAAGTAAAGAATTTTATCTCTTTTAATCTTCCTCTGTTAGATACATATTCTACTCTGTCACCTTCAAAGAACTCTATAATTGGATATTTAGATATATCAGTATCTATAGATAACTTAAATGCTCCATCACCATTTACCAATACTTTAGTGATTATATCTCCAATGTTATCATCAAACTTATTGTCTTTTCTTATTTCTTCCCATACCTTGTTAGTTTCTTCTCCTGTTACTTCAATACTATCTATATCTGCAACTACTATATCGCTTAATCTATCAGCAATCATAGCAGGCATACCAGAGTGTATCTTTCTTATCATTAAATCCTTACTTGGTACAGCACTCCAAAATCTAGCTTTATTAACTGGATCACTTGATATATTCTTAAAGAATTGTTCTAATTCATAAGCTTCACCTCTATACCATAGCTTATTCCTAATTAAGTTAGTTTCATATGTATAAGCTTCTTGTATAGTTATACTTCCTTGGCTAGCTGGTTGAACATTTAAAAACTTTGTTGCTGCTTTAGTAAGCATATTCTTTATCCCTCCTAATAAACCCATTTTACTCCTCCTTGTAATCTCCTATCATCTTTCTAAATGGTATCCATGCATATTGACTAGAGTTAATTGTATGGTCGTTAGCATCCTCTGGCTCGTCCTTATCTTCTTTCCATGAATAAGTTTCTAATTCCCTTATATGCTCTTTACAAGTATCAACTACATAATAGAATACTTCTGTTTCGTCACTTCCCATCCAACTTAACAGGAAGTTAATTCTATCTAGTATCTCCACTTTCTTATATGAATTAATAAAGTTATATAAATTAGGTTTTTGCCTTTTTAATTTCTTAAGTTCAGTGATAGTTGCTTGGTCTGCACTATCAACAAATACATCTCTCGCAAATCCCCATTCCTTTCTGTTTCTCTCTAAAAACTCAACAAACTTTACTGCTGTATCAGATGGTGCTAATGGCTTTTCCTTATTATCTTTATTGTTATAAGTTTCTTCGCTTAAATAAAACAACTTCTTATCAGCTGTAATCCCCATGAAAGTCATTGCTATAGTATCATTGGATTGGCTTGAATAAGAAGTATCTAGTCCAGCTGTAAACTGTACAAACTTTATTCTTTTATCTTGTATTTGTTTCTTTATTGCTGCTTTATTTGTCAAGTTTCTAGTTCTATCAAAGTTACAAAATATTAATCCTGTAGCTCTTCCCCTAAGTCCTAATATCTTATTTTTATAAAGTTTAGTGCCTTTAGGAGCGCTTAACTTCTTTTTCTCTATATCTTCCTCACTAAGACTTGCATTATCATAGAAATCAAAAAACCAGTAAGTCCAACCTTTCTTGGATTCACTGGTTAACTGCTCCATAATTTCTCCTGGAACATCTTTCTTATATTTTTCTAATGGCCTAGCACAATTTATAAACTCACTATAAACTGGTAAGTTAGGATCATCTGGGTTAAGTGTCATCATCATGTAGTCATTTCTAGTACATATTTCTCTTATGAAATCAATACTTGCTGTATTAGCTTCATCAATAAGTACACAACCAAATTGAGAACCTAGAGCCATCTTCCACTTTTCTACATTGTCATATCCTAATATATAAATTATCTTTTCACCATTAGGTGCTATATACCTTATATGAGGTATCTTATTATCTTTATCACCATTTCCATTGTATCTTACTAAATCTCCAAATACATCTAATATCCCATATTCCTTCTGGATTATATTCTTTTCAGCTACACCAGTTGTCTTTGCTGCTATTACATGCATTTTCTTTTTAGACTTAGCAACCATTAACATAAACTTAGTAATACCTACTGTTGTTTTTCCTGCTGCTGTTGTACCCTCTAATACTTCTACTGGTGCTTTATGCTTCAAGAAGTCTTTGTATTTAGGAGATAACTTAAATTCATCTGACATTAGGTATCACTCCTTTTTATACATTTCGTGTTGACCTACGCGAAATATTAATTTTATCTATAAAAGTTTAGATATGCTAAACTAAATCTGCTGATTTTATTATTTATAAATGGCTTAACTACGTTATTTTCATCAATTTCGTTTAATGAAGATTTAGCGAAATTATTCTTCTTCATCTCCTAATTGGTTTAATATAGAATCTAATTTAGCTGTAGAGTTTACTGTTGCATCAACTTTCTGCTCTACTTTGTCTACAAACAATCTATATCTCTTACCTAGTAACTCTGCTGCTTTAGTTCTATCTTGCAATGAAGGATCTAATCCAAATTGGTCTTTTTCTTCTCCTCTCATTACCTTAGTCAGATATTGGAGGACTTCTTCACCTTTTGCTATTCTTGCATCTTCTATTTTAGCTAGGCGTTCTTCTATATATTGTTTTATGCTATCATTTGCTATCAATCTTGCTGCATTACCTCTAGCACCCTTCTTATTATATCCAGCCTTTATATAAGATTCTGTTGCATTTCCTGTTTCTATATAATAATCCGCAAAAGCTTTTTGTTTAGGTGTAAGCTTTCTATCCATCTGCTCCACCTACTTCCTTATATAACTTAACTAGATATTCTAATATATTTATCTTGCTATAGAATACTTGTCCTTGTCTTGGATGTGTTTCATATACTATATATTTAGTTATCATTCTATCCATATCATCTGATGGAAATTGTTCTGTATTTATTCTTAGGTATATTCCTTTAGTTCTTAGTGCCATTAATAACTTATTTATTTTACTTTGTATATTCATTATTTCACATCCTTTCTTCATATATTTAAAGCCAGTAGTATTAAAAGGTAATTAGTGTAAGGGGTACACCTTCCTTTCTTATTTGCTTCTACTGGCTCCTATAGGCTAAACTTCTATTGCCCAGTAAGTATTTTTACTTCTTCTTACTGGTTTACCTTTCTTTTGTCTTTCTATGTATTCTTTTCTAGTTATTTTCTTCATCTCTTTTTCTGCTCCTTTCATTTGCTTTAGCGAAAGAATTTAAGAACCATCCTTGCACTCTATGATTCTTCTTATCTGTTGCATCAATTTTTATATTGATTATCATTTCATTGAATATAAACATATATATATTCTCCTTTTATATAAAATAAAAAGAACCCTATTTCTAGAGTTCTTAACATTATTTATTATTTTTTGATTTCCAGTCCATGTATATACCAAAAATAGTTGCTCCGTCTGTACCTTCTTCATCTGCAATTTCCCATAATATTTTTCTTAATACAGGTAATCCTTTGTCGAATGGTACTCCTTCTAAATGTTCTTTTGCATATTTATCAATTCTAATAGCTATCGCTTCTCTATTCATATTCTCACCCCCTTTAATTACATTTTATTCCTATTGTAAAATAAAGTAAAGACACCTATATTTCTATAAGTGTCTTTTTTAAAAGGGGTATTGAGAATTAATGAGGTTCTGGCGGAGATAATAGGATTTGAACCTATACACCGATTACTCGATTACTAACAACTTAGCAAGTTGCTCCCTTACCAATTAGGGTTATATCTCCATATTACACCTAGCTTTTACACTAGGTGTATAAAAATCCAAGAAGGCCATAACGTGACATTTGAAAACCCATCTATGCTTTCTACGATTACTATATTATCACAAATAATAGGGGGAAAAACGGGGGTATTTCGGGGGAAAAACGGGGGTGAAATTTTATACATTAAATCTTTCTTGTTTATATGGATTATAAAATATCATGTCTGCCATCTTTTTTATTATCTCTGGTCTTAACTCTTTTCTGCAGTAATCCTCATTAAAGTTTAATATATACGCTGTTTGCTCCCAACTTAACTTTCTCTTATTTGTATATCTTAACTCTATCAACTTTCTCTCTTCATGCTTTAAGTTCTCTATTGCTGCATCTATTCTTCTTTTTAACCTAATTTTTCTACTTAAATCACTACTATAAGCCTTTAATATTCTTTCTTTTTCTAATACTTCATTTTCAACACTACTATTAAATTTATTCGTTCCTCCTGTTTTCTCTTTATACTCTATTGCTCCACAACCTGCGTATTCTCTTTTCATATCCTCTATATCCAGCTTTAATAACTCTATTTGTGTAACTAAATTATTATAATCATATAAAAGTCCTTCTGTTCTTCTGAATAGATCTTTATCCATACTATCCCTCCTTTGCTATCATACATGCTACTTTCCAATATGCTTGAAGTAAATCTTTGCCTAGATTATTAATCTCACATTTTCTATATGCAGTAACAATTGAATAGCCACCACAATATAAGTTAACTTCGACTATCTTACCTTTTTTATACTCTATAAACTTTCTTAATTGTCCTTCTGTGAATAGTGGTATTCTATATTCACCTTTACCCCATTCAGCAATCTTTATTTGCTTTTTACCACTTATAACCCCAATAGTAGAATCATCATTATCAAAGTCTACAAATTGAAATATATCTCCTATTTCTGGTTGCCACCAATCTATAAATACTTTCTGTACTTCTAAAGGCTGCTCTTGAAATTGTTCTACTGTTATAAATTCCATACTATCATCCTCATAACTTCATTTATTCAATCTTTTTCCAATCTATTAAATTAAAAATTTTTGATATTAATAGGTGGTATCTTTTATTATCTTCTTCCATCCTACTAGTTAACTTTTCTCTATCTTTTAATTTATCAATGATTTCTGTATTGCTTAGTATTCCAGAGCCTATACAACTGTATATATCTATTAACTCCTGATTACTTAAATCAACTTTCATTATTTATCTATCCTTTCTTAGAATTGTGAACTAAAAAATACCGCATATTCTTTTTGAATAATACGGTATTTTTAGCAATTTAATATTTAACTTTTAAACTTATTTTTTAATTTCTTCGCATTCTAATTTTATAAAAATATTCACTTCATTTTTCTCAATCAGCCTATCTAATTCTTCTTTTGATAGCAATCCTAGACTTTCCGTGGTCAATATGTCACCATTAATAGCATGAAACAAATATACTTCATCCCCTATATTTATTTTTATAGGATCTTCACTAAAATAATAATTTGATAATCTAAATATATCTTCTTCTGTCTCTAATTCACTATATGCCCCACCAGACGTTACTCTTATTTTATTTTCTTGTATATTTATTGATATATTAGTATTTTCTATCTTATCCTCTACCGGCTCGTATGCCATCCCCAATATATTTTCTTCTCTTACTTTCTCTTTATTCTTATAAACTTCATATACTACCTTTAGTTCATAACTTTTATCTTTAGGTAAGTTTTTCAAATCATATTTAAACGCCCTACTTCCAGTTAGTAAAAATATTTCATT
>OHDD01000434.1_pt1 | contig 24224 bp, 23 predicted proteins | sample 1566941 | NCBI WGS metagenome assembly OHDD01 (sample SAMEA3879580, study PRJEB24766) | human gut metagenome | biome: human-associated habitat; feature: feces | place: USA | collected 1985/1987 | reverse complement strand
TAATATAAGTTATTGATTTACAGACGATTAAATGTTAATTTAACGCAGTATTGATATTATTGAGTAGCATAAAAAATAATTGCAAGATTTAGTAAAGGTGCAGAAGGTGTTATAAAGCATACTTATGGTGAATAGTGAGTTCAAGATTGAATAAACGAAATAATAACTTATAGAGTCTCAGACATGCAAACTGTCATGAACAATTTTATTAAGCTACTTTTCTGCTTGGGGCAGAGAGCATGCTGAGACTCATTTCTAATGAGATATACAAAACACAATGAAAATAGGAATATTAACGCTACCATTAAATTCAAATTATGGTGGCGTGCTACAAGCCTTTGCCCTCCAAACGATATTGAAACGTATGGGGCATGACGTTTCTGAAATAGAGTTGAAGAAAAATCTCAGGTGGCAATACCCGCCTTTATGGAAGATTCCACTAAGTTTTGGAAAGAGATTTCTATTCAAATATATTGTAAGACGCAAGAATCAAAAAATTCTTTTAGAAAGATATGAACGAAAGATATATCCTCTTCTGGTTCATGATATTCTTGAGTTTATATCGAAGTATATAAAACAATTTAAGGTAGATAAGTTTATTGACTGTAAAGGGAAATTTGATGCTTTCGTCTGTGGAAGTGACCAAATTTGGAGATATAAATATTATCCTTTTTTTGAGGGTGATATTGCTAATGTTTATTTAAAGTTTCTAGGTGATGATTCCTGTAAGAGAATCGCTTATGCAGCTTCGTTTGGAACAGACAATTGGGAATATCCTGCGAAAGAAACCGCAGAATGTAAAAACTGGATTCAAAAGTTTGATGCAGTATCTGTTAGAGAAGAGACAGGCGTCAAGTTATGTTCTACTTATTATGATATAAAAGCTAAACATGTCCTTGATCCAACGATGCTTTTATCAAAAGATGACTATGTTGATTTGATAGAGAAATCTGATGTGCCGAAAAGCAAAGGTAATTTGTTCTGTTATATTTTAGATAATACGGATGAAAAGATGAATGTTGTAAAGAATATAGAGAAGCAACGACATTTATCCCCTTTCTTTATGAATGGAGATTGTGGTAATTGGACAGAAGATTTAGAAAAGAGAATCCAACCTCCGGTTGAAAGCTGGCTTCGAGCTTTCTATGATTCCGAATTTATTGTTACTGATTCTTTTCATGCATGCGTGTTCTCAATTTTGTTTCATAAGCAGTTTTTAGTAATTGGAAATAAAGAAAGAGGGTTGGCGCGCATTTACTCATTACTTTCTATGTTTGGTTTAGAAGATAGGTTAACTTCTGATACAGGTTTAGATATAAATAGAATGAAAACAATTGATTATGATCGGGTTGATGAAATTCTAGCCAAACATAGGGAAGAGTCTCGAACATTCTTGATACAGGCTCTAACATCATAATAAAAGTATATATGGAAAATCAAACTTTTAGTATTATAGTTCCGGTTTATAACGTGGAACAGTATTTAGAGAATTGCATCAACAGTGTACTCAATCAGAGCTTTCGGAATTTTCAACTAATACTAGTTGATGATGGAAGTAAAGATTCTTCTGGTGAGATATGTGATAGGTTCGCTCAAAAAGATAGTCGTGTCAAGGTTATACATAAACCGAATGCGGGTGTTAGTGCTGCAAGAAATACTGGTATAGATATAGCTACTGGGCAATTTATTTGTTTCATCGATTCTGATGATTGGATTGAGAGTGAGTACCTTCAGAAGATTGTTGATGAAATTTATGATTTTGATATTTTGTTCTTTGGTTCTGTTTGGCATTACGAAGATGGATGTTCACGTTCTTTAAGCCTTCAAAATTCAGAATATAAGAAAGATATATATACGGGCATTTTTCATTTGCTGGAGAATGATATTGATATCAACTATTTTGGTTTCACTTGGAATAAGGTTTTCCGTAGGGATATTATAGATCAATATAGAATCCGTTTTATCGAGAATCTGGCTATCAGTGAAGATGAGGTGTTTACTTTGAACTATTGTAATCACATTAAATCCTTGAAGATTATTGATATTCCACTTTATCATTATCTTTGGAAATCGCAAGGTCTCACACATAAGAAACGACAAAATGAGGAATGGATATTATTAGCATATCACTTCCGAAAACTGACAAAGGAAATTCAAAATAACGAACTTTCTCTTTATTATAAAAAGAGGGTGGCTGGAATCTTTAATAATGCAGCATGGTCTTGTACCAATCCTCTTGGTTTGATGAAGGGAGAGTTGAGAATGATAAAATATTGTATTAAGAACCATGTTCCACTTCCTGTCAAATCTATTGGAAGAGAAATTATAAATAAGATCATATGATGGAATTATTAAGCAAAATTTTAAGAAAGATTATTTGGATTTTAAAAATTCCACGTAATATAATACTTTCATTACGCTATGGTATCTCACCATCTAAGCATGTATATTTCGGAAAGAATGTACGCATAGTTAACCCTCAATATGTCGATATGGGGGGGGCAAGTTTTCATAGATGATGATGTGGAATTATGCGTAAATCAGACTATGCCTGGAGTTACACCCAAATTACTCATCGGTAATAGAGTGCATTTCGGCAAAATGAATCGCATTGGATGTGATAATAGAATTATCATAGAAGACGATGTCCTCTTTGCTCCTCACGTTCATATTTCTGATAGAAATCATGGGTTTGAGGATATTCATACACCAATTTCTCAACAGAAAGTGATTAGTAAAGGCGAAGTTGTCATAGGAACTGAAACATGGCTCGGTTTCGGTTGCCAAGTAATGTCTGGTGTTAAAATTGGAAGGCATTGCGTAATAGCAGCAGGAGCAATAGTTGTTAAGGATGTTCCTGATTACTGTGTCGTAGGAGGTAATCCTGCAAAAATTTTGAAAAAATTTAATCAAATAAACAATAAATGGGAAAAATATGATGACTAAACATTATGACTATCTAATCGTAGGTTCCGGCTTGTTCGGAGCCACATTTGCACATTTTGCTCACAAACAGGGCAAGAAGTGTTTGGTAATTGATAAGCGTTCTCACTTAGGTGGTAACATCTATTGTGAGAATATTGAAGGAATCAACGTGCATAAGTATGGCGCCCATATCTTTCATACCTCTAACAAGAAGGTGTGGGACTTTGTAAACTCTATCGTGGAGTTTAACCGCTATACCAATTCACCTGTGGCAAACTATAAGGGCAAACTCTATAATCTGCCTTTCAATATGAATACCTTCTATCAGATGTGGGGTGTAACCACACCAGAGGAAGCGCAGGCTAAGATTGATGAGCAGAAAGCGGAAGCTGTGGCTCGCATGAAAGCTGATGGTGTAACAGAACCTCGCAACCTGGAGGAGCAGGCTCAGGTGTTGATAGGAAAAGACATTTACGAAAAGCTTATCAAGGGGTATACTGAGAAGCAGTGGGGTAGAAAATGTACAGAACTACCTGCTTTCATTATCAAGCGTCTGCCTGTTCGTCTCATCTTCGATAATAACTACTTCAATGATAAATACCAGGGTATCCCTGTTGGTGGCTACAACAAACTGATTGATGGCTTGCTTGAAGGAGTAGAGACGAAAACAAATGTAGATTTCTTCGAGAATCGTGAATATTGGGAGGGAATAGCCGACAAGATAGTGTTCACAGGTAAGATAGATGAATTCTATAATTATCAGTTTGGTAAACTAAACTATCGTACAGTACGCTTTGAGACAGAGGTCATTGATAAGCCAAATTATCAAGGCAACGCAGTTGTGAACTATACCGAGCGTGAAGTACCTTACACTCGTGTTATTGAGCACAAGCACTTCGAGATGTTTGGTCAGGATGTGTATGAATGTCCAAAGACAGTCATTTCGAAAGAGTATTCCACAGAGTGGAAGGATGGCATGGAGCCATACTATCCTGTGAATGACAAGCAGAACTCTGAGCTGTATGCCAAGTACAAAGGACTGGCTGATAAGGAAGAGGATGTCATCTTCGGTGGTCGTCTAGCGGAATACAAATACTACGATATGGCTCCGATTATTGAGAAAGTGATGGAGAGGTTTTAGTTTTTAGATTATAATTGGCAGGCAGATAGCCCTCAGCTTTTATTATAAGCTATTTTTCGGCTGTCGGCATGAAGCCTGCTGTTTTTTATAGGAAACAATAATCGATATGGAAAAGATATTAACAATAGTAATTCCTACGTGCAATATGCAAGACTATCTTCATAGATGTCTTAATTCATTGATTATACCAGAGGAACAAATGCAGCACTTAGAAGTGCTTGTAGTGAATGATGGCAGCAAGGATAATTCCTCTGCCATAGCCCATGAGTATCAAGATAAGTATCCTGGTACTTTCAGAGTGATAGATAAGGAGAAAGGTGTTTGATGTTTTGTTAAATTGAAAAACTGATGAAATTTACATATGCCAGTCTCCATGAATTGTGTGTGTTAATAAGAATATGATAAAAATGGGAAAAATACAATCGATATTGGAATATATATTAATAATATTACTGATTTTGGAATTTAATACCCCATTCTCTCAATATGGAATATTTGCAAAGATTATTTATTATATTCCTATAATATCAATCTTTTTATTGTTATTACTTAAGGGTAAAAAAATCCAAATGAAATTTTGGCATTTATTACTTTTTTTAGGTAGTATAATACCATTTCTAAATGTTCAATATGGAGCGGAATCGACTTATATAAGATTGTTTATGCTTTTTCTCCCTTTATCTATTTTGTATTTTTCAAATTATGAAGAAGAGAGAAATGTAATTTTGTATAAATATACCAATGTTATATTGATTATATGTTGTGTATCTTTGTTTTTTTATATTATAGGTAGTACACTAAATTTAATTTCTCCAACAGCATATGTTCCTGTTTTTTGGGGAGAACAGCGTATTTATCCAACTTATTTTTATTTATATTTTGAGGCGCAGAATTCTTTTTTTTTAGGAAATGAATATATTAGAAATTGTGGCATATTTAACGAGGCTCCAATGTATAATATGGCATTATGTATAGCTTTGGCCATAGAGTTATTTTTACGAGAAAAAAAACGAAAAATTGTACTATGTATTTTAGGTGTTACTATAATCACGACATTCTCTACAACGGGGCAGATTTTTTTATGTTTTTTGATATTTTGCGCAATGTGGAACACAAAAAATAAGAAATATAAGTTTTTAAAATTTTTGTTGTTGACGTTAATGTTGTTGGTTATACCTTTTGTTATTAATTGGATTTTGCAGGATAAGGTTTCATCATCCTCTGGAGAAGGTTCTGTATCAGCGAGATCTTATGATATACAAAAATGCATTCAAATAGGTTTAGACAATTTATTTTTTGGTAAATCTTTACTTAGCGAACAAAATCCAAACCATAATTATGGCTTTAGCAATTCCTTGTTTGCATTATTTGCTGATGGTGGTCTTTATGTGTTAGCCTTGTATTTATCGGGATTGTTGTTTATTCCTTTGTACAATATGACAAGGAAAAAGTTCTTCAAGGAGAGCATAGTTCTTTTATTATATTTTTATTTATTCTCAATTACAGTCTCACATTTTAGATATTTAACATTATTATTTGTAGCATATGGTATTTCTATGTGCATAAATTATAGACAATATGGAAAATAAACTTCTTACTGTGGTAATCCCTGCTTATAATTCAAGTTCATATTTGGGGAAATGTTTGGAATCTTTATTAGTAGAAGATGTTATGAATGATGTGGAAATCATCATCGTCAATGATGGGTCTACTGATGAAACTTTAAAAATTGCTGAGTTATTTCGCGATAAGTATCCTGAATATTTTGTCGTAGTTAATAAGGAGAATGGTAATTATGGATCATGTATGAATGCAGCCTTGCGTATTGCGAAAGGTAAGTATTTCAGAACATTGGATTCTGATGATTGGTTCTCCAAAACGGAGTATATAGAGTTCGTTCATGATCTGTCACTTACAGATGCAGATATGCTTATGTGTGAGCGTTATATATATTATTCTGCAGTGGATAAAATGGTGAAATGTTCTTTTGAATCAGGAGTAACCAAACGTAAAGATTTAGATATAGAATCTGTTGATTGGACCTACAATTCAATAAAAAATAATATATTTGTAAATTCAATATGCTATAAAACCGATTTAATTCGCAAGTCAGGTTTACAATGGACAGAAAAGGTGTTTTATAGTGACAACGAATATGATTATTTTCCATCAAAAATAGCAAAAACAATTCGATTTGTAGACATTCCTGTTTATGTATATTGGATAGGTAGGGAAGGGCAATCGGTCGGCCCAGATACATTACTGAAAAACTATCGTTCCTTTCAATTGGTAGGAACCAAAATATTGGAAGATTTTTTGGAAACAGCTAATCCAAAAAGTAATATATACCAGTACCAAAAATATCTTTTGGTAAATCATATATTACAGCCTATATATATAGCTTTTCTATCAGGTAAGGAACCTTATGTTACATTTGTGAATAGTATAGATATGAAAGTAAGAACAAATGCATTATTAATGCAAGAAGTTGAAAATGTCATTTCTTATAGTGGTATTCATTTTGTGCGTGCTTGTAAGAAAAATGATAAGTTAAAAATTATATTAGCAAAATTCTTGTTTAAATACATAGGCAATCTTTCATTTGCAAATAATGTTAAACAACAAGTAAAAAAAATATTAGGTAAATTATGAAAAAGGTATATTTTTTAGATTTTTGTGATCCAAAAGTCTTTAATGGAAAAGGAAAATTCGTGGCAACATCTAAAGCGAGAAATGATGTTACTTCCATTGTAAAAAGATGTTTAGAAACAATTTATGTACCTATTATTCGCCATTCAACCAATAAAGTATTGGGACCTTTGGAAATAATAATAAGAATTTATTTAGCTTTATTAAAAATACCAAAAGGAAGTTATGTTCTTATTCAGTACCCTTTCGTTAATTTAAAGGCATTTAGAATTATATCTTCAAGATTCAAAAACTTTAACACAATAGCGGTTATACATGATTTGCCTTCTTTACGCTTTCCTGCTTCAAACAAAATTAGTGATGAGATAGCTGTCTTGAATAATTTTTCTTGTTTAATAGTTCATACTGAAGCAATGAAAAATAAGCTACAGGAATATGGACTCAATAAAAAATATTGTGTTTTGGGATGTTTTGACTACTTGTTAACTAAGGAACAAAATGCAGTGAGGAAACCTGATGAAATTGTATTTGCAGGACAATTGTCAAAAAGTATTTTTTTAAATGATTTTGGTAAACTTAACTTCAATAGAGTAACATTTAACCTTTATGGAAAGGATGTTCCTTCATTGAAGTTTCCAAAATTTCTATCATATAAAGGAGCTTTTTTACCTAACGATATATCAGCAATAGAAGGAGAATGGGGGTTGCTGTGGGATGGTGATAGTATAGATAGTTGCTCTGGTAATATAGGTGAATATTTAAGGATTATTGCACCACACAAATTATCGCTTTATATTGCATGCCAGTTGAAAGTTATAGTCTGGGAAAATAGTGCAATGGCTTCCTATATTTTGGATAATCATCTGGGTATAGCCATAAGCAAACTTTCTGAAATAGAAGAAAAAATAGCATTACTTACTTCTCAAGATATAGATTTTATGAATAGATGTATAGAAAAGGAGTCTTTTGCTTTGAGAAATGGACATATGCTTGCGAATGCATTACAATGTGCAATTGAAAATTAATTGAAAGTTACATGTTAAATATTGTTATTAATGGCCAGTTTACTGCACGTAGAGTTACTGGGCAAGAACGTTTTGCATTTGAGATAATATCAGAATTAGACAAAATATGCAAGAAAGGTCAATATTCTTTGGTTGTTCCAAAAAATGCTTCCAATATTCCGCATTTGAATAATATACCAGTTGTCAAATTTGGGAAGGCGAAAGGATCTTTATGGGAACAAACTTTTTTAGCTTTGTATATGCTAACTCATCCTAGAAGCATTTCTCTAAACCTTCTTACGATAATGCCTGTTTTAAAACCTGGAATTATTTGTATTCACGACATGAGTTATAGAACTCATCCCGAGTATTGCAAGACATTCTACATGAAGGTTTCTAGATGTTGGCATATATTTCAAGAGGAGTTAGCTCGAAGATTCTCACCTTTATTATTTACCGTGTCTGAGTATTCTAAGAAACAAATGATAGAATGTTTAAAGCTACCTTCAAATAAAATTGTAGTTTTAGGTAATGGGTGGGAACATTTCAAAGAGGTTACAGCTGATGAAACTTTGAAAGAAAGACATCCAGATTGGTTCGCAAATCCTTACTTCTTTTCTTTGGGCAGTTTGGCTCCAAACAAGAATATACAATGGATATTAGAGGTTGCAAAGAGACATCCTCAGTATAATTTCTTTATAGGTGGAAAGGCTAATCTCAAAGCGTATGGTACTGATTATAAAGAAGAGGACTATAAGAACGTTAGATTCTTGGGCTATATAAGCGATGGAGAAGTAAAGTATCTTATGGCTCATTGTAAAGCTTTTATATTTCCTTCCTTTTTTGAAGGATTTGGTATTCCGCCTCTGGAAGCAATGAGCGTTGGTGCAAAATGCATCATTGCAAAGGCTAGCTGTTTGCCAGAAATCTTCGGAGAGTCTGCTTATTGGATTGATCCTTATAATACCAATGTAGATTTGGATGAGTTACTTTCACATGATGTTGCATCTCCTGAAAAAGTATTAAACAAATATACTTTCAAGCGTTTTGCAAAAATCATGCACGATACCTTATGTGGATTTTCTTAATATATTTTTCACAGTACTTTTATTATTCTTTTTAGAAGATACTTTTTCGAATTCCTAATCATGAAAAAGTGTTTTTTTCACTAGAATAGATATTATGGATACAATTGATATTTCACAAAACATTCAAGACTTCAAGCAGGTGTTTGAAAATGAGAGCAGAATCATATTTTCTGCTAGGTTTGGAGACGGTAAGTCTTACTTTCTGAATGAGTTCATAAATAGCTATGATGAAAAGAAGAATGATTACTATTTCATCACTCTCCATCCTGTAAACTACGTGGTTGAGGAGAATCGGGATGTCATTGAGTATATCAAGCGTGATATTCTGTTTCAACTCATAAAGGATAATCGTATCTATGACTTTAAAGAGGGGTATGATAAGATATTTGATGCGGTATGCAACAAAGAGTCTTTGTTAAAGTTAGGCAACTTTGTTGCTTCAATCATTCCCATAGAAGGATTGAAAGATGGGTATGAGGCTTTGAAAGATTTTGCTTCTACCATTCATGAGAAATATAAAAGTCAAGATGTTCTTCATGTAGTAGATGACTACCTCAATGGATTTTATGGAAAGTCGGGTAGTATCAGCGAATGTGATGCCTTTACTTGTCTTATCCAGAAGTCTTTAGAGCAGATGATGGCAAAGTCTGTTCTGATTATTGAAGATTTGGACAGAATAGATCCTGCTCATCTATTCCGCATCATGAATGTCTTGTCCTCTCAGGTAGATAATCCCTATTATTCTGAGATTCCAAATGGTAACAAGTTTGGCTTTGATAAGATAATCCTTGTAATGGATTACGAGATAGCCAAGCGTCTTTTCCACCATTTCTATGGTAAAGAAGCTAACTATGAGGGGTATATGAATAAGTTTCTGAATACCTTGCCGTTTTCGTATTCTATAAAAGAAGAGGCGCATAGGCAAGTTGAAGCTAAACTTTTGGATATATGTAAAACAGATGAGGTTTTGGAAGTAGCTCAGCAGTTGTCTAGCAACAAGGAAGATAGTTTTTCTGTCCCATCGGCAATTATGCAGATGTCAGTTAGAAGATGTAAGGAGTTTCTTGATATGGATGTTTGTAATTTGATAAGAAATTCTTGGAAGAAGGAGGAATATGATATTCCTACGCAAACAGTATGGACTAAAATACTTGCATGTTACCGTTTCTTGTTTCCTGATAGATCTTTAGATTCAATACAAGAAATGATGTTGTATGGATTCTCTGATTTACAATTAGCTGAACTTTATGCCCCATATAATTATGCTTTGAAAGGTGTAAACGAATTTTATATGGAGTATGACAATGACATGTATGATTTTTGCTATATCAAGGGGAAAAATCTTGTGCGAAGGGGTAGAGTGTTATCTTGGCAAAGTGATAAAACTCTAGATGTGGCAGAAATAAGAAAAGAACTGCAAAAGCTGAATCATGATATTCGGAATTTGTTGCTTGGGTAAAAGGAGTTTCAAGAAAGACATCGGTATTAAGCAATTTTATTATATGGAAAAACATATTAGAATCATGATGTTACAGCTAGATATCTATAAGCTATTCCGTATGTTAGTGAAGAAAATTGTGGGTGAAGTGAAAAGATAAAGTGATGATTGATGGTTTGATTCGTTTTTGCCTTAATAAGGCGATGACTTCATATTATGCAGCAATGGAAGAACAAGTTTCAATAATAGTATCGATTATTACGGCTTTATTGACAGGAGGATTTATCATTTTGTTCTTGGACAATCAACATGTTGGGGCAACTGTGATTGAAAGATATCACTTTGTTATGCAACCTTTCATGCATCGATTGAGTAACTATTTCAAGTTTTTATCTTCTGCTACTACTTATTTTTCTATAAATAAAGGTACAAAGAAGGATGAAGCCGAATACGTTTTCAAATTTAATGACTTGATGGATAAACTGGGACATTATGCTTATCCGTGCATTATGTCTGGGCAAGATTATCCTGCGTCAAAGTTTACTGCAAAACAGTTGGAAAACATTTGTAATGACATCAATAATGTTTGGTATTATTGGGATAGAAAACAGAATTATATGATAGATTACTGTTCGTATGATACGAGGAAGGCTGAACAATTTTGTACACTGGGTAGGGAATGCCTTAAGGAAGTGTTTCCTCTGAAGTATAATAAGCAAGTGTTTTCCTTGAGCCTTATTAGTGATGTCTCTGGGACATTTTTTGCTGAAATTTATCAGCCTATACAACATGTTCCTTATGAATATGAATATTGGTGTAAGCAAGAAAAATACTTTCAAAAGACAACCTATAGTATAATAGGATTATGCCTGTTTACATTTATAATACTTCTATTAAGATACTTTGTACCATTGTGTGTTATGAATATACTAACGGTTTTATGTGTTATTACACTTGTTTATAGCCTATATAAGTTTACAAAGTTGGAGAAATTAGCAAGAGAATTATTTAGATAAAAATAAATATATGAGAATTTTGCATATAGCAGAATGTGCGGGAGGCGTAGAGCGTTATCTCCAGATGCTCCTGCCACGATTGGAGAAAAAGGGAATAAAGCAGTATTTCATCTGTTCTCTCAATTATGATGAAGGTACATATAGCAAGATGGTGGATGGTGTGAAGCAAATGGATCTTATGCAATCATTCTCACCTTTGAAAGTGATTGCTAAAGTTAGAGCTATTCGCCAGGAAATCAAAAAAGTCAATCCTGATATTCTGTATTGCCATAGCAGTTTTGCTGGAGGTTTAGGGCGTATGGCTGCCATAGGTTTACATTGTAAGGTTGTTTACAATCCTCATGGTTGGGCTTTTAACATCAAGTAAAATTTAATCAGATGAAACTGAAAAGTATGATATATCTGTGCTTAGAGAAAATATTATCTCCTTGCACAGACAAGATTGTTTGTATCTCTAAGGCAGAAAAGGCTTCGGCAGAGCGTGAACACATTGCTAAGGAAGATAAGCTAGCTTTGATTCCGAATGGTATTGATGTGAGTGCAGTAAGGAATGCTGTTGTTAAGTCTAAAAGTGAACTTGGCATTGCGGAAGATGCTTTTGTGGTAGGTATGATTGGAAGACTATCTCCACAGAAGGCGCCAGATGTGTTTATCCGTGCAGCCAAGTTGATACATGATGAAATTCCTAACTCTGCTTTCATCATAGTAGGAAGTGGTGAGGAAGAGGAAGAAGTCAAGGCTTTTGCCAAGAAGAATGATTTGGAACTTGTTGTAACAGGTTGGACTGACGAGCCATATAGCTATTTGAAAATTTTTGATGTAGCGATGCTCTTGTCTAGGTGGGAAGGATTCGGCTTGGCTGTCGTTGAGTATATGGCAGCAGAGAAGAATGTCGTTGCCACAAAGATTGATGCCATCCCTACATTGGTAGATGATGGTGTTGATGGTCTGTTGGTAGAAATGGATAATCCGAAAGATGCCGCAGAAAAGGTTCTCTGGTTATATCGCCATCCAAAGGAAGCTGCAGAAATGAAATCCAAGGCTTTGAAGAAAGTAATAGAGAACTATGACATTTCAAGAGTTGTTGATCAACATATTGAAATGTTTGAGGAACTTGCTGAAGGAAAGTAGGTTTTATCATCATGATTTGTAATCAATAAAAATATAAATTTAGATGAACGTAATAAAGACAAATATAGATGGCGTACTCATCTTTGAGCCTCGCCTGTTTAGAGATGTTCGTGGCTATTTCATCTAGAGCTTCAGCGAGCGTGAGTTTTAAGAGAAAGTAGAGCCATTGGTGGGCTACAAGGTGGAGTTTTGCCAGGACAATGAGAGCATGAGCAGTTATGGTGTGATGCGTGGCTTGCATTTCCAGAGACCTCCGTTTACACAGAGCAAGCTGGTGAGATGCGTGAAGGGTAGAGTGATTATCATCCCGTCCTTCAAGCGAGCTGCACTCGGCAATTTGAAAGCGAGCTTTCATTGCACTCATTGGCATCGCTTTTTTCCATTAAAGAAGGCTTTTTCGAAAACCTACCCGTCCTTCCTTACCCTTAAGGAAGGCTCCACCTTTCTCACCAAGCCTCTCTTCCCTCAGGGACGAGAGGATGTAACCGCCCTCCGGTGCTCGGAACCGCTACGCTCTAAGGTTGGCGGGGCATCAAAGCCCTCGCCATGTTGTGCGGGATGGACCGCCTGGGAATAGCAGTCTATAGTTTACAGTTAATAGTTTATCGTTTACAGATTTTCGTGGTTATCTGCTGATAATTTGCAAATTTCTTGTGATTTTCTTGGTGGTTTCGAGGAAAAAGCGTATTTTTGCGGCAGAAGTGCTAAATATAGAAGGAATTGATTATGAGAAGTATGAATAAAATGTCGGCGGAGGATATCGCTAAGCTTAAAGCGGTAGCTTTGTATGTCTTAGACAAATGTGGTGAAACGGATTTCATTCATTTGTTTAAGATTATCTATTTTGCGGAAAGGAATCTCTATGCAAAATATGGTCAACATTTAGTTAAGGATACTTTTATCGCCATGGAACACGGACCGGTTCCCTCTCATCTTTATGATGCCTTGAAATTAATGAATGGCAAGGGAAACAATAAGGATGTCAAAGCTATTAGCGATTCTTTGTTACCTGCTGGTGGGGAATGCGCTTGGTTTTTTGTGAAAGCTGGCGAAAAGCCTGACTTGGACGAATTGAGTAAAGCTGAGATAGAAGCGTTGGATGCTGCCATTGATAAATACAAAGATATGGATACCAAGACTTTGTCTGAGCTATCTCATGATTCTGCCTGGCATGAGGCATGGGATAAAAATCATAATGCTGTTATGACCTCTCTGAATATTGCAAAAGCAGGTGATGCTTCTAATGAGTTTTTAGAGTATCTCCAGGAACAGGAATTTATAGATTCTATTTTGGAGGCTTAGGCTATGGTGAACTTCAAAGAATTGCTGGGAAATGATAATCAGCTTCAAAACTTACTCCTTGATACAGTTGAGGAGGGTGAAGTTTATCGTCTTTGCCTGACAAAAGGAGAAGGTATTATTCCTAAAAATAAAGGAGATGAAGGGAGAAAGAAGTTCTTTGTAGTTGTGGGTAAAGACCAAGAAGGAAATGCGATTGGTTTTGTACTTATCAACTCAGAAATCAATAAGCACCTTCCTGAAAGTAGAAGGAAATTGCACTATTTATTGAAGGCTTCTGAGTATGAGTTTTTGGGTGACCAAGATAGATTTGTCGATTGCTCTGATTTTAAAAGAATTTCAATGGAACGATTTGCAGAATTGTTTTCAATAGATAAGATGAAGGGAAAAATTAATAAGAATGATTTGGTAGAAATAAAAAAGGCTATTTGTTCTTATGAGAATATTTCCATGAAGTTGTTGAAACGTTTTGGATTGATATAACTTGCAGATTTATTGTGGTTTTCTTTGGTGGTTTCAATAAAAAAGCGGAACTCTGCGGCAATAAACTATAAAATGAATAATGACTATGATGGGAATATTACAAGTTGCCTCTTATATATACAAGCGCTATATGGATGATTTTGGCGTTCGTATTGATGAAATGAAGTTGCAGATTTGAGTGAAGCTAAGAATCAAGGAAGAGGGTGTGGCTTATGACACACCCTCTTCTTTGTAAAACAGCTGTTTTTTTATACTTTAATTATATATAAATAAAAGATGTTATTGTATTTATCACTTATCTGATGTTTATTTCAGAATCAGGCGTATTGGCATCGCCTTGTAGCGGCCATTGTTCATGCCGTTGCTACCACTCACGAATCTCATATTGGATAATCCTTTCCTCTTGTTGTAAACATCAAAGTATCTATACCAGAAACCATATTCAGGACTGTTGGTACCGAAGCCCTGCGTACCTGACAACAAAGTCTTGGTCCAGAGATTTACATGGATAGGGTTCTTATGGCTCTCGCCATCCAAGAATCCACCTATAGGCAGATAGATGTATGGCAACTCGGAATCCACCGTCTTGATACGCACGCAGTTGTAGGTTTCTCCTAACGATGTGGACTGTGGTACCACCTCCAGATTGCCTGCATTAACTAATTCTTCGAACACGGCATCAGTTGGAATGGTATAGCCTGTTGGTGCCAAGGTGCTGGAGAGATCCTGAGTGGCATCGCTGGTGCTCTTTTTTTCAGAGATACAGAAATAGCCACCAATGGCTTTCTTGTTCTTTGCCAGTGCCACCACATCTGGGGCATAGTAACCATTGTTGGATGCACCTAGGTTGCGGTCTAACATATAATAAGTAGTGGTGGTTTCATCGGCCTTCTTTCCCTCTACCTTTACCACACCATAATAGAACCAGCCCTTCACCTTCTTCTCGTTATCTCCGTTTTCTGCCAACTGATAATCATTATATACCTTGGAAGTCTCATCTATCTTATGGAAGATACCAGTATGATAAACAGGATAAGTGATCTCGATGCCAGCCTGGTTCTTGATGGTAAATGAAGCCTTCCACAAATTCTTGTTTACCGTAGTATTGGTAAGGCTTACCTTCCACTTACCATTATCTTCTTCCACTTTGATTTTATCATCCTTTTTAGTAATCTGATCACCATCAAGTTTAGGGATAAGATACGTGATATTGGCTGTTCCCACGCAGAAATGCAAACCATCATTTCTCACAGCCCCTTGCATTTCTGCAGGAGTGATGCCTTGCACAGTGTCCAACCATTTGAAATAGTTGGCAGCTACGGTGAAGTTATTATACTGCATGGTTACGATTCTAGCAGGATCCTCTCTTCTAAAATCAAAACCAGCCTGCTTGATGGTTATATCAAGAGAAAGGTCGCCAGAAGTAACGGTGATGGTTCCTGTACGTGGATTCTCTGATTGGTCATTCTTTTCAAGCGTAAGCTTCAAGGTATATTTCTTGCCTTTAGAAGATCTGCTTGTCTCTGGTATATCATTCACGGTCTCTTGCTGACAAGCGGTTATCCAAGAATCATTTTTCGTGACACTATATAGCGCACTATCACTACTCGTTGCCTTTGGCAAGGTAGTAACAATGGTTACGGTAGCCTCTGTTGTGTTTGCATTTATCTCCTGATAATCGCTCACTCCCAGTTCATAGTCTTTGCAAGCTATCATTCTGGTGATTTCAGGATTATCGTCCCGCACCTCTACTTCCACTCTATTCTCTGGCAGACTCTTCTTAGCCTCTTCAAGCGTAGAGAAGCCATAGTCGTTTACCTTGGTTACCTTGATGGTATAATGGTGGTTACGGAGCAAGGCGGCATATTGGATTTTCTCTTTAGCATTCTTGTAGAGTGCCACCTTATAATATCCTACACTATCCTTATAATTCGCCTTGATAATCACCATTGCCTTGCCTGCAGAAGTTTCATTTACTGCCACGGTGGTTGCGGTACCGCCGCCCAATGGGTTGTCTTCCGTTCTGAGAACGGTAGATTCTGCCAAGTCATCGGTCGTAGGCTCAATATAATTGGCAGGAGCTATGGCTGCCTTGGTTGCCGTGTTATAGACATACAAGCCTGCATTAGTGAAATTACTCTGGATGCTATTGTCTATCTCCAAACTTATCTTGGCGCATTGGCGCAACATCGTCACTGAAGGATTAGCTTCCAAAAGTTTATCTATTGAAATTTTACCCCAGCAGATAGGGGCATCAAGCTGAGGGTCTCTCTCCTTAGCAGCAGTGAGAGACTGCAAGTCATGTGCCTCGTCATCCGTCATGTCGCTGGCATTGGCTACAAGATGTACATTCTTGGTACCAGCAGGTACATTGGTTATCTTTACCTTGTAGCTGCCATCAGGCTGCCGTGGTGATAAGGTAGAATAGCAATCTGTCTTGCCTTTGTATTCGTTATTGTCTCCATAGAACACAGCCCAGAGCGATTTGACTGTCTCCGAGGCCCCCGCTCTTGTACCAATCTGTTGCTTGGTGAAGTTAGTCAATTGAAGGTTCAAGACAAGTCCCTCGGCAGGGATTTCATCCCCGCCGAGTCCGATAGCCTCCATCGTATCCTTGCAGGAAACAAGGCTTAGGAGCAATCCAATCCATATCATTAAATGTTTGATCTTCTTCATTGCTTAAACTGATTTATAACAGTGTTCAAATCTGATTCTAATCTTATTTAATCCACATCAGATGGCGTGCCAGCGTGCCAAGAGGAGCCATCGTAATAGCCTGTGTCATTATGCTTCTCATAGCTGTTGCCATTGAAAAGGAGAATGGATTTGTCGTCAGAGATTTGATTATCTTTCATAATTCTGATGTCCTTCTCGTGGTCTCCCTTAACAGCCTTGAGAGTAATCACAGTCTTATACCATTCATTATTCAATTTATCGCATGACCAACTTTTATGCGCTGTATCATAGATGGTAAAAGACTCGCGCTCTTTATTACTGTCATTACCATTTTTGCCATTGGCGACACCATATACCTTGAACCATCCGTAAGTCGGGAATCTGGTGTAAATGGTAAAGTTGATGTTCTCAATAGTTGGCATGGCATCATATATGTTCCAAGTAGGATCTGATGTTGGATCATAGACAATCCAACCCTCTCGATCCTCATAGTCGAAGAGAGGAATACCCGGCTCCAAGTGGTGAGTGCAACGATGAAGCGTATAACCTTGTTTCGGCCTGTCATTATTACTGAATATAATCAATGTTTCACCAGGCTTGATGGTCTTTACTCCCATAGCACCATTCTCTGTATATTTCGACTTCTCATTCTCTTTGAAGTTCACGTAATACCAACCCACATTCGTATAATCCGCAACCATTTTATTACCAGGCCAGTGTTCTGTAAATTTCCAAACTTTAGAGTTGGCTTCAGTTCCGGTTGTCTCACCAATCTGGGTATAGACATAGGTATAATGAGAGTCTGGGTTAGGTGTGTAAACTCGGTTATCCTTTAAATCATACCATCCATCTGCCCAGTTGGTATTTCCTTCAGTTCCATTATAAGTCTCTTTCTTTTTTTCTTCAAGTGTACCCTCATAATTATCAGTTTTATTACCTCCTTTATAATGTGCGCGGTCGTTGATGGCACGGAAGTTGATACGATAGTTACCCATTGCAGGCTTTACCGTTACCTTGATTTTCTTCTCAAAGTCGAAGCCTGCTGCAGGTTTCTTTGGCTGCACAGTGAGGTAATGTACTGTCGTGGTAACAGGGTCACTGGATGCCTCAATCTTGAAGGTTCCTTCTGAAGTATCAGGTTTATCGCAAGATGCCTGAATGGTTGACTTACCTACGGTGGAAGAGGTGTTACCGGTGAAAGCCAAACCGCCGAGGTTGGTCTTAAACTGTACCACTTTGGTATTGTTGTCGCTACCCCAATAGATGGTTACTTCCTGTGGATTTACCTCAAAATAAGGAGAGGCATCATAGGTTACATCGAGATACTTCTTAATGTTACCAGCCTTAATCCAAACCTTTGCCGTACCCTTGCACTTTCCATTATAGTCGGAGAACTTAATGTCCTCGTTGATTTTGAATGTGATTCTATGATTCTTCACTGTATCTAGCTTGCTCAACACAATCACATCTTTCACACCACTGGATGTTGTTACCTTTTCATCGCAACCGAAATCTGCCTTTGTCAGCATTACGTTCGACTCATAGTCGATGGAGTCTGTCGTGGTAGATGTTACGCTCGCCTTCGTCTTGCTTACCCACAAAGTAGTATGGTTGAAGTCGGCATCTATCGTTACAGGAGTCCAGTCCTTTACGCTCACATTACAGTCGAGAGTCATGTTTCCCAGACTCTTGATATTGCCGATAATCTCATAATAGGTGCCACGAGGGAAGGTCGGAACTTCGGTGGAAGTTGGGCTCTCGTCCTGACGATGTCCCAGCTTAATCGTATAGTTGTTCTCAAAGCTACCATTCACAAAGCCATTAACTTTGAGGGTAGACTGCTGAGAGGCATTGGCGATATAACGCTCAGGCAGATAGTAAGTGCCTTGGAAAAGCCACTTATCGGCGGCACTCTGTGGAGCAGCTGTAGGAGTAGCACCCTGAACAAGGGTGATGATGTCCTTATTATTCACATTGGCATTGTCTGCTTCCTCTGTCCAGTCTCCCGCCTTATAATAACCACCCTTATTGCTTGCCTCAGAAGGAGTTGCATAAACTTCATTTTCAAAACCTTTGGCATAATCTGTGCTAACATTAAAATTGCTAAATGCTCCATTCCAACTCAGCGTGGTGCTAGGAGAAAGCTTTTGAGCCAGAATATCCTTGATGCGATAGCTCTTGCCTTTGAATGCAGAACCTTCAGCAGTAGGGTCGAAAAGCAGGTTGAGCTTAACCTTTACGCATGTAAACTTCAGGTTAGCTGCCACCTCGGTATATTTATCACCACTTTTTTCTATTTTTGTATCGATGATATTACCGTTCACATCCTTTGGCTCATAAATCATCGGGATGTTTGTAAAAACCGGCATTCCCGGTTCTGTTCCAGCTACATAGTTCAGTACTATTTTTTTGAGATCTTTTTCTGTTTGGATAGTCTGACCACTCAACACCTTGTTCATATTGGCAACCACATAGATATGGTAAGTGCCCGGCTCGATATTGAGCTGATAGTTAGCTACATGCTCCTCCAGCATCATCGAAGCCAGTGGGGCAGGGAGCGTCTCTATCAGGAGCTTGCCTTCATTTCCTGTAGGGAAAGCATAGAGGCTCAGGTCGTTGATCTGGCATTCATCTACCGTGGCATTATAGGTAGGAAGGGCGGAAGCATCGTCGGGATTGGTGCCGCGGCTGCTGAGCACGGTTGGCACGAGTACATGCAAGTTGCTTTCTGACGAAATGGGAGCGCGCTCGCCTCCAAGTTCGTCAGAGCAACTTACTGTAACCAACAATATAAACCAACTAACTAAACTTAAAATGAAATCTCGTATTTTCATTGTTTCTCATTTTTAAAGTCAAATACTCTTATGAGCTAAATGCCCGGAGGGGGCTCTGACACCTGAAACGGTTAGAAATCGACACGCTGGATGCGCTTGCTCCAATCCAGGATGGAAATGCTGAGCTGCACATACTTCCACTGGTTGCCCTGGAGGAAGAAGTCGAGCTTGTAGTCGTACTCTCGGTCCAGGAATTCCTGCTCTGAATAATGGCGGGCTTCGAAGGCGCCACGGCCTTGAGCCAGAAAGTCTGCAAGATTGATGCGTGCCACCTCTTCGCCAGTAGTCTTGTTCGTGATGGTGAGGATGGCGTTCTTGTCGTTTTCTTCTGCCGGATGCCAGATGAGTCGGGAGAACATGAGGGCGGCATGAGCGGTGCGCTCCTTTACATTGCCCTCGTTATCCTTAAACTCAGAGGTCCAGGTGTAATATGGGGTATATGTCAACTCCTCGTCGGGGAGGAGAGAGTTTTCGTAACTGATATCGCCGTTGGCATTGGTTATCTGATAACTGAAGTCATCGGCATTGATGTTGGCAGGCTCGTCGGTCTGATGCAGGCTGATGGTGAGCTGCTTGGTATCACGAACCAGACCGATGGTATGGCGTGTAACCTGCAGGTCTTTTACTTTAACCAGTTCGTTGCTGAGTCCCTGCCAGAGTGTATCAAGCGGTTGGCTCTGGTTGTTTACCTTGCCCTGTTCGCGGTCGAGTCGTGCATGGAGGGTGGTGATGTTATCACCCTGCTGTGGCAGAGCTATCTGGAATTTGGCACCTGGCTGCGCGAGTGCATCTTCGTATTTCTTTTGGAAGGCGAAGGTTGCGAATCTGTATTTGCCCGGTTCCAGATTGATTCGCATGGCATAGTTAGGGTCCTTGAGCGGCTGTGATACCGCATCGTTATAGGCATCATGGCGAGCAATGAAGTTGCCCTGCTCGTCGTATACGAATACGCTGAGTCCGCCCACATGATCATTGAACATGTCGGCACGCTGCACGTTGTAGTCGTACTTGAACTGCAAGTCAACACCCATGTCACAAGGAGGCAGGTCGTCGTGCATCAAGTCGTTGCAGCTGCTGAGCATACTGCCGGCCATGATGAAGCCCCATCCCATGCATATATTCTTGATCCAACTGTTAAACTTCTTGTTTGCCATGATGCTTATCTGTTTTATGAAAAAGTAAAGTGTATAAATAGATTCTTATTTTTCCGAGATAGCCAGCCGCTCCTTAGCGCTAGAGCGGCTGAGCTATATATAATAATGTGTTATGGATTACAAATCGACGCTCTGTGAACGCTTAGCCCAGTCGAGGATCTTAACGCTAACGTTGATGTACTTGGTATCTTCATCGTCTGGGGTACCAGGCTTAACCTCTGGAACGTCAGGATAACCAGGACCGCTAATTTTTTCGATAGTGAGGTCGTACCAGTTGTTGCGGAGCACACCGTAACGGCCGAGCCAATTCAGGTTATTTCCACCATAATTATCATTACCTGCTACCCAAGGCGTCAAGTCGTCTCCGAAGTGCTTGATACGGGCAATATAATAGCTTTCACCATTCTTGTAGGTCTTGATACCTACACCATTAGTCACGTCAAGACCGAGTTTTTTGTTGAGTGTAGCGACTAAGGTTGCATCAACCTTTTCTGTTTTTCCTTCCTTAATTGATACATTTGATTCTGTCAATACATGTGTACCGGCAGTCAATAAATCACCTGTAAGTTCTACAGTTAGTTCGGCAGTTGTTTTAAGAGCCTCTTTAGCCTTACTTGTAATCTGTGCAATAAGGTTGGCTTTCGTCCAAATGTCAGAACTGTTACCAATCATAAAGAAGGTCTTGTCTGTCTCTGATGTTGAGCTCAAAACACTTGGGATATAGGTTGCCTTAAGAAGAACACGGGTAGTCTGACCTTGCTTCATGTTGTTAATGTCGAAGGTGTTCTCCAGGCAATACAATGGCTTATCAGAACCGTCGTTCCATGTAACTCCTTGTCCATCGGCTTCAGCTAGAGTGAATTGTTCCTTACATTTGTTTAAGTCTTGTAAGCCCATGCTGTAGTTAGGGTCGATTCCCCAATATACACGCTTGAAAGCACCCTCAGCAGAAAGCTGACTAACGAAGCGAGATGTTGCTGGAACTGTACCTGCTGCAGCTGCAGTATTTTTCCAAATATCTGTGTAAGCAGGAACAGTTTGATCTGTCGATGTTGTACCAGCCTTCAAACCAGAAGTTACATGTACAGGGAATGAATGCTTGTTAGTAACATCCAATGCCCATTTTGTGATTTTTACCTTGTCGCTGCTATACTTTGTTCCGGTTGCATTGGCACCATCTGTTGCAAAATAATTATTGCTTGTACTGTTTGTTCCTACAGTAACTTTAGCCAAGCCACGCTCTACATGAACAGTAGTACCCGGTTTGCTATGAGCCTCTTCCTTAGTTCTATAGATACCCTTTATTTGAACGAGAGTTGTTGGCTCTTGATCAGCAGCTTTGAATTCTGGAGCATTAGCCATATAGAAACCTTTAGTATTATCTAAAAGGTTTGTTGCATTTGTCGCAGCATTCCAAGCTCCATATGTAGTGGAACCTGAAGGAAGGGTAACTTTGTCTCCTGTTCCTGTCTCCTTATTAAGGATGACCAATGCATAATAATCGCCATTCTCACCAACTGTAGCCTTCGCGAGCTTAGCTGTGATGGTTGCTTCTGTTGTAATACCATTATTACTTTCATTGTCTTTCTTCCAAGGCTCCAAATTACCAAGTGGTACAGCTTCAACAAACTTGAAGTCATTTTCAAAAGCTGCTGTTCCCTTCTCAAAGATAACGAGTGTAGCATCGTTTACTGCATACTCAGAAGCTGTACCGCCATCAAACTGGTCATTTGTAGTAGCACGTGTACCATTTGCAGTAGGCAAGTTGATTGTGATAGATGCATAGCTTACACCTGATTCATTCTCACCTGAACCATTACCACCATTTACTAAGTCGTTGTTGCTAGAGCAACTTGCAGTCATAGCAGCTATCACTGCTAATCCAAAGAAATGTTTAATTCTCATAATTGATGTGATTTGATAGTTATTTATTTCTATTATATATATTCTCTTTTTGCAGGGATGGCGAAGCTAAATTACCATTTACTATTATTGCTCCGCCCTCACTTCCCCGTAAATCTTTCTGATGCGCTCTGCCTCTTTCGAGTTGCCTGCCTTGGCAAGATGCTTTTCGGCAGAAGTAAGATCACCTTTCTGCAAATCGGTGCAGGCGGCATTGAGATTCGCTGTCTCATTATCTGGGAAGAGGCGGACGGCAATATCGAATACCTCGTTAAACTCTGGCGAACCCGGCTCGTAAGTCTGTGCCACCAGGAACATCTCCTGCAGAGAAAGCTGCTGTGGTTTGGTCTTCAAAATCTCTTTGGCCTCTTCGATGCTGAACGGACGAACCGTGTAGGTTACCGTATAGTCGCTATGACGGAGACGAGGATAGATATGATCCAGGATATAGCGGTAACTAGTCGGATGGAGCTTTCTGATCTTCAGGTCCTTATCGTCGGGAGCCAGCGAGGAGTTAGCTATCTCGAGAATCGCTTCCTTATCAGCCAGATGACTAGCCTGGATCTTCTTCTTGAATCCTTCCCAGTCTTCCGGTGTAGCCTGATAGGTAAAGAGTTTGCAGTTTAAGGTGTAGAGGCTGCTCACATATTTACGGAGGGCAGCTGCACGCTCGTTGGCAAGGCGCTTGTTGTTGGCATACGAACCATCAGGCGAAGCAAAACCATGGATATCAATATCTGTGATTTCAACGTTCTTGTCGTTCTTCACCAGGTCGATGGTGGAAGTAATCTTCTTCAGCTCAGTAGCATTCTCACGGAAGTTGGCAAGAATATAACTCTTGTTAACCACAAAGCTGAGATAGGCTTCACCCTTTTCGGCTCTCACCTTCTTGGCTTCCGCCTTCGGCTGCACAAAGAAATCCTTCGTAATCTTCGGTGTACGGTCGATATCCGCAATCGGCGTATTGTCCTGTTCTATCAGGTTGCCGCATCCGCAGAGATCTTCTTTCACCGAGAGTTTGAACTTCTTCATCCATTTCTGGTAAGGAACAGACTGGGCGAAGTAAACCTGCTGACTGGTCTTGTTCTTGCGGGTAAGAATCTGTGCCTGCGGATTCTTCTTGCTGTCGGCAAGTCGGCGGTATCTTACAGCCTGGTTTCTACCCTGGATGATGATAGGGTTGAGAGCGATAGAATCAGTTCCTACCATTACCGGTGTGAAAACAATCTGCTGCTCTGATTTCATCTTCAAATCGTTCAGATTCATACGGAAGGCAACGTCCATCCGGTTGCCGTTCTTGCGTGCTAAAACGCTTTCTACCTGAACCTTACCCCCTGCCAGCTGTTGAGCCTGAGCAGGCATGATGCCCTGAGAAAAGAGCATGCAGAGGGGCGAAATGACCGCATAAAGCTTCATTTTATCCATATTATGACAGTATCGGCGAATCGGTACCACTGTAGCGCATGAATCGGTACCATCATAGC
>OHDD01000425.1_pt1 | contig 24483 bp, 22 predicted proteins | sample 1566941 | NCBI WGS metagenome assembly OHDD01 (sample SAMEA3879580, study PRJEB24766) | human gut metagenome | biome: human-associated habitat; feature: feces | place: USA | collected 1985/1987 | reverse complement strand
GGACTTGCGATTGCCTCTTCCGGTGTCCTTGGCATGACCGATGCTGCCGGGAATATGCTGACTGGTTCGGATGTTACAATTGCGGCATTTGAGACGGTTCTGGGATCAGCCGGGGGCTGGCTTGTGACAATCGGGATTACATTGTTTGCGTTTTCTACAATACTCGGCTGGGAGTATCACGGGGAAAAAGCATTTGAATATCTGCTGGGAACGCACCGGTTTAATATGGTATACCGCCTTGTTTTTTCCTTTGTTGTGTATTTCGGATGTACACAGACACTGAATCTGGTATGGAGTTTTTCGGATATTGCCAATGCGCTGATGGCAATCCCGAATCTGATCTGTATGCTCCTGCTCAGTGGTGAAATTGCAAAGGATATTCGGGAGTTTCAGAAAGAAATTCATAAATATAATTAAAAAATGTAAGGTTATTCTTTGCTATCAGCCCGAAGCGTAGTATAATGTAGTTATCTGAATTTTATAGACATGGAGGTTAGGAAATTATGCAGATGGAACAGCTACGCAAAGATATGATGGCAGCGATGAAAGCGCGCGACAAGGAACGGAAGGATGCAATTTCGTCTCTGGTCTCGGCAGTGAAGAAAAATGCCATTGATGCCGGATGCAGAGATGACATTCCGGAGGATATGGTCAATGCCACAATCATGAAGGAATTAAAGACCGTTCAGGAACAGATCGATTCCTGCCCGGCAGACCGTACCGATTTGCTGGAGGAGTACAGAAAACGTTATGACATTATGAAAGAATATGCACCGAAGATGCTTTCGAAAGAGGAAGTGACTGCGATTGTTAAGGAAAAGTTTGCAGATGTGATTGCAACGAAGAACAAGGGACAGATCATGAAGACGATTATGCCGGAGCTGAAAGGAAAGGCAGACGGAAAGGTGATCAATGAAGTTGTTACAGAGATGTGCAACGCATAAAGGAGAAGAAACATGAGATTGTATATGCCGACAAAGGTATTTTTTGGCAGCGGTTGTGTTTCGGAAAACGGTGCAGAGTTAAAAGCATTAGGAAGCAGAGCCATGATTGTGACGGGAAAACATTCCAGCCGCATCAATGGTTCGCTTGCAGCAGTTGAACAGGCATTGCAGGCAAACGGGCAGACCTATGTGATTTTTGATGAGATCGAAGAGAATCCTTCTGTGGAGACCGTGGCTGTGGCAGCGGGCATTGCAGTAAAAGAACAGGTGGATTTCTTTGTGGCTGTGGGAGGCGGTTCTCCGATGGATGCGTCCAAGGCGATTTCGCTTCTGGCAGCGAATCCATCGGCAATCGATCATGCAGAGGAGCGTCTTTATCATCCGGAGCCGATGCAGGGCTATCCGGTTGCAGCAGTCCCGACCACATCCGGTACGGGATCGGAAGTGACGCCTTATGCGATTCTGACACGGCACGACTTACATACCAAGCAGTCAATCGCACACAAATGGTTTGCGGATCTGGCATTTGTGGATGCCGGATATGTAAAGACTTCTTCTTATGAGAATATGGTCAGCACCTGTGTGGATGCGCTGGCACATCTGATTGAGTCATATCTGAATACTAATGCAAATGCATATAACCGGATATATTCAGCGGAAGGTCTTCGGATCTGGGGCAGTGCAAAGGAATACCTGCTTTCTTCCGGGATTAAGATTCCGGATGAAGGATACGAAACATTCATGCATGCATCGGTTGTGGCAGGTATGGCGATTGCACATACCGGTACCAGTATTCCGCACGGATTAAGTTATCCGGTCACATATGAGCTTGGCATTCCGCATGGAAAGGCAGTCGGATTTTTCCTGCCGGGATTTTTGCGTTTTTACAATAATCAGAAGCGGGTGGCAGAGGTGCTTGAGCTGCTTGGATTTGAGAACCGGGCTGAATTTATCGCCTATCTGGACAAGCTGCTGGGCAAACCACAGATCCCGGAGGAACTGTGGGAGGAGGATGTGCAGAAACTGTTGCAGAATCCTGCCAAGTTAAAGAACTATCCGTTTGAGATGACGGAAGAAATTCTGAAAAAATATCTAAACAAATGAGAACCCGTTTGAGGAGGAAACTTATATGATACAAAAGTTGATTGAAAAGTTAAATAAGAAGAGATTAAAAGAAGAAGCTTTAGAGAAAGTAGGCTTATTAGATAAATTAAATAATAAGATATTTGAATTAAGTGGTGGAGAACAACAACGTGTTGCCTTAGCAAGATTAATGTTGAAGGAAAAGGATATTATACTAGCTGATGAACCTACAGGGTCTTTGGATGAAGATAATAGAGATATAATACTAAAGTTGTTAAAGCAGTTAAATGATGAAGGAAAGACAATTGTACTTGTAACACATGATAAAACAGTAGCTAATATGTGTAATAGAGAAATAAATATAAAAGAATTATAAAAATTACCTTCTGGGTCAATTCAATATATGGATTGACCCCGCAGGTCTATAAAATTTAAAATAAATTCTCTACAGAAAAAGAAAAGTTTTTTGTAAGCGAAGATAGTACATATAAGGTTGTATTAAGTGAAGATGGAATCATTTTACCATATATAGTAATAGGTGATACTGCTTATTATTTTGATCGTGAAGTTGCTGAAAAGAAAGCACCTAAAGAATTAGAAAAGTTAGGTGGAATAAGCGCATTTGGTGGAAATCTAGAAGGGGTTTCTGATGATAGTGATGCAGCATTTCAATTTGTTCAAAGTTTAACAGTATATGAAGATGAAAGTGATAATACGTTAGTTTATACAAAGTATGCTAAAGAAGATGGCTATCAAATTTGGAAGAACTATGATGCTATGCAAAAATAAAAATAAAATAAGTTTTTAAATAAAAGTCAAATATATTAATTACTATTTGGTAAATAATATATCTGACTTTTATTTATGAGAAAGTAATATTTTAGATGTTAATTAACAACACTATGAATAAAATTAAGTGATATAGAAAATAATTGTAAATAATAGTAAAAACTATAGGTGTTAAATGGAGGATATTGAGATAATGTCACATGTAGTTGGAAAATCAGCATACAAAAGCTTAGAAGAAAGATTAAATAGATTCCCACAGGGGGCCCCTGCATCAGAAACACTTTATAAAATATTAAAGGTACTTCGATGAAAAAGAAGCTGAACTAGTTGCACAACTCCCAATACAAGCATTTACTATAGAAAAAGCAGCAAAGATTTGGGGAATGAAGTCAGTAGAATCAGAAAAAATACTAAATAAATTAGCTAGCAGAGCTATTTTATTAGATATGGAGCATGAGGGTAAAAGAACATTTTTATTACCACCACCAATGGCTGGGTTCTTAGAATTTAGTATGATGAGAACTAGGGGAGATGTAGATCAACATTTATTAGCGGAGTTATATTATCAATATTTAAATGTGGAAGAGGACTTCATAAAAGACTTATTTTACAGTACAGAAACTAAATTAGGTAGAGTATATGTACAGGAAAAAGTACTTACAAATGATAATTCAGTAGAAATTTTAGATTATGAAAGGGCTTCACATATTATAAAAACAGCAAGTGATATAGGCATTAGTATGTGCTATTGCAGGCATAAGATGAAACACATGGGTAAAGCATGTGATTCACCTATGGATATATGTATGACTTTTAATGGAACAGCATCATCATTAATTAAATATGGTCATGCAAGAAAAGTTGATGTATCAGAATGCTTAGAGCTTTTAGATTTAGCATATGAAAGTAACCTAGTACAATGTGGTGAGAATGTTAGAAAGGGAGTTAATTTCATTTGTAATTGTTGTGGATGCTGTTGTGAAGCAATGCTTGCAGCTAAAAAGTTTGGAGTAATGCATCCTGTAGAAACAACTAACTTTATTGCAGAAGTAAATAAAGATACATGTGTAAACTGCGGGAAATGTGTAAAGGAATGTCCCGTTGGAGCAATTAAGAGAGTTGTTATAAATGAAGGAACACCAATGGAGAAAACAGTAGCAGAGGTTGATAAGGACTTATGCTTAGGTTGTGGGGTATGTGTAAGAAACTGTTTTAATAATAGCCTTATGCTTAAATCAAGAGAAAAGAGAGTAATAACTCCAGCAACATCAGTTCATAGAGTTGTACTTATGGCAATTGAAAAAGGACAATTACCAAATCTTATTTTTGATAATAGAGGGTTAACAAGTCATAGAGCAATGGCAGCAATATTATCATCAATATTAAAGCTTTCACCAGTAAAGAAGGCAATGGCAAGTGAACAAATGAAATCTGTATACTTAGATAAATTATTAAATACTAAGTAACTTAATATTAAAAATTAAAGATAAAAAAGTAAAACAAATGGTTGAAATGTTATAATTTGTATAGTAATATAGTGTTATTGTAATATAGAAGTTAAATTTAGCGTGCCATCAATAACTATTGAGCATTAGCTGAAAAGGAGTATTCTTGTCCTTTTCAGCTTTTTTTTATTATAAAAATTAAACTTCTACAAAATAAAATTATATTAAATGGGGGATAAAAAGATGATAAAAAGAACAAAAAAAGGGTTATCACTTTTAATTGCAGCTACAATAGCTGTATCTAATTTAATGTTACCAAGAGAAATATCTGCAACAGTGATTTCGAATACTGATTCAAATGCACCAATTGTAAATGAAGGATATGAAATTTATCCAGTTCCACAATCTTCAACTTATGAAAATACTAGTTTTAGTGTTGGAGATAGTGTAAACGTTGTATTTGAGAGTGGAGTAGATATATATACTCAAAATAGACTAAAGGAAGTATTGAATTTACATAATATTAATTTTAATATTTCTGATGAAATTGTAGGTGGAGCAACTAATATACTTATTGGAATTAATGAATCTAATGAAGTTGTTGATAATTACTTTAATACTCAAGTACCTCATGAAGAGCAATTTTTTGAAGAAAAAACAGATGCACATATAGTTTCTTCTAATGATAATGTAATTGGAGTATTAGGAGAAGATGCAGATAGTGCCTTTTATGGTGTAACTACTTTAAAGCATGTATTTAATCAATTAGAAAATAATGAAATTAAAGAATTTAGAATAGATGACTATTCAGATGTAGCATATCGTGGATTTATTGAGGGCTATTACGGAAATCCATGGTCTAATGACGATAGAGCAGATCTTATGACTTATGGTGGAGATTATAAATTAAATCAATATATATTTGCACCTAAGGATGATCCATATCACAATTCTAAGTGGAGGGAATTATACCCAGAAGAGGCGCTTCAAGGAATTAAAAAGTTAGCAGCTGCTGGTGAAGCAAGTAAAACTAGATACGTTTATGCATTACACCCTTTTATGCATAATGCTATTAAATTTGATACGGAAGAAAATTATCAAAATGACCTTAATATAATAAAAAAGAAGTTTACACAACTTTTAGAAGCGGGAGTTAGACAGTTTGGTATTTTAGCTGATGATGCAGGAGTTCCAGCTCAAGGACCAACAACATATGTAAAATTATTAAATGATTTAACAGTATGGTTAAGAGAACAACAAGAAACTTATCCAGATTTAAAAGATGATATCATCTTCTGTCCAAATGATTATATGGGATGGGGAGGTTCAGAGCAATTAAAAGAGGTTAATAAAGCTGGAGATAATGTTAGTATAGTAATGACAGGTGGTAAAATATGGGGAGAAGTTTCTCAAAACTTTGCTACAAGCTTTAAAAATAACATTGCATCAGAAGGACATGAGGGAAGAGCTCCTTATTTCTGGATAAACTGGCCTTGTTCAGATAACTCTAAGAAGCATTTAATTATGGGTGGTAATGATACATTCTTACATCCTGGGGTACAACCAGAATCAGTTAAGGGTATAGTACTAAACCCAATGCAACAAGCAGAAGCCAATAAATCAGCATTATTTGCAGTTGCAGATTATGCTTGGAATATTTGGTCTGATAAAGCTGGAGCAGATCAAAACTGGCAAGATTCATTTAAATATATGGATCATGGAACTGCAGAAGAAACAGCATCTTCTACAGCATTAAGAGAATTAAGTAAGCACATGATAAATCAAAACATGGATGGTCGTGTTACGGCATTACAAGAATCAGTAGAATTAGCACCAAAATTAAATGCATTTAAGGAAAAGTATGCAACTGGAGCTAGTATTAAAGAAGATGCAGAAGCTTTAATAGCAGAGTTTACAAAGTTAAAGGAATATGCTGCTTATTATAAAGAAAATCCAGGTAACACTCGTACTAGAGATCAAATAATTTACTGGTTAAATTGTTGGGAAGACACAACAACTGCTGCAATTGGATATTTAAAGGCTGCAATTGCTGCAGAAGAAGGGGATAATAATGAAACTTGGGCTCAATATTCAGAGGCACAAGCTGCATTTGAAAAATCTAAGACGTATGGATTCCATTATGTAGATCATACTGAATATGCTGAAGTAGGTGTACAACATATAGTTCCATTTATTAAATTTATGGGACAAAATCTTTCAAGTGTTGTAGGTTCAATTGTAGATCCAAGTAAGGTAATATCTACATTTATAACAAATAGAACAGATGCACCAGAAGGAAGCACAGATAATTTATTTGATAACAATCCACAAACTGAAATTGTTTATAAAAATCCAAATTCTGTTGCTGCAGGAACTTATGTTGGAGTTAAATACAATAAGCTTATAAAACTAAAAGATGTTGAAATTGTAATGGGTGCAAAAGCCAATGCAAATGATACAATGCAAGAAGCTAAAGTTCAATATACAGTAGATGGAAATAATTGGGTAGATATAAATGAAGAAGTATATTCTATGCCACAAAAAATTGTAATAGAAGGATTAGACTTAGAAGTTAAGGGAATTCGTGTAATTGCAACTAAAGATAGATCAAATACATGGTTAGGTATTAAGGATATTACTGTAAACAAGGGTGATATGGAATCAGCTGGAGGAGATACAGAAATAAATGCATCTCTTATAAGAACACCAGGCTGGGGAGTTTATAGCGGAAATGAATCTAATTTAACTGATGGTAATGATAATACAAGTGTTTGGTATAGAACACATACTGGTGATATGACTCGTGTAGGAGATTATATAGGTTTAGATTTAGGAAAAGTAATTCCAGTTGGAAAGGTTCACTTTGTAGTTGGAGCTGACAACGCAGATAAGTGGACAAAATATAAATTAGAATATTCTATTGATAATCAAGAGTGGACAACTTTCAAAGAATATGATGGTAAGGCTAGTGGAAAAGATAGTATTGATGAAGATTTACAAGGCATTGAAGCTAGATATGTAAGATTGACAAATATGAAGGAAGAACACAAATGGGTTAAATTCTCAGAATTTAATGTTGAAGCTTGTACTTCATTACCATCTTCTAAATATGTTTATACAAACACACAATTAGATGTAAAGTCAATTTTAGAAAGTGAAGAATTAACTAAGTTAGTAGCAAAAGAAAATATTACTTTAAATGAAGGCGAATATATTGGTATTAAACTAGGTCGTATAAAGGATTTAAAAGAAATAGCTTTAGATGTTTCTAATAATGATGGATTAAAATTACAAACATCTATGAATGCAGTAGAGTGGAATGATGTTACAGATAACTCAACTTTACAAGATGCTCGTTATGTTAGATTAATTGCTAATAAGAGCGTAACATTTGATTTAAATAAATTAGAAGTTAAATCAAATGAAGTTTACTCACCATCATTAGTAAGTGCATATACAGCATATAATACTGATCCAGCGGTAGTATTTGATGGAAACTTTAATACTGGTGTTAAATTTACAGCAGTACCTAGACAAGGAAATACTATAGTTTATGATTTAGGACAAACTATAAATGTAAATAACCTTAAATATGCTGTGTTAGATACAGAAAAGGATCATATTCGTGATGCTAAGATTCAATTATCTTTAGATGGACAAGAATGGAGTGATGTAATCACAATAGGTGATGGAGTTGCAAACTCACAAGAGGATATGGATTCAAAACCACAAGATAATGGATATACTCATGGTAGTTTATCAAATGGAATAGTTCCAATTTCACATAGTTATATGGATAGTGGAGAAATAAATCAAGAAGCTAGATATTTAAGAGTAGAATTTACTGCTAACTATGATCATCGTTGGACTGTTATTAATGAATTCTTAATAAACAATGGAGAATATATTCCAACAGTTAATGATCCAACATTTGTTTCGAACCCAATAGAATTAAAGGGATTTGAACCACAAAACATTAAAGATGGAGATTTAACTAGTGCATATAAACCAAATACTAATAATGGAGAAATAAAGAGCGGAAGCTTAACTTATAGATTATCTGAAAATACTGATGTTAAGAAGATAAACATTGTTCAAAGCGGAAGCAGTATTTCAAATGCTAAGGTAATGGTTAGAACTGGATATAATGAGGCTGGTGAAGAGGTTTGGAACCAAATTGGCGTATTAAATAAGAGCTTAAATGAAATAGTAAATACTAAGTATGATAATATTTTTGAAGTTAAGATTGAGTGGGAAGGAACAGCGCCTACTATTTATGAATTAATTACAATTAATGATTATGAAGTACCTAATATAAGTGACTTAGAAGATCTTATAGCTTCAAGTAATTATGTTCAAGAAGATTATACAGCTAACAGCTGGAATGCATATAATGAAGCGTTAGAAGCTGCAAAGAAGGTTGTTGAAAATCTTGGAAGTGCATCACAAGAAGACATTAATACTGCTAAGGAAAACTTAACAGTTGCAATAACTGAATTAGTTAATATTTCAGGATTAAATACCGTTATAAATCAAGGTAATGATATTATAAATGGTGATGTTCAATATACTGAAGAAACATTAAATGTTCTTAAGGAAGCAATAGCTAATGCAACTACAGTAGTAGAAAATGCTGCAGCAACAACAGAAGATGTTAATAGTGCTATTGAAGCAGTAGAAGCAGCTATTGATGGATTAATAGAAAAAGAAGAAGATAATATAGATGAAATAATAGCTTATATCAATAAAAAGGTTGAAGAAATTAAATCATTAGGAATTGATGTGGGTGAAGGTAAAGTAGAGTTTGAAAAAATGTATGAAGAAGATTGGGCAAACAACTGGAAGAAGTACTATAAGCCTTCAAAGGTAGGAGAGAAAATAGTTGTCAAACCAATATGGGAAGAATATGAGGTAAAAGATGAAGAATTAGTAGTTGAATTGGATCCAGGAATGGCATTTGGAACAGGTGAACATGAAACTACAAGAATGTGTATTCAAGCTTTAGAAAAGTATGTTCAAAAAGACAGTACTGTATTTGATGTTGGTTGTGGTTCTGGAATACTTGCCATTGCAGCAGCTAAGCTTGGTGCAAAACTTGCAGTTGGAGTTGACTTAGATCCAGTAGCGGTAGAATCAGCGAAAGAAAATGTAGGATTCAATAACATAGACAATATTGAAATTCTACATGGAAACTTAATTGAAGTTATTGATGGTAAGGCTGATATAGTTGTAGCTAACATTATAGCAGAAATTATCTGTATATTAACTGAAGATGTAAGTAGAGTAATTAAGCCAAATGGATACTTTATAACATCAGGAATTATACATGATAGAGTAGAAATGGTTACTAATAAGTTAGAAGAATGCGGTTTTGAAGTTGTTAAGGTTAATAAGGATGGGGAATGGAACTGCATAATAGCAAAACTTAAGTAGTTAAGGAGAGAAGTATATGCATAAGTTTTTCACACCTGCTGAAAATATTAATTCTAATGAAGGAAAAATATTAGGTGATGATGTTAAACATATATATAAGGTTTTAAGATTAATTGAGGGGGAAGAGGTAGTTTTAAATAACTGCATAGGTGATGAATTCCTTGGGAAAATAAAAAGTATCTCAAAGACTGAAGTTATTATAGATATACTAGAAAAGTTAGATGTAGATAATGAAAGTCCAATAGAAATCTATTTATACCAAGGTCTTCCTAAGTCACAAAAGATGGACCTTATAGTTCAAAAGGGTACTGAACTTGGAATATCAAAGTTTGTACCAACTATTACTGATAGAGTAGATGTTAAACTTAAGGGAGAGTTTAAGAAGCTTGATAGGCTTAATAGAATAGCTCTTGAAGCTGCAAAGCAAAGTAAGAGAAGCCTTATTCCAAGGGTAGATGAGCCAATATCATTTGATGATGTTTTAGAGGAATTAGAGAAATTAGATTTATTCTTAGTTCCTTATGAGAACACTGAAAACTTTGGAATTAAAGGTGTAATAAAGGATTTAAGGGATAGTGGAAGATTAGATAATGTTAAAAAGATCGGTATAATGGTTGGACCAGAAGGCGGTTTTGAGGAAGAAGAAATTGAAAGACTAAAAGAAAAAGGTGCCTATATTATTACGCTAGGAAGTAGGATTCTAAGAACGGAAACAGCTGGATTTACAGCAACTGCTTTAGTGCAATATGAGTTAGGTGATTTAGGAGGAAATGTTTAATGAAGGTTGCATTTTCTACATTAGGATGTAGAGTTAATCATTATGAATCAGAAGCTATGGCAGAAAAGTTTATAAGAGAAGGATATGAGGTGACAGAGTTTACAGAAGTTGCTGATGTCTATGTTATAAATACATGTACAGTAACCAATATGGGAGATAAGAAATCTAGACAAATTATAAGTAGAGCTAGAAGACTTAATCCGGATGCTATAATAGCTGTTGTAGGATGTTATTCACAAATAGCACCAAAGGAAGTTTCAGCAATAGAAGGCGTTGATGTTGTTCTTGGGACTAGAAATAAGGGTGATGTAGTTTATTATGTAAATAAAGCTAGAGATGAACAAACAGCACAAATATACGTTGAAAGTGTATTAAGAAATAAGAAATTTGAGGCATTAAATATAGAAGAGTATCAAGATAAGACAAGAGCATTCTTAAAAATCCAAGATGGATGTAATAGATTCTGTGCGTACTGTATAATACCTTATTCTAGGGGATCAGTATGTTCAAAGGAACCAAGACAAGTTCTTGACGAAATAAATAAGTTATCAGAACATGGATTTAAGGAAATAATATTATCAGGAATTCATACTGCATCATATGGGCTAGATTTAGATGGTGAAATCACTTTGGTTGATTTATTAGAAGAAATAGAAAAACTAGATGGTATTGAAAGAGTAAGAATAGGATCTATAGAACCAGCTTTCTTTACTCCAGAAGTAATTGAAAAAATTAGGAATATGAAGAAGCTATGTCCTCAGTTCCATCTTTCTCTTCAAAGTGGATGTAATGCTACATTAAAGAGAATGAATAGAAGGTACACAGCTGAAGAGTATGAAAGAATAGTTAATATTTTAAGAGAAAATATTAAAGATGTTTCTATTACAACTGACGTTATAGTTGGCTTCCCTGGAGAAACAGAAGAAGAATTTAATGAAACTTATGAATTCTTAAAGAGAATAAAGCTTACAAAAACTCATGTGTTTAAATATAGTCCAAGAGAAGGTACAAAGGCTGCAACTATGCCAAATCAATTAGATGGAACAGTTAAGGATAAAAGAAGTAAAGCTCTTATAGAATTAAATGATAAAAATGAAGGTGACTTTACTAGATTTATTGTTGGTAGAGTTATGGATGTACTTATAGAACAACCAGTAAAAGGGAAAGATGATGTATATGAAGGATATACTAGAAACTATGTTAAGGTTGAAGTTAAAGGTATAGAAGAAAACTTAAAAGGTCAAATAGTAAATTGCAAGATAGAAGAAGCTTTAGGAGATTATGCTGTAGCTACTCTTGTGAAATAAAAAAGTTACTATTAGAAGGGGGTGAATTTATGGAAGATTGTATTTTTTGTAAAATCATAAAGGGTGAAATACCAAGTAAAAAAGTATATGAAGATGAAAAGGTATATGCTTTTTATGATATAAGTCCAGAAGCACCTATACACTTTTTGGTAATACCTAAGGAGCATATAGAAAGTGCTAATGCCTTAAAAGAAGAAAATGCATCTGTGGTCGCACATATTTTCTTAGTAATTAATAAACTAGTTAGTGAGCTAGGTATTGCTGAAAAAGGCTACAGAATTGTAAATAATACAGGTAATGATGGAGGTCAAACTGTACATCATATGCATTTTCATGTTCTTGGAGGAAGAAGTTTAAATTGGCCTCCAGGCTAATAGTTAAATTTTTAAGAATTATTGACACAAGCAACCTTACTATTGTATAATATAGCATGTGTTATTAAGCCCGTAGCTGAGTTGAATTTAGAATTTTAGCTAGCGGAGGGAGGGATAATTAATGTCAGAAATCAAAGTTGGAGAAAACGAAACTCTTGAAAATGCGTTAAGAAGATTTAAGAGAAAATGTGCAAGAGCTGGAGTTCTTTCAGAAGTAAGAAAGAGAGAACACTACGAAAAGCCAAGCGTTAAGAAAAAGAAGAAATCAGAAGCTGCTAGAAAGAGAAAGTTCAAATAGAACGTTCTTTTTGAAAGAAGGTATGTGTATATGCCAACAGTAAAAGAAAGACTTCAAGAAGATTGGAAAACTGCTTTAAAGGCTAAAGATAAATTTAAAGCTAACGTTATAAGTACAGCAAAGTCTGCGATTTTATTAGTTGAAAAGACTGATGGAATAACAGCGGATGATGCGCTAGCTATAGAAATATTAGCTAAAGAAGTCAAGCAAAGAAGAGAAGCAATGCTTGAGTTTGAAAAGGGAAATAGACAGGATTTGGTTGATCAGTCAAAAGCTGAGATAGAAATTTTGTTAAATTACCTTCCTCAGCAGTTAAGTGAAGGGGAAATAAGGCAAATTATTGAAGAATCAGCTATTGAAGCGGGCGCTAGTAGCATTAAAGACATGGGAAAAGTTATGGCAATTGTTAGACCTAAGACATTAGGTAGAGCAGATGGCAAGCTTGTTAGTCAAATAGTAAAAGAATATTTAACTAATAAATAATAAGAAGAACTCTTCGAGTTCTTTTTATTGTTTTGTATGAGTCATTAAAATAGAGTTTAAGGCTAATATCAGCCTTAAACTCTATTTTTTTAATTTAATTACCTTGAGTACGAAGGAAATGGATATTTGTTTTTCTATGATTTGGAGCTTGCTATGGAACTAGAAAAATAAATATAAATTCCATTTTTTTATACTAACTATAAGGATTAACATATTCTAATTGTTCTTTTTTTTATATTTTAATCATAAATTACAATGATAGAAATATAAAAACGGGGGATTAGAGGTGGAGGAAAAATTAAATAAAGGTAGAGAAATCTTAGTAGATAAATTTGATTTGCCAGCAGAAATAGTAATGGATATTCCTAAGATAATTATTACAGGGAATAAAGAAATAACTATAGAAAATCATAAAGGGATATCTAGTTTTGAGAAAAATCTAATTAAAGTAAACTCTAAGGTTGGCAATATAAATATAGAGGGAAGTGATTTTGAAATTTTGTACATAGGGGGATCAACTATAAGTATAACTGGAAAATTTAAAACAATTATCTATGAGGATAAACAAAAATGATATTAGATAAATTAAAAGTTGGAAATATAATAGTTGAAATAAGTGCAAAATCACCTGAAAGAATACTTAACCTTCTATGGAACAGTGGGATAAAATCTAAGAACATTGTTAAGATTGATATAACTACAATTAGGTTAGAAATTGAATATAATGACTATAATGAAGTAGTAGGTGCTGTTAAAAGATGTGGCGGTAAAATTAAGATAATAAGTAAAAATGGTTGGGTGTTTCTAATATCTAGACTAAAGAGACAAATATCATTGGTGTTAGGTTTGTTGATATTTATAATAGGGATATTTTACTTGTCAACCTATATATGGTCTATAGATATACAAACAGGAAATAACTTGTCACCTTATCAGGTTAGAAAAGAATTAAAGAAAATTGGTATTGAGCCAGGCATAAAGAAAAGTAAGATTGATGTTTATAATATAGAAGATAAAGCTGCAGATATAAATAGCGATATATTATGGATAAGAGCAAGAGTGGAAGGATCTACATTGAAAATAGTCATTGAAGAGAAGGTTAATCCTCCAAAACCAATTAGTGATACATCTGGAGATTGTGTGGCTAAAGTCGGTGGAGAGATAAAAAGAGTTTTTGTATCTTCTGGTACTAGTAATGTAAGCCCAGGGGATTTTGTTAATGCGGGAGATGTTTTAATAAAGGGAATGCAAGGGAAAGAAGGAGAGGAATATGAAGTGCCTGCAAAGGGAATAGTTATAGCTAATACATTTTATGAGAAAGAAATGGAAGTGCAGGTGAGTGGTTCTAAGCTTGAGAAGACTGGTAAAAGAGGTAGGGATATTTATGTATCTTTCTTTGGCAGGAAAATTTACTTGAAAAAAGCTATAAATAACTTTAAGTATTATGATAAAATAGAAGATGAAAAAGGTTTTATTAAAACTACAACGTATTTTGAGAGAGCAGAGAAAGAAGTAAATTTAGATAAGGAAGAAGCAATTAAAACTGCAACTGAACAATTAACGAAATCATTTGAAAGAACTTTGAGTAATGATTACAAGATTGCTGATAAAGACGTGTATACAGAAGACATAGGTGAAGGTAAGTTACGTGTTAAGGTGACGTTTGTAGTTGAACAGGATATAGCCAGTGTATCATAATATAAGTGATGTACAAGTAAGAAGGTGATGAACATGAGTTTAAAAAGAAGGGAAACTAAAAAGGGCAATTATAAACCTAAGAGAATTTTATTATTTACCATAAGTTTTGTGGTAACTTATTTTTTATTGATAACAGCTATTGCTCCAACTAAGTATGAGTTACAGGAAGGAGATATAGCAAGAGAAGATATAGTAGCCCAAAGAGAAACAGTAGATGAACAAGCTTCGGAAGAAAAGTTAAAAGAAGCTTTATCTAAAGTAGATAAACAATATACATTAAAAGCAGAAGTGAAAATTGCTGCAGAGAATAATATAAATACATTGTTTGAAAAGTTAATAAGTTTAAGTGCTATGGAGTTAGATGAGAAGGAAAAGATAGTAGAACTAAGAAAAGTTGAGGGGATTACCTTAGATGAAAGTGCTTGTAAGTTCTTATTATCAATACCAAAAGACACATTGGTTAAATTAAAGTCTGAAGCTTTAGAAATAATAGATTCTGTATATGTAAAAAATATTGAAGATGAGGATAGTGAAAGCATATCTGATGCTAGAAGCTTAGCCAGTGAAAGAGTAAAGGCTCTTAACTTAAATTCGAATATAAGTAATGTATTAAATAATATTATAATAGAACAAATAAAACCAAATTTTTATTATGATAAAGAAAAAACAGAAGAAAAGATTAAAGAAGTTCAAAAAAATACAGAAAAGGTAGTAATAAAGAAGAACCAGATAATAGTGCAAAAAGGTGAGCCTGTTACGTCAAGACAAATAGAAATTTTGACTGAATTAGGGTTGATAGGAGATTCTGCTGGAGTAATACTTCTATATATTGTTCTAGCAATACTTTTAAGTTCTATTATGGGGATTGAATTCTTCTACATTTACAAAAACTATAGAAGTATTTATTTAGATTTTAAGAAGTTGGTCTTAATTAATTTAATAAATGTATTTTCCTTAATATTAGTTAGATGTGTAAGTTTTGCATCTCCTTTTATGATACCATTAGCGTTAGCTCCATTACTTATGACTATGCTTATTAATTACAAGATATCACTATTTGTTAACTCCATGAATGTTATCATAGTTGCTGCATTAACAGGGTTTAACTCTCAAGTGATAATAATTGCAATAGTAAATGCATTAGTAGGTGCTACTATACTAAGGAAGATGCAACAAAGAAACGATATACTTTATTCAACATTATATATTGCAGTTTTATCTGGAGTTATAACATTTGCAACAGGTGTTATTTTATCAAGCAATTTAAAAGATATATTTTTAAATAGTGCTTTTTCTATAATAGGAACTGTGTTTGCAGGGGTTTTAGCTACAGGTTTATTACCATTTTTAGAGTCTACATTTAATATAGTAACTACATTAAAATTGTTAGAATTAAGTAATCCTAACACCCCTCTTTTAAAGAAATTATTAATGGAAGCTCCAGGGACATACCATCATAGCATGCTAGTTGCTAATTTAGCAGAGCTTGCAGCAGAAGAGGTTAAGGCTAATCCGGTAATAGCAAGAATAGGAGCTTATTATCATGATGTTGGTAAAACTACTAGGCCATATTTCTTTAAGGAAAATCAAATTAGTAAAGAAAACCCTCATGATAAGATAACTGCTAATTTAAGTACTTTAATAATAATATCTCATGTTAAAGAGGGATTAGAATTAGCTAAGGAATACAATATACCAGAAGTAATACAAGATATAATAGCACAGCATCATGGTACAACCTTGGTTAAATATTTCTATTATACTGTAAAAAATAATTCTGAAAATCCTGATGAAGTTAGAGAAGAAGATTTTAGATATCCAGGCCCTATACCAAGTACTAAGGAAGCTGGGATAATAATGCTAGCAGATTCTGTTGAAGCTGCAGTGAGATCAATAAATGAGCCTACTAAGGGTAAAATAGAAGAAATGGTCAATAATATTATTAAAGATAAACTTCATTCTGGTCAACTTAATGATTGTGATTTGACATTAAAGGATTTAGAAACAATTAGAAAGTGTTTTTTAAAGACTTTAAATGGAATATATCATCAAAGGATAGAATATCCAACAGAAAAAGCAAAAGCTTAAAATAAAGGGGATGAGTTTTTAACTCACCCCTTTAAAAAATATGAAAAGGGAGAAAATAAATGATATATACAGATAACAGACAAGAAAAAATAGAGGTAACAGAGGAATTAGTAAAGGAATTAGAACATACAATAGAATTTGCTTTAAAGGAAGAAGAAGTTAATATACCATTTGAAATTTCATTATTATTTGTAGATAATGATGAAATTAGAGAAATAAACAATGAAACTAGAAATATAGATAAAGAAACAGATGTGCTATCTTTTCCTATGTTAGACTATCCAAAAGATAAGGCTTTTAAAGATGTATATAAGAATTATGAATTTGATGAAACTTATATGGATGGTGAAGAGCTGGTTTTAGGAGATATAGTATTATCTTTAGAAAAAGCCTTAGAACAGAGTAAAGAATATAATCATTCCTTTAAAAGGGAAGCTTCATATTTAGTAGTTCATTCAGTACTACATCTATTGGGGTATGATCATATGGAAGAGGATGAGAAAAAAGTTATGAGAAAAAGGGAAGAAGAAATATTAGGGCAATTAGATATTAGAAGATAGAATATAAGTGGGTGATGATGAAAAGTGAAGTTGAAAAAGATGGTAGATAGCTTCAATCATGCTATAAATGGTATTATTGATACAGTGAGAACTCAAAGAAATATGAAAATACATCTTGTAGCTGCTATAGGCGTTTTAATAGCTTGTTTTTGTTTTGATATATCTAAGATAGAATTTTTAATAATTGCAATAACTGTAGCTATAGTTATTGCTGCTGAACTAATCAATACCGCTATAGAAGCAGCTATTGATATGACTACTAATTATTATCATCCATTAGCAAAGATAGCTAAAAATGCAGCAGCAGGAGCAGTGCTAATAACTGCTATTAATGCTATAGTGGTGGGATATGTTGTTTTTTGGGATAAACTATCTGATATATCTTATGAGGTAATACACAAAGTTAAAAATAATGAGCCATATACTATATTGATAGTCTTAGTTATAGTGAGTTTTTCAACTATAATAGTAAAAGCTATATTTGGAGAAGGAACTCCTCTTAAGGGTGGAATGCCTAGTGGACATAGTGCACTATCCTTTTCTATAGCTACGGCAATAGCTTTAATTACTGAAGAACCAACTTGTATAATGTTAAGCTATTTAATGGCATTTATTACAGCGCAAAGTAGGGTGGATTCCGAGGTTCATACATTATCTGAAGTTATTGTAGGAGCTATATTTGGTATGCTTATAACCTTATTGATTTTTACCATATTCAAATTATAATTATAATGATATAATGAAAAATACACATAATATGAGTATATAAATATAAAATTATTGTGTATCTTGGAGGAAGTAAAGTGAATAAAGAGTTAATATTAAAAGCTATAGAAGCAAGAGAGAATGCATACTGTCCATATTCTAATTTTAAGGTGGGAGCAGCAGCTTTATTTGAAGATGGAAATATATATGTAGGATGCAATGTTGAAAATGCATCTTTTGGAGCAACTAACTGTGCTGAAAGAACAGCTATATTTAGTGGGGTTGCAAATGGAAATAGAAAGTTAAAAGAATTAGCATTAATAGGAGATGTTAAAGCATTTACATATCCTTGTGGAATCTGTAGGCAAGTAATATCTGAGTTTGCAGAAAGTGGAGATATGAAAATCTATATAATAAAAAATGAAAATGAAGTTTTAGAAACAACTTTAGATGAAGTTATGCCAGGTACTTTTACTAAGAAGGACTTGGAGAAATAGGAGGAAGAATGTTTAAATCAGGATTTGTAACTATTGTTGGGAGACCCAATGTTGGAAAGTCAACTTTAATGAATTATTTAATGGGGGAAAAGTTATCAATAGTTTCTAATAAACCACAAACAACAAGAAATAATATTCAAACTATATTAACAACTAAGGAGTATCAAATTGTATTCGTTGATACACCAGGAATACATAAGCCTAAGCATAAGTTAGGTGAGTATATGGTAAATTCAGCAAAAGATTCAATGAAGGATGTAGATTTAGTACTATTTTTAACTAATCCTGATGATGAAATAGGTAGAGGGGATAAGTTTATACTAGAGTCTCTAAAAAATAGTAAAGCACCTGTTTTTCTTGTGTTAAATAAGGTTGATGAATCTACTCAAGATAGAGTGGCTAAATCACTGATGGATTTATCAAATGAATTTAACTTTAAAGAGATAATACCTATATCAGCTCTTAAGGGAAAAAATGTTGATACATTATTAGAGCTTATGGTTAATGAATTGCCAGAAGGCCCTATGTATTATCCAGAGGATATGATAACAGATGTTCAAGAAAGATTCGTAGTATCTGAAATTGTAAGAGAAAAAGCTTTAAGATGTTTAAGAGATGAAGTTCCTCATGGGATAGCTGTAGATGTTATTCAAATGAAACAAAGTGAAAATGGTACTTATCATATAGAAGTGGACTTAATATGTGAAAAGGACTCTCACAAAGGGATAATAATAGGAAAAAACGGTCAGTCCTTAAAGAGAATTGGAGAGACGGCTAGATATGAGTTAGAAAGGTTCTTGCATACAAAGGTAAATATAAAAATATGGGTTAAAGTAAGAAAAGAATGGAGAGACAATCAAAACTTATTAAAGGAATTAGGATATAAAAAAAATAAGTAGATAGGAGTTGATTATTCTGTCTATTACAAAAACTAAAGGTGTAATAATTAAATCGATAGATTATAAAGAAAATGATAAACTAGTTTGGTTATATACTGATAACTATGGGAAGATTACAACGGTGGCTAGAGGTGCAAAAAAAAGTAAGAATAAACTTTTTTCTGTTACTCTACCTCTATGTTACTGTGAATATATGGTATTTAGGGGGAAAACACTGTATAATTTACAAGAGGGGAAAATAATCAATTCTTTTCAAGGTTTAATGAATAATCTAGATAAATTGACATATTCATCATATATATGTGAGCTAATAGATATTGCTATATTAGAAGGGGAAGTAAATCAACTTCTATTCAAAGAGTTTATAACTACTTTATATTTATTAAATACAGATGCTTTAGATTATGAGCTTCTAATAAGAGCTTTTGAATTAAAACTTTTAAAGGCAACTGGGTATGGATTAAATTTAGAAAGTTGTAGCGTATGTAAGAAGAAAATAGCAGTATCTAATTATATAAGTCTTTCCTATTTTGGAGGGGTTTGTGAAGAGTGTAATAAAGAGCATGGGGTGTACATATCTAAAGGAGCATATAATGCTCTTAAATATTTATCCAATGTTTCATCAGATAAAGTTTATAGACTAAATCTTACAGATGAAATAAAAAAGGAAATGGAAAAGGTGACCACTTTTATTATTTCTTCTAGTTATGCTAAGAAACCTAAAAGTTTAGAGATGTTAAATTATATTAAGGAGTGAGAATAGTATGGAAATTTCATTAGAAAAGGTTGATCAAGTAAAAGAGAGAACTGGAAGCACTTATAAAGAAGCAAAAGAAGCTCTGGAAATTTGTGGTGGTGATGTATTAGAAGCTATAATTTATATAGAAGGTAAAAATGGAAATTCAAATATGAAAAATCCAGAAGATAATACCTACAAAGAAAATAATAGTGAGACAATAGAAGACTTTAAGGTATGGCTAAAGGAAACTATAAAAAAGGGAAATGTTTCAAGGATTAAAGTGAAAAAGGATGAAACTATATTAGTTGATGTTCCTGTAAATGCAGGTATAGCAGCAACAGTTATAGCAGTAATAATTCCTCCAATTCTTGCTTTTGGGGTAATTGCAGCAGTAGCAACTAAGTTAACTATAGAAATTACTAAGGTTGATGGTTCTGTAGAGGTTGTAAATAAATATGTAGCAAAGGCTGCAAATGAAGTTAAAGATAAGGCCTCAGTATTTGCAGACCAAATCAAAAGTAAGATAAAAGAAGTTAAAGAAGAGGCTTCCGATAATGCTCATTATAAGGAAAATGTATATAAAGATGATGAAACTGTCTATAGTTATACAGTTAATTTTGATGAAAAAGAAGAGAAATAATTAGAAAAACATAGAAAATAAGATATGTTTAAAAAAAATAAGTGATAAATAAGGAATATTAGAACAATTTATGTGATTTTTCTGAAAATTAAGTATAGTCAAACTATAATTACGTGGTATAATTATACTGTAAATAAAAAGTCGGCATAAAAGACTCTATATATTCCTTTGAATCAGAAAGAGGGATTGTAATGAAGTTGTCAGATAGGCAAGAGGAAATAATCAAGCTTGTAAAAGAAGGACAGCCTATTACAAGTGAAGCTTTAGCTGAGAAGCTAGGAGTTACAAGAGCAGCATTAAGAGCAGATCTTGCAATTTTAACTATGATAGGAATATTAGACGCTAGACCAAAGGTTGGATATATTTATTCAGATAAGCCTAAGAGTAGTTTGGTATTAGATTATATAAGTAATATAAAAGCAGGTCAGATTATGTCAAAACCATCTACAGTTAATGAGTCTATGATGGTGTATGATGCAATCGTATACCTATTCTTAAATGATATAGGCACGGTATTTGTAGAAAATAATGGATACCTTGTAGGTGCAGTGTCGAGAAAAGACTTTTTAAAGATTGCAATTGGAGGTACTGATATACATAAGGTACCTGTAGGGGTAATTATGACAAGAATGCCTAATATTATATGTGGAGCATCAGAAGATAGCGCATATGATATGGCAAAAAAAATAATAGAACATGAAATAGACAGCATACCAATAGTTGAAAAGGTTAGAGTAGAGCAGGGTAAAGAACAATACAAAATTATAGGTAAAGTATCAAAAACTAATATTACCAGATTATTCGTTCAAATGGGTAAGGGCGAATAAATAAATAAGAAACTACCGGGACGCTTAAGGTTTCGTTAGTATATAGATAAATTGTATTGAACGGAGGAGTATTGAGATGGAGAAAAAGTACGTTTACCTTTTTAGTGAAGGAAATGCATCAATGAAGAACTTACTAGGGGGTAAGGGAGCTAATTTAGCAGAAATGACTACACTAGGAATTCCAGTTCCAACAGGATTTACTGTTACAACAGAGGCTTGTAACAAATATTATGAAGATGGAAAGACTATTTCATCAGAGGTAATGGAACAAATTTATGCAAGTATTAAGGAATTAGAGAAGGTAGCCGGAAAAGAATTCGGTAGCGAAGAAGACCCGCTATTAGTATCAGTTAGATCTGGTGCAAGAGTATCTATGCCAGGTATGATGGATACAATATTAAACTTAGGATTAAATGATTCAGCTGTAGAGGTTGTAGCTAATAAGACTAATAATCCAAGATTTGCTTATGATTCATATAGAAGATTTATTCAAATGTTCTCTGATGTTGTTATGGGTATTGAAAAGAGACTATTTGAAGATAAGTTAGACGCTATGAAGGAAGCAAGAGGGGTAAAATTAGATACAGATTTAAATGCAGATGATTTAAAGGAGTTAGTTGCTCAATTTAAAGAGTTATATAAGAAAGAAAAGGGAGAAGAGTTCCCACAAGATCCAAAGGTTCAATTAATTGAGTCAATTACTGCTGTATTTAGATCATGGGACAATCCAAGAGCTATAGTATATAGAAGATTAAATGATATACCTGGTGATTGGGGAACAGCAGTTAACGTTCAACAAATGGTATTTGGTAATAAGGGAGAAACTTCAGGAACAGGTGTTATATTCTCAAGAAACCCTGCTACTGGTGAAAATAAAATATATGGTGAGTACTTAATGAATGCACAAGGTGAAGACGTTGTTGCAGGAATTAGAACACCTCAACCAATATCTCAATTAGAAGAGCAAGATCCAGTGATTTATAAGCAATTAACAGATATAATTGCTACACTAGAAGCTCATTATAAAGATATGCAAGACATGGAAATAACTATTGAAGAAGGAAAGTTATATTTTTTACAAACTAGAAATGGTAAGAGAACAGCTCAAGCTGCTTTAAAGATAGCTGTTGATTTAGTTGAGGATGGTACTTTAACTAAGGAAGAAGCTATATTAAAGGTTGAGCCAAAACAATTAGATACATTACTTCACCCAGCATTTGATGTTGAAGAGTTGAAGAAGGCAAATGTAGTTGCTAAAGGACTTCCAGCTTCTCCAGGAGCAGCTTGTGGTAAGATAGCATTTACTGCAGACGAATCTAAGGAAAGAGCTGAAAAGGGAGAAAAGGTTGTTTTAGTTAGACTTGAAACTTCTCCAGAAGATATTGAAGGTATGATTGCTGCAGAAGGTATATTAACAGTAAGAGGTGGTATGACTTCTCATGCTGCAGTTGTTGCTAGAGGTATGGGAACTTGCTGTGTAGCAGGATGTGGAGAAATTAAAGTTGATGAAAAAGCTAAGACTGTTACAATAGAAGATAAGACTTACGGAGTAGATGATTATATTTCAATAGATGGTTCTACTGGTAATATCTATGCTGAAGCTGTTAAGACTGTTTCACCTGAAATAACTGGACATTTTGCTACATTTATGGGATGGGCAGATGAAATTAGAAAGTTAAAGGTTAGAACTAATGCAGATACTCCAAGAGATACTATACAAGCTGTTGAATTTGGAGCAGAAGGTATTGGATTATGTAGAACAGAGCATATGTTCTTCGCTGAAGATAGAATTATGGCTGTTAGAGAAATGATAGTTGCAAAGAACGAAGAACAAAGAAGAAAGGCATTAGATAAGATTCTTCCAATGCAAAGACAAGATTTCACAGAAATCTATGAAGCATTAGAAGGAATGCCAGCAACAATTAGATTCTTAGATCCACCACTACATGAATTCGTTCCTCACAGTGATGAAGAAATTGCTGAATTAGCAAAGGAAATGGGATTAACTTTTGAAGAGTTAAAGGCTACTGTTGAAGATTTACACGAATTCAACCCAATGATGGGGCATAGAGGATGTAGATTAGCAGTATCTTATCCTGAAATTGCTGAAATGCAAACAAGAGCTGTAATTGAAGCAGCTTTGGATGTTAAGGCAAAGAAAGGTTATGATATAGTTCCAGAAATAATGATTCCATTGGTTGGAGAAATTAAGGAATTAAAATATGTTAAGGATGTAGTTGTTAAGACTGCAGAAGCTGTTATGGAGGAAAGAGGAACTAAGATAGAATACCATGTTGGTACAATGATAGAAATTCCAAGAGCAGCTTTAACAGCTGATGAAATAGCTAAGGAAGCAGATTTCTTCTCATTTGGTACAAATGATTTAACTCAAATGACATTTGGATTCTCAAGAGATGATGCTGCTAAGTTCTTAGGTTCTTACTATGATAAGAAAATCTATGAACAAGATCCATTTGCTAAGTTAGACCAAACAGGTGTAGGTCAATTAGTTAAGATAGCTGCTGAAAAGGGTAGAGCAACAAGACCTGATATTAAGCTTGGAATTTGCGGAGAACATGGTGGAGATCCATCATCAGTAGAATTCTGCCATAATGTTGGATTAAACTATGTTTCATGTTCACCATTTAGGGTACCATTAGCTAGATTAGCTGCAGCTCAAGCACAAGTTAAAAATCCAAGATAATAAGTGTTAAAAATATAAGAGGATGATTTAATCATCCTCTTATTTATTTAGTGAATTATATTAATTTATCTGCATTCCAATCTGCTTCTTGCATTTTGTTTATAATAGACATGGTGAATTCAAGATGATGATCAATTTTAGAATTTGCTTTAAGTAATAATGTGAAAAATGAATTTTTATTACATTTCTTTA
>OHDD01000416.1_pt1 | contig 24962 bp, 26 predicted proteins | sample 1566941 | NCBI WGS metagenome assembly OHDD01 (sample SAMEA3879580, study PRJEB24766) | human gut metagenome | biome: human-associated habitat; feature: feces | place: USA | collected 1985/1987 | reverse complement strand
TTGGGAGAGGGCCGGGGTGTGGGGAAACGCTTCGCCGTTCTTTGAATCCCATCACAATCACCGCACTCCCCTTTTCCCTTTTTCTCCACGATGGCTAAATTAGTAACTCATCCGACCACATAACAATAATTTTACATTGGAAGCCACTATGAGCCGCTATCCGTCGCTTTTCGCCCCGCTTGAGCTGGGCTTCACAACGCTCAAAAACCGCGTGTTGATGGGCTCGATGCACACCGGGCTGGAAGAGCTGCCGGACGGCGCGCAGCGGCTGGCGGCCTTTTACGCCGAACGCGCCCGTCACGGCGTGGCGCTGATCGTCACCGGCGGCATCGCTCCGGCGCCCTCTGGCGTCACCATGGCCGGCGGCGCGGTACTCAACGACGCCAGCCATCTGGCGCATCATCGCCATATTACCGATGCGGTACATCAGGAAGGCGGCAAAATCGCTCTGCAGATCCTGCACACCGGCCGTTACAGCTACCAGCCCGCGCTGGTGGCCCCCTCGGCGCTACAGGCGCCGATCAACCGTTTTACCCCCCATGAACTGAGCCACGATGAGATCCTGACGCTGATCGATGATTTTGCCCACTGCGCCCAGCTGGCGCGCGAAGCGGGCTATGACGGCGTCGAGGTGATGGGCTCTGAGGGCTATCTGATTAACGAATTTCTCGCCGCGCGCACCAACCAGCGCGACGACCAATGGGGCGGCGATTATGCCAGGCGCATGCGTTTCGCCGTAGAGGTGGTTAAGGCGGTGCGCCAGCGCGCCGGCCACGATTTCATTATCATCTACCGCCTATCGATGCTCGATCTGGTCAACGACGGCAGCACGCTGGCGGAAGTCACCGAACTGGCCAAAGCGATTGAAGCGGCGGGAGCGACCATCATCAACACCGGGATTGGCTGGCACGAAGCGCGCATTCCGACCATCGCCACGCCGGTACCGCGCGGAGCTTTCAGCTGGGTCACCCGCAAGCTGAAGGGCGCGGTGTCGATCCCGTTGATCACCACCAACCGCATTAACGATCCGCAGGTCGCGGAGGATATTCTCGCCCGCGGCGATGCCGATATGGTATCGATGGCCCGCCCGTTCCTTGCCGACGCCGAATTTATATCAAAAGCGCAGGACGATCGCGCCGATCAGATCAACACCTGCATAGGCTGCAATCAGGCGTGTCTCGATCGGATCTTCGTCGGCAAAGTCACCTCTTGTCTGGTCAACCCGCGCGCGTGTCATGAAACCCTGATGCCGGTCCTGCCTGCCAACGCGCCTAAACAGCTGGCGGTGGTCGGCGCCGGGCCTGCCGGTCTGGCCTTCGCCGTAAACGCTGCCGCCCGCGGTCATCACGTCACGTTGTTTGATGCGCTCCCGGAGATCGGCGGTCAGTTTAATATCGCCAAACAGATCCCCGGCAAAGAGGAGTTTCACGAGACGCTGCGTTACTACCGCACCATGCTCGATCTTCATGGTGTCGATCTACGCCTGAACAACCGCGTCACGACAGACGATCTGCTGGCGTTCGATGAGACGATCCTCGCCACCGGTATCGCCCCGCGCCTGCCGGCGATCGACGGGATCGATCATCCAAAAGTGCTGAGCTACCTTGATGTCTTGCGCGATAAAGCGCCGGTTGGCGCGAAGGTGGCGATTATCGGCTGCGGCGGCATCGGCTTCGACACCGCGATGTTTTTAAGCCAGTCGGGCGCGGCCACCAGCCAGGATATCGGCGAGTTCTGCCGCGAATGGGGTATCGATACCAGCCTGCAAACGGCGGGAGGGCTGAGTGCTGAAGGCCCGCAGCTGAGTAAAAGCCCGCGACAGATTGTGATGCTGCAGCGCAAAGCCAGCAAACCGGGCGAAGGGCTCGGCAAAACCACCGGCTGGATCCACCGCGCGACGCTGCTGGCGCGCGGGGTGAAAATGATCCCGGCGGTCAGCTATGAAAAGATCGATGATGAAGGGTTACATGTCACTATCGGCGGCGAGCGCCAACTGCTGGCGGTCGATCAGGTGGTGATCTGCGCCGGTCAGGAGCCGCGCCGCGAGCTGGCGGATCCGCTGCGCGCGGCGGGGAAAACGGTGCATCTCATCGGCGGTTGCGACGTGGCGGCGGAGCTGGATGCGCGTCGGGCGATTGCCCAGGGCACTAAACTGGCGCTGGCGATTTAGCCCTGTCCCGGGGGCGGCGCGATGCGCCTTCCCCGGGCTACCACGATAATCCCGCACGCTAGCCCGGCTAAGGCGACAGCCGCGAGCAGGGGGAAACCGCGACAAGAATCAGCGCTGCTTACGCACCTTGGTTGCTTTCAAAATGACAAACTTATTGTTCGTCGCAATCGTCGTGCAATTACCAAACGCGCGCTTCAGCTTACGGAAGTAATCGAGGTGGCGGTTGCCGACGACGTACAGCTCGCCGCCGTATTTCAGGCTGCGGCGGGCATCGTTAAACATCTGCCAGGCGATATGGTCGGTAATAGCGTGCTGCTGATGGAACGGCGGATTACACAGAATCGCCGTAAAGCGGTCGGGCTCAATGCCGGAGAGCGAGTTGTTGACCATGAATTCACAGCGTGCGATATCGTCCGGCAGATTGCGCTCGACGTTCAACCGGCTGGAAGCCACCGCCATGTGCGACTCATCGGTAAACATGACCCGCGCGTTCGGGTTCTGCGCCAGCGCCTGCAGGCCAATCACCCCATTGCCGCAGCCGAGATCGGCGATCTCGCCTTCTAGATCAGACGGTAAATGCTGCAGGAAGAAACGCGCGCCGATATCCAGCCCGCTGCGGGCAAAAACGTTGGCGTGGTTATGGATGGTCCACGGCGTGCCGTCCAGCTTCCAGCTGTAGGTTTGCGGCGCATCGGCAAGTTCAGGAGCGGTGAAAACGCAGTGGATCAGACGCGCTTTTTTCCACGCCAGCGAGGTGGTGGTGGTGCCGAGGATTTTTTCAAACAGCGCCAGCGTCGAGTTGTGCACATCACGGGCTTTCGCCGCGGCGATGATGCGGGTTTCCGGCGTAACTACTTCGCGCAGGGCGCGCAGCTGCTGTTCCAGCAGCGCCAGCTGTTTTGGCACCTTAATCAGCACCAGCGCCGGCGCGGCCGGTAGCGGGCTCAGGCTATCCTGAAAGCGCACGCTCTCTTCATCGATACCGTTCATCCGCAGGTTGTGGCGGGTCGCCAGCTCGGAAATAAAGGAGTCGTTGATGCTGACCGGGTTGCGATCCGCCAGCGCGCAGGCGAGCGCGCCGAAGCCGTCGTTGAAGATGAGCGTCAGGCCGTCGACGTCATTCACCTGTTGCAGCAGATATTCATCCGCCGCTTCCCATGCCTGAAGCGCTTCTTCTTCAGCGTTAGGTGGGAACCGCTCTAATGTGAATAACTCACCGTTTAACTCTGCCTGGCTCATCGCCTCTCCGCCTCCGGAATAGTAAAACCCGCGAGTTTATACGCAAATCCTGTCCAGTTGAAGAGAGATCGCTGATCATCGCCGCTCAGCGTAGATCGCCCTCGTCATCGGCTCGCAGCAGCGTTATCGACGCGCGGGCGCCGGGCATCAGCTGCTGCAGATAACCTACCAACCGCTCTCCCGCCTCATGCAGGGCCGACAACGGCATCGCCAGCAGGCTTTCGAGAATAAACCACATCGTCTGCGCGCCGCTGTCCAGCCGGGTGCGCACGCCCTGTCGCCAGTTCCAGCGTCGGCAGGTTACGCCTATATCATCCCGCCAGATGACTTCGCCCGGCTCCGGATATTCCACTACCGGCTCTGCCGATTTTAGCGTATCGAATGGCTCATCGCCGCGGGCAATGGCCAGCCGCGGTTCGCCACGGTAGGCGGCCAGATTTTCCCCACCGACCGGGACGGCATAGCGAATGCTGATCGCGTTGTAGATATCCACCACCGGATCGATGGCCGGCAGGCTCCCCTCTTTCAGCACCCGCTTGCGCAGCGCCTGCGCCGAACAGGGGGTACGTTTCGCCTTCGCGCCGAAGGCGCTGAACGCTTCATCCCATGCCGCCAGGTGCGCTTGCGCCCAGGGCACATCATCCTGCTGCACCGCCAGGCAGGCCTCGGCCAGCGCCTGCTCCGCGACGGCGGGATCGGCCACCGGCGCGCTCTCCACCACAATACTTAATGCCCGAAAGCCCGGCGCCAGGCGGCTGACCGCAGATTCGATTGACGGCGTTACGCTACGCATTCGATAATCCTGTAATGACCAATTTGTTTCATCATAGTGACCAATGAACGTAAAAGTCAATATAACGACCGATTCAGGATCTGATGTCGACCAGGTAAGTCGCGCCGTCGCCACGCGGCTGAAGGCCTACCGTAAAGCGAAAAAAATGTCGCTGGACGAGCTGTCGCGCCGGGCCAGCATCAGCAAAGGTATGCTGGTCGAGATGGAAAAAGAGGCCGCCAATCCCAGCATTGCGATCCTCTGCAAACTCGCCGCCGCGCTGGGCGTATCGGTAGCGGATATTGTCAATGTGGCAAGCGAACCCGCGTTGCATATTATTCCCGCCGAGCAGATCCCCACCCTCTGGCAAGGCCCGCTGGGGGGCAGCGCCAGGCTCCTCGCCGGCACCGCCGGGCCGAATATGATTGAGCTGTGGCGCTGGGAGATGCAGCCCGGCGAAGCCTTTACCTCGCCCGGCCACCCGGCAACAACCTTCGAGCTGCTGCACGTGGAAGCCGGCGCGCTGACGCTGACGCTTGGCGAGACCTGCCGCACGGTGGCGGCCGGGGAATCGGCGGTGGCCCGCACCGAAATAGAGCACGGTTACCGCAATGAGGGTACCGCGCCGCTGGTCTTTACCATGACCGTGGCTGAACTGCCCTCCTGACAGACATAATGATAAGACGATGACAAAACTCATTTATTTACAGGGCTATCCTGAATCGCTGCTGGCGCAGGTGACCACGTTAATCGAGCAAGGCCGCCTCGGCGAGGTGCTGCAAAAGCGCTATCCGCAAGGGCACGACGTTAACAGCGATAAAGCGCTGTATCAGTACACCCAGGACTTGAAAAACCGCTTTCTGCGCGGCGCGGCGCCGATCAACAAAGTGATGTATGACAGTAAGATCCACGTGCTGAACAATGCGCTCGGCCTGCATACCGCCATTTCCCGCGTGCAGGGCGGTAAGCTGAAAGCTAAAGCGGAAATTCGCGTGGCGACGGTATTTCGCGACGCGCCGGAAGCCTTTCTGCGGATGATCGTGGTTCATGAACTGGCGCATCTGAAAGAGAAGGATCACAACAAGGCTTTTTATCAGCTGTGCTGCCATATGGAGCCGCAGTACCACCAGCTTGAGTTCGACACCCGCCTGTGGCTGACGCACCTTTCGTTAAATCGTTCTGCGTAGTGACGCACTGGTTTTGTCATGACGGCATGATAGAGTGGCGGCAGGTTCCCTTTAACGGAGTTCGTCAACGTTTATGATACGTTTCGCAGTTGTTGGCACAAACTGGATCACCAAGCAGTTTGTCGATGCCGCCCATGAAACCGGCAAATATAAACTTACCGCCATCTACTCCCGCAGCCTCGAACAGGCGCAAGCCTTCGCCAAAGACTATCCGGTCGAGCATCTGTTTACCTCGCTCGATGAACTGGCACAGAGCCCTGACGTTGACGCGGTCTATATTGCCAGCCCGAACTCGCTGCATTTTCCGCAGACCCGGCTGTTCCTGAGCCATAAGAAGCACGTCATTTGCGAAAAGCCGCTGGCGTCGAACCTGCAGGAAGTCGAGGCGGCGATAGCGCTGGCGAAAGAAAATAACGTGGTGCTGTTTGAAGCCTTTAAAACCGCCAGTCTGCCTAACTTTCTCCTACTGAAAGAAACGCTCGCTAAAGTGGGCAAACTACGCAAAGCCTTCATCAACTACTGTCAGTACTCCTCACGCTATCAGCGCTACCTTGACGGCGAAAACCCCAACACCTTTAACCCGGCGTTCTCTAACGGTTCGATTATGGATATCGGCTTCTATTGCCTGGCGTCCGCTGTGGCGCTGTGAGGCGAGCCGCGGGCCGTTCTTGCCACCGCCAGCCTGCTGGACAGCGGCGTAGACGCCCAGGGCACCGTGGTGCTGAGCTATGGCGACTTCGACGTGACGCTGCATCACTCCAAAGTTAGCGATTCCGCGATCCCCAGTGAAATTCAGGGCGAAGACGGCGCGTTAGTGATCGAAAAAATCTCCGAATGTCAGAAGCTGGCGTTTGTGCCGCGCGGCGGTAAAGCCCAGGACCTGACGCAGCCCCAGCACATTAATACCATGCTGTATGAAGCGGAGACCTTTGCGCGGCTGGTGGAGACACAGGATGTGGATCACCCGGGCCTGACCGTGAGCCGTATTACGGCAAAACTGTCCAGCGAAATTCGTCGCCAGACCGGAGTGATCTTCCCGGCCGATACGCAGCCGCTGGCGTAAAAGAGTGTAAAGGCCCGACCGGCCGCCATTGACGAAAACCGCCCTGTGACATATTTTGTTACGTGCAAAGGGGAGTAACTTCCTTGCCGGTTGATCGTCATTACGATGCGTGCAATACCGCATCCGGTCGCCGGGCAATAACCAAAGCCCATCGCGATGTACTTTGGTTGTTGTAAGTGAGACCTTGCCGGAAGGCGAGGTCTATGCATAAAAGCGCAGCGGCTGCCGTCTTCCGACGTCAGCCGTTTTGTTTTTATGTAAGGAATATCAAATGAATACTGTCGGCACGCCGTTGCTATGGGGTGGATTCGCTGTCGTTGTCGCGATCATGTTGGCAATCGACCTGCTGCTTCAGGGACGACGCGGTTCGCATAGCATGACCATGAAGCAGGCCGCTGGCTGGTCAATCCTCTGGGTCACGCTTTCTCTGCTGTTCAACGCCGCCTTCTGGTGGTATCTGGTGCAAACCCAGGGCCGGGCCGTCGCCGATCCGCAGGCCTTAGCCTTCCTCACCGGTTATCTGATTGAAAAAGCGCTGGCGGTCGATAACGTCTTCGTCTGGTTGATGCTGTTCAGCTATTTCGCCGTACCGCCTGCTCTGCAGCGCCGGGTGTTGGTGTATGGCGTACTGGGCGCGATCGTTCTGCGTACCATTATGATCTTCGCCGGCAGCTGGCTGATTTCGCAGTTCGACTGGCTGCTGTACGTCTTTGGCGCCTTCCTGCTGTTTACCGGCGTGAAGATGGCGCTGGCGAAAGAGGACGACTCCGGCATCGGCGATAAACCGCTGGTGCGCTGGATCCGCAGCCATCTGCGGATGACCGATAAAATCGAGAGCGAGCGCTTCTTCACCCGTAAAAACGGGGTGCTGTTCGCCACCCCGCTGCTGCTGGTGCTGATTCTGGTGGAACTGAGCGACGTGATTTTCGCCGTCGACAGTATCCCGGCAATCTTCGCGGTCACCACCGATCCGTTTATCGTGCTGACCTCGAACCTGTTCGCCATCCTCGGCCTGCGCGCCATGTACTTCCTGCTGGCGGGGGTCGCTGAGCGCTTCTCGATGCTCAAATACGGTCTGTCGGTGATCCTGGTGTTTATTGGCGTGAAGATGCTGATCGTCGACTTCTACCATATCCCGGTTGCCATCTCGCTGGGCGTGGTGGGCGGCATCCTGGCCGTCACGCTGCTGATTAACGCCTGGGTCAACAAGCAACACGACAAGCAGCGCAAACTGCCAGAGTAATCTGCTACCGCGCCGTCGGCCCTCGCTGGCGGCGCGGTAATCAGCTATAGCAGACGTTCTCGTAACGAGAATACCTGCTCATGTCACAATTATGTTACTACGCAGTTAAAAAATAAGATCCATATTAAAATCACAGTATTTTACGCTTCCCGCCAGTCTTTCTTTCCGTATACTCGACTATGCAAACATCTACTTACATCCTGACATAAACGTAAAAAATAATACGTGGCTGGGATGGCTTGCTACATCACTGGAAGGAATGAATTATGACAACACGCACTCCCTCATCAGGGTGGCTCTCCCGCCTGGCGCAAGGCAGCCTGGTGAAACAAATTTTAATCGGCCTGGTGCTTGGCGTACTGTTGGCGCTGGTCTCTAAGCCTGCGGCTATCGCCGTCGGTCTGCTGGGGACCCTGTTCGTCGGCGCGTTAAAAGCGGTAGCGCCGGTGCTGGTATTGATGCTTGTCATGGCCTCGATCGCCAACCATCAGCACGGACAAAAAACCAGTATACGCCCCATTCTGTTTCTCTATCTGCTGGGCACCTTTAGCGCGGCGCTGACCGCGGTGTTGTTCAGTTTTCTCTTTCCCTCGACCCTGCACTTAACCACCGCCGCCGACAGCATCACGCCGCCGTCGGGGATTGTTGAGGTGCTGCGCGGCCTGCTGATGAGCATGGTGTCCAACCCGATCGACGCTCTGCTGAACGCCAACTATATCGGCATTCTGGTGTGGGCGGTGGGGCTTGGCTTCGCCCTGCGTCATGGTAACGACACCACCAAAAACCTGATCAACGACGTCTCCCACGCGGTGACCTTTATCGTTAAAGTGGTGATCCGCTTTGCGCCGCTGGGGATCTTCGGCCTGGTATCTTCCACCCTGGCGACCACCGGTTTCGAGACCCTGTGGGGCTATGCCCAGCTGCTGCTGGTGCTGGTGGGCTGTATGCTGCTGGTAGCGCTGGTGATTAACCCGCTGCTGGTGTTCTGGAAGATCCGCCGCAACCCCTATCCGCTGGTGCTCACCTGCCTGCGCGAAAGCGGCGTTTACGCGTTCTTCACCCGCAGCTCCGCCGCCAACATTCCAGTGAATATGGCGCTGTGCGAGAAGCTGAATCTGGATCGCGATACTTATTCGGTCTCTATTCCACTGGGGGCGACCATCAATATGGCTGGCGCGGCAATCACCATCACCGTGCTGACGCTGGCGGCGGTGCATACGCTGAATATTCCGGTGGATCTGCCGACGGCGCTGCTGCTGAGCGTGGTCGCTTCGCTGTGCGCCTGCGGCGCCTCCGGCGTGGCGGGCGGCTCGCTGCTGCTGATCCCGCTGGCCTGTAATATGTTTGGGATCCCGAACGATGTGGCGATGCAAGTGGTTGCCGTTGGCTTTATTATCGGCGTGCTGCAGGACTCCTGCGAAACCGCGCTGAACTCCTCCACCGACGCCCTGTTTACCGCCGCGGCCTGCATGGCGGAAGACGACCAGCTGGCGAAAAACGCCCTGCGCGGATAACGCCTTTCCCCTCCGCTATCGGGCGGAGGGACTCTCTTCCTGTACTGCGTTTTCAACCTTAAACGGATCGATACCGCGCTTTTGCATCCGGCGGAAGCGAATGATATTCAGCCCGTTGACGATCAGGAAACTGCCTTCTATCAGCGTCCCGCCAATGGAACCCAACCACAGATTATGCGTGACCCAGCAGGCGGTGGAGCACCACATCACGCAGCGGACGGTTAGCCCTTTGCAGCGAAACAGCGCCCAGGTGCTGGCGACGGTGCCAATGATCGGCAGCAGCTCCATGGCATGCTGCAGTTTACCCAGGCCGAGAATCAACGTCAGGAGGATAAAGACTGTCATCACCCACAGGCTACGGGTGCGTAAGGAAATGACCGTGCGAAGCGCATTGAGCCCGGCGCTCATTCCAGCCGGCCCGGCGCCCATCAGGAAAAAATGAACGCCGATAATAGCGCTATAGACCGCCAGCTGTAGCCTGAAACGGCGTTCATCGCGGTTGATAAAGGTGGTAATGCCGATAAGAAAGGCGATGACGCCGACCCCCTGGGCCAGCCAATACGCGGTCATGTAAGCTCCCTGACTGAAAAAAACAAACGGCGCTTCACTGGCTGAAACGCCGCTGTTACGAGCCCGATGGCGCTACGCTATCAGGCCGATACACAAACCAAGCCTCTGGGCGCCAACGCAAATACGCCTTTACAGGGTAACACCGCTTTTAAAGATGGCCAGCTCGCGGAAGTCATTCTGCTCATTACAGGTCGGTTTACCGTTGGCGAAGGCTACAATGGCATCCACAAACTCTTCCAGCAGCTGCGGCATCGTTTTGCCGTGGAGCAGCTGTCCGGCATCAAAGTCGATCCAGTGCTTTTTCTTCGCCGCCAGCTCGCTATTGGTGGCGATCTTCACCGTTGGCACAAAGCCGCCGTACGGCGTGCCGCGACCGGTGCTGAACAGCACCATATGGCAGCCGGCGCCGGCCAGCGCGCTGGTGGCGACCGCGTCGTTGCCCGGCGCGCTCAGTAAATTCAGACCATGAACCTTCAGGCGCTCGCCGTAGCGCAGAACATCCACCACCTGGCTGGAGCCCGCTTTCTGAGTACAGCCCAGCGACTTATCTTCGAGAGTAGTGATCCCTCCGGCCTTATTACCCGGCGAGGGGTTTTCGTAAATAGGCTGGTCGTGAGCAATAAAGTACTGCTTAAAGTCATTGACCATGGTCACCAGCTTGTCGAAGGTCGCTTCGTCGCGGCAGTGGCTCATCAGCAACTGTTCAGCGCCGAACATCTCCGGCACTTCGGTCAGCACGGTAGTGCCGCCGTTGGCGATCACATAGTCTGAGAAGCGGCCCAGCATCGGATTAGCGGTAATGCCCGACAGGCCGTCCGATCCCCCGCACTCGAGGCCAAACTTCAGCTCGCTGAGCTTGCCCGGCTGGCGTTTATCCTGACGCATCACTTCATACAGCTGATGCAGATGCTCAACCCCCGCCTCCACTTCATCGTCCTGATGCTGGCAAACCATAAAGTGCACGCGCTGCGGGTCAAACTCGCCCAGCGTCTCGCGAAAGGCCTCCACCTGGTTGTTTTCACAGCCAAGGCCAACCACCAGCACCGCCCCGGCGTTCGGGTGACGAACCATATTTTGCAGCATGGTGCGAGTGTTGATGTGATCGTCCCCAAGCTGCGAGCAGCCATAGGTGTGGCTGAAGAGATGTACCCCATCGATATCCTCAGCGCCATACGTCTCTTTCAGGAAACGGTTCTGCATTTGTCTGGCCATCGCGTTGACGCAGCCGACGGTCGGCAGGATCCACAGCTCATTGCGCACGCCGACGTCACCGTTGGCGCGACGATAAATCTGTACTTCGCGATCCGCAGGCTGTGGCGGTTGGGCAACCAGGTCCGGTTGATAGCGATACGCGTCAAGGTCGCTGAGATTGGTGCGCGTATTGTGCGCATGAACATGCTCGCCCGGCGCGATATCCGCCAGCGCATGGCCAATCGGCAACCCGTACTTAACGACGTTTTCCCCTTTCGCGATAGCGCGCAGTGCAAACTTGTGGCCGCGAACGATATCCTGGCCGAGGGTGACCGAGTCATTATCAATCGTCACCACGCTACCGGCAGCGATATCCGTCAGCGCGACCGCGACGTTATCCTGCGAATGGATTTTGATGTATTGCATATCAACCGACCTCTGGCCTTAGTTCAGTTCAATGGCGAAATAGTCACGCGCATTGTTAAAGCAAATGTTTTTCACCATCTCGCCCAGCAGCGCGATATCCGCAGGCGCTTCGCCGGCAGCCACCCAACGGCCGATCATCTGGCACAGAATGCGGCGGAAGTATTCGTGGCGCGTGTAGGAGAGGAAGCTGCGACTGTCGGTCAACATCCCGACGAAGCGGCTCAGCAGCCCGAGCTGCGCCAGCTGGGTCATCTGCCGCTCCATACCGTCTTTCTGATCGTTGAACCACCAGCCGGAGCCGAACTGCATCTTGCCTGGCATGCCTTCACCCTGGAAGTTACCGATCATGGTGCCCAGCACTTCGTTATCACGCGGGTTCAGGCAGTAGAGAATCGTTTTCGGCAGCAGGTTTTCTTCGTTCTGCTTGCTCAGCAGCTTAGACAGCTCTTCCGCCATCGGACGATCGTTGATCGAGTCGAAGCCGACGTCTGGCCCTAACAGTTTGAACTGACGAAGGTTGTTATTACGCAGAGCGCCAATGTGGTACTGCTGGACCCAGCCGCGACGGGCATACTCTGCGCCGAGGAACACCAGCACCGCGGTTTTGAACTGCGCCACTTCGTGTTCGCTAAGGGTCTCGCCAGCCAGGCGGCGCGCCAGAATGTCATCCAGCTCGGCGTCGGTCGCTTCGGCAAACAGCACCACGTCGAGCGCATGATCGGAGACTTTGCAGCCGTGTGCGGCAAAATGATCCAGACGTTTGGTCAGGGCGCTTTGCAGGTCAGCGAAGCGGCGAATATCGGTATCGGATACCTCGCCCAGCTTAGCCATATAATCATTGAAGGTCGCCAACTCGATGTTGAAGGCTTTATCCGGGCGCCAGCTCGGCAGCACTTTGATGTCAAAGGAGTTGTCTTTGGCGACAGCCGCGTGGTGCTCAAGAGAATCAATCGGATCGTCGGTGGTACCGACCATCTTCACATTCATCTGCTTCATGATTCCGCGGGCGGAGAAGGCATCCTGAGCCAGCAAATCATTACACTGGTCCCAGATCTCATCGGCGGTGGATGGCGACAACAGCTTACCTGTAATACCAAAAGGTCGACGCAGCTCTAAATGGGTCCAGTGGTATAACGGGTTGCCAATAGTGTGTGGAACCGTGGCCGCCCAGGCGTCAAATTTCTCGCGATCGGACGCATCACCGGTACACAGACGCTCCGGCACGCCGTTAGTGCGCATTGCGCGCCATTTATAGTGATCGCCTTTCAGCCAGATGTCATACAGGTTTTTAAAGCGATAGTTTTCGGCAACCTGCTGCGGCGGAAGGTGGCAGTGGTAGTCGAAAATCGGCTGATCTTTGGCGTAATCATGGTACAGACGGCGGGCAAACTCGGTATCAAGTAGAAAATCTTCAGTCATAAACGATGTCATTCGCGTGTCCTCTTCGCTCCAGTGCGGGAGCCTTTCAGATGATTGACTACAATGCTGACAAAGTTATCACACCAATTTCTACAGACCGAACTGTTTTTCGTGAGTTAGATCAATAAACGTCGATAAAAAAATGACCGCCCTGGAGCAAAACACCTCACCAGAGCGCGCCATCTCTGGCTTTCCAGGCAAGGGATAAAGACCACACTAACTTTCCCACTTTTGTGACAGCTCTCAACTTTTAAAGTTGTATGACAAGTTATCTTTCTGCCGTCGCAACATATAAACCGACGGAATGCATTACCGGTGCTTATGGCATCGGCTTATACGGAATGGATACCGACTTTCAACATAACAACTGATGGTAAGGTTCAGGCCAGAGGGGACTACCCTCCTGAATCCTCCGTTTCGCTTTCCCGGCCGCTTATTGCGCTCGGTAAAGGCCGCACCTGATGCGGAAAGATAACAGACGATGAGGTTTACATGCGTAAAATTAAAGGGTTACGTTGGTACATGATCGCGCTGGTGACGCTGGGCACCGTGCTGGGCTACCTGACCCGTAACACCGTAGCGGCGGCCGCGCCGACGCTGATGGAAGAGTTACACATTTCGACCCAACAGTACTCCTATATCATTGCAGCCTATTCCGCTGCCTATACCGTTATGCAGCCCGTCGCGGGGTATGTCCTTGATATTCTGGGGACCAAAATTGGCTATGCCTTCTTCGCCATCGCCTGGGCGGTATTCTGCGGCTCAACGGCGCTGGCCGGCAGCTGGGGTGGACTGGCGCTGGCCCGTGGCGCAGTCGGCGCAGCGGAGGCCGCAATGATCCCCGCCGGCCTGAAGGCCAGCTCAGAGTGGTTCCCGGCAAAAGAGCGCTCTATCGCGGTGGGCTACTTCAACGTGGGTTCCTCTATTGGCGCCATGATCGCGCCGCCGTTGGTGGTATGGGCGATTGTCATGCACAGCTGGCAGATGGCGTTCATCATCTCCGGGGTATTGAGCTTCGCCTGGGCTATCGCCTGGCTTATCTTCTACAAACACCCGCGCGACCAGAAAAAATTATCTGACGAAGAACGTGACTACATCATTGGCGGTCAGGAGTCTCAGCATCAGACCAATAACGCGAAGAAAATGTCGCCGTGGCAAATCCTGCGCAACCGTCAGTTCTGGGGTATCGCCCTGCCGCGCTTCCTCGCCGAGCCGGCCTGGGGGACCTTTAACGCCTGGATCCCGCTGTTCATGTTCAAAGTTTACGGTTTTAACCTGAAAGAGATCGCCATGTTCGCCTGGATGCCGATGCTGTTCGCCGACCTCGGCTGCATCGTCGGCGGATACTTACCGCCGCTGTTCCAGCGCTGGTTTGGCGTCAACCTGATCGTGTCGCGTAAAATGGTGGTCACCATGGGCGCCCTGCTGATGATTGGCCCGGGGATGATCGGCCTGTTCACCAGCCCGTACGTGGCGATTGCCCTGCTGTGCATCGGCGGGTTCGCTCACCAGGCGCTGTCCGGGGCGCTGATTACCCTCTCTTCCGACGTCTTTGGCCGTAACGAAGTCGCTACCGCCAACGGTCTGACCGGGATGGCCGCCTGGCTGGCGAGCACCATGTTCGCCCTGGTCGTCGGCGCGCTGGCAGACACCATCGGCTTTAGCCCGCTGTTTGCGGTACTGGCCGTCTTTGACCTGCTGGGCGCGCTGGTTATCTGGACGGTGCTGAAAAACAAACCGGCTGACGATGACTCGACGCCGCTTAGCAGCCGCAAACCGGTCACGCAGAGTTAGATCGAATGGCAAGGTAATCGCCGATCAAGCCGCCTTCTCAGGCGGCTTTTTCATGCCTGCCAGTGGTGGAAAGCGCGTAAAAGTGGTATAACAAATCGAATATTGTCGCCATCTTCCGGGAGCGAATATGGAAATCATTGAACCACGCCGTCTATATCAGCAGCTTGCCGCTGAGCTGAAGACGCGCATCGAACAAGGTGTCTACCTTGTAGGGGATAAGCTGCCCGCCGAGCGCTTCATCGCCGATGAAAAAAACGTCAGCCGCACCGTGGTTCGTGAAGCCATTATCATGCTGGAAGTGGAAGGGTATGTCGAAGTCCGCAAAGGGTCGGGTATCCACGTTATCTCCAACCATCCGAAATACCAGCAGGTGGCCGATGAAAGCCTTGAGTTCGCCAACTATGGCCCCTTTGAACTGCTGCAGGCGCGGCAGCTAATTGAAAGCAATATTGCCGAATTCGCGGCGACTCAGGTGACCAAACAGGACATCATGAAGCTGATGGAGATTCAGGAGAAAGCGCGTAACGAGAAATGTTTCCGCGACTCCGAGTGGGACCTGCAGTTTCACGTCCAGGTGGCGCTGGCGACGCAGAACAGCGCGCTGGCGGCGATCGTGGAAAAGATGTGGACCCAGCGCGTGCATAACCCCTACTGGAAAAAGCTGCATGAGCATATCGACCTGCGTACGGTCGATAACTGGTGCGACGACCACGATCAGATCCTGAAAGCTCTGCTGCGAAAAGATCCCAACGCCGCCAAGCTGGCGATGTGGCAGCATCTGGAAAATACCAAGCAAATGTTGTTTAACGAAACCAGCGATGACTTTGAATTTAATGCCGATCGCTACTTATTTGCCGAAAACCCAGTCGTTCATCTCGATACCGCAGTCAACGGCGCGAAATAAGGCCTTATCCCTCCGGCGCGCCCCCCTGCGCGCCTGTCTGACAGTGAGGCTGGAGTAAGCAAGTCATATATAGTGTCAGCCTGTGTAAATCCTCTCGCCTCCCATCTCCGCAATCAGCAAAATCAACGAGCAACACGTTGCAATTTCTCTGACGGAAAGTCAGGTGATTTGTTACAATTAGATGCATTTTGTCGTTCTGGGGGGTAGGTATTTACTTACTTCAGTCTTATACAGGGAAGCGTTCAGAGCGCCTAAGCAGCGACCATAATCTCATAAAAATCTTGTCGCCCTATATGCCACGCGCTCAGACGTGCCGTTAACCGATGTACCAGGAATCGTGAATGGAACTATTTACCCAGTTATTGAATGCCTTGTGGGCTCAGGATTACGAAACGCTCGCGAATCCCTCCATGATAGGCATGCTGTATTTTGTCTTGTTTATGATTTTGTTCCTTGAGAACGGGTTATTGCCTGCCGCGTTTTTACCGGGGGATAGTCTGCTCGTGCTCGTGGGCGTGCTGATCGCCAAAGGGGCGATGGGTTTTCCGGAAACTTTGCTGCTGCTCACCGCCGCCGCCAGCCTCGGCTGCTGGCTAAGCTATATTCAGGGGCGTTGGCTGGGTAATACGCGGATCGTGCAAAACTGGCTGTCACACCTGCCTTCGCACTATCACCAGCGTGCGCATCACTTGTTTCATAAGCATGGGCTCTCCGCGCTGCTGATCGGCCGCTTTATCGCCTTCGTACGCACGCTGCTGCCCACCATCGCCGGGCTTTCCGGCCTTAATAACGCCCGTTTTCAGTTTTTCAACTGGATGAGCGGCCTGCTGTGGGTGCTCATCCTGACCTCGCTTGGCTATCTGCTGGGTAAAACCCCGGTATTCCTCAAGTATGAAGATCAGCTGATGTCCTGCCTGATGCTCCTGCCGGTTGCCCTGTTGGTCTTCGGACTGATCGGCTCGCTGGTGGTGCTGTGGAAGAAAAAATACAGAAGCCGGGGCTAATGATGGTCATGAAACGCCCTTCCCTGCGCCAGTTCTGCTGGCTGCTGGGTGGTTCTCTTCTGCTCGGCGCCCTGTTCTGGCTTTGGCTGGCGGTGCAGCAGCAGGAGGCCACGCTGGCGATACGCCCGGTTGGCCAGGGTATCGGAATGCCGGACGGTTTCTCCGTCTGGCATCATCTCGATGCCAACGGCATCCGCTTTAAAAGCATCACGCCGCAGAAGGATGGTCTGCTGATTAAGTTCGATTCCACCGCCCAGGGCGCGGCGGCGAAAGAAGTTCTCGGCCGCGCTCTGCCACATGGTTATATTATTGCCCTTCTGGAGGACGATAACTCGCCCACCGCCTGGCTATCCCGCCTGCGCGACGCGCCGCATCGCCTCGGGTAAGCTGCCGCCAGACTGCGTTTTTAACCCAGTCTGGTGGTTTCCCGCATTTGTTACTATGCTTAAACCTGCGGGAATCAACGCATTCACGTTCACCAACGGGAACGGGTATATCCTCCGGGTATCCCCTCAGACAATGGAAGGTACTATCCATGAAACACCGCATCGCTCTGCTTCTGGTCCTGACTTCACTTAGCGCCAGCGCCCTAGCCGCCTCTCCCTGCCAGGAAAAAGAGCAGGATATTCAACGAGAGATCAGCTACGCCGAAAAGCATCATAATCAAAGTCGCATTGATGGGCTAAATACCGCGCTACGTCAGGTTCGGGAAAACTGTAGCGACAGTAAACTCAAAGCCGATCATCAGCAAAAAATTGCCAAACAGCGGGAAGAGATCGCTGAACGTCAGCGCGATCTGCAGGAAGCCCGGAAGAAAGGCGATGCGGACAAAATTAACAAACGCCAGCATAAACTCAATGAAGCGCAACAGGAGTTAAAAACGCTGGAGTCTCGGGATTACTAATCACCATTAACTTTCGCAACACGGACCACGCTACAGGAGAACGACATGGCTAAAGAGAATGTGACTGACGACCTTCGTGCAGAACTGAAAACGCTGGCGGATACCCTGGAGGAAGTACTAAATTCCTCGGCGGACAAGTCGAAAGAAGAGATGGGTAAACTGCGCAGTAAAGCCGAGAGCGCGCTGAAAGAGAGCCGCGCTCGTTTGGGTGAAACCAGCGAAGCGATTCTTCGTCAAACTCGTGAGACCGCCGCGCGAGCGGATGATTATGTTCGCGAAAATCCGTGGACTGGGGTAGGAATTGGCGCCGCCGTCGGGCTGGTGCTGGGTGTCCTGCTGTCGCGTCGCTGATTATGGCGAATACTCAACACACGCAGGGACCGGGTCAGCGCGTTTTCTCCATTGGTCAGCGCATCGTCACGCTGCTGGTCGAAATGGTGGAAACGCGGCTGCGTCTGGTCGTCGTGGAGCTGGAGGAGGAGAAAGCCAACCTCTTCCAGCTGCTGATCATGACCGGACTGACGCTGCTGTTTGCCGCGTTTGGCCTCATGAGTCTGCTGGTGCTGGTTATCTGGGCCGTTGACGCTCAGTACCGCCTGCACGTGATGATCGCCACCACCGTTGTGCTGCTCCTCGCCGCCGCGATCGTGGGTATCCTAACCCTACGTAAGGCGCGCCGCTCCACGCTGCTGCGTCTAACGCGTAAAGAGCTGGAGAACGACCGTGCCCTTCTGGAGGAGGATAAATCGTGAATGGCCGACAGGAGCGTGAACGGCAAAAGACGCAGCTGCTGCGCCAGATCCAGCAGCAACGGCTGGAGCTCAGCGCCTGCCGCCGTCACTGGCACGAGGCGACTGCGCCCCTCGACCGCGGCTGGCATACGCTGCTGAGTTTACGTTCGTGGCTGATGGTTGGCAGCGGTCTGATGGCCGTATGGTCCGTACGACATCCGCATTTTTTAATGCGCTGGACCAAACGCGGGCTCGGACTGTGGAGCACCTGGCGCCTGGTGCGCGGGATCCTGCGCCAGTCGGCAGTTCGCTAGCGGCCCTGAGCGTGGGCGCTTTCCCTGGCGCCCACGCTCTGCCATTTCCCTGTCCGTTACCGCACCCTGTTCGCAGCAACATGCGCCTTTTCCGTAGCGCGCCCTTCTCTACGACGCCATTTACCTCACGCCATACCAGGTCCGGTGGTGGCCCATCGCGTTCGGTACGCTTTCGCCTCCGCGTACTGATTGCTCAGAAACTTTGAAATAGATCTACAGTTTTCCTTGCTAACAATTCCCTCTCCGCCTCGCTACTATCCTCTCCATCGACAGCAACACCGCGTAACTACGCGGGATTGCACTAAAAAACAAAACCGCCGCCCTTTGGGTTTTCTGGAGTAACAAATGAAAAAATTAGAAGATGTTGGTGTATTGGTAGCGCGTATTCTGATGCCGATTCTGTTTATCACTGCAGGATGGGGCAAAATCACCGGTTATGCGGGAACCCAGCAGTATATGGAAGCCATGGGCGTCCCGGGCGCGCTGCTGCCGCTGACCATCCTCCTTGAGTTCGGCGGCGGTCTGGCGATTCTGTTCGGTTTCCTGACCCGGACCACCGCGCTGTTCACTGCGGGCTTTACGCTGCTGACCGCGTTCCTGTTCCATAGCAACTTTGCGGAAGGCGTGAACTCCCTGATGTTCATGAAAAACCTGACCATTGCGGGCGGTTACCTGCTGCTGGCCATTACCGGACCGGGCGCCTTCAGTATTGACCGTGTACTGAATAAGAAATGGTAAGCGCACTATACTGAATGAATGAAAAAAGCGAGGAGACCACTCCTCGCTTTTGCTATCTGTAGTCTGAAGGAGGAGCAAAGATGGGACAATTAGTCGACGGCGTCTGGCAGGATACCTGGTATGACACAAAATCCACCGGTGGGCGTTTTAAACGTTCCGTTTCCGCCTTCCGTAACTGGCTGACCGCCGACGGCGCGGCTGGCCCCAGCGGTGAAGGCGGTTTTGCAGCGGAAAAGGATCGCTATCATTTGTATGTTTCTCTCGCCTGCCCGTGGGCGCATCGCACGTTAATTATGCGTAAATTAAAAGGTCTGGAGCCTTTTCTCCCCGTATCCGTGGTCAATCCGCTGATGCTGGAAAACGGCTGGACCTTTGACGATAGCTTCCCGGAAGCCACCGGCGATACCCTCTACCAGCATGACTTTCTCTATCAGCTGTATCTGCACGCCGACCCGCACTATACCGGACGCGTGACCGTGCCGGTGCTGTGGGATAAAAAACAGCAGACCATCGTCAGCAATGAGTCGGCAGAAATCATCCGCATGTTTAATACCGCCTTCGATGGCCTTGGCGCCCGGGCCGGGGATTACTACCCGCCAGCGCTGCGGGAACAAATCGATGAGCTGAACGGCTGGATCTATGACAACGTCAACAACGGCGTGTATAAAGCCGGCTTTGCCACCAGCCAGCAAGCTTACGACGAAGCGGTGGATGCGGTCTTTACCTCGCTGGAGCGGCTGGAGCAGATCCTCGGCCAGCATCGCTATCTGACGGGCAATCAGCTAACGGAAGCCGACATTCGCCTGTGGACAACGCTGGTACGCTTCGACCCGGTATATGTGACCCATTTTAAATGCGATAAACGGCGCATCAGCGATTACCTCAATCTGTACGGTTTCCTGCGCGACATCTACCAGATGCCGGGTATCGCCGAGACGGTGAGTTTTCCGCATATCCGTCACCACTATTACCGCAGCCATAAAACCATTAACCCTACCGGTATTATTTCCATTGGGCCGCAGCAGGATCTCAACGAACCGCACGGTCGCGATCAGCGCTTCCGTTGATCTGTCGGGCGTCAGTGATGGCGCCCAATAATTCAGAAAACAGATATTTACCCACCATTCATTCACGTCTATTCTTATTGCGATCGCTTAAAAAACAAGTGATTGACGGTTAATTGAGGCGTAGAAATGGACTGGTATCTCAAGGTATTAAAAAACTATATAGGATTTGGCGGCCGTGCGCGGCGCAAAGAGTACTGGATGTTTATTCTGGTCAACCTCATCCTGACCGGCGTATTGAGCATCATCGATAAAATGCTGGGCTGGCAGCGGGCTGGCGGCGAAGGCATTCTGACCACTATCTATGGCGTACTGGTCTTTTTACCGTGGTGGGCGGTGCAATTTCGCCGTCTGCATGACACCGATCGTTCGGCCTGGTGGCTATTGCTGCTGTTGATCCCGGTCATCGGCTGGCTGGTGATCCTGATCTTTAACTGCCAGCGCGGCACCGAAGGCAATAATCGCTTCGGGCCCGATCCGAAACCCTTTTCCTACTAATCTTCCTGCTCCTCCCGCTAGCGGGAGGAGCGTCTTCATCACTATCTGCCGGCAAACAGCTTGGGGATCTCACGCAGACACCAGGACTTCGCTTCGCCCATACTGTCCCGTCGCCAGGCCATGATAATGTCAATTTCATTGGTGTATTCCGGGCTGACGACCCGCAGGCGACCTTCGGCAATATCCTTCTCCACCAGCGGATAGGGCATAGTCGCCACGCCCAGCCCGGCCAGTAGCGCCTGACGTTTATCTTCTATCGTACTCACCGTTAAACGCGGCTGTTTATCCAGCAGTTGAACGGTGAGGACGGGCCGCTCGCGCGCGGTATCCGCCACCGCGACGCCGCGGTATTTCACGCGGGTAACCTCAGAGAGCGGCTCCGGCTCCTGATGGATCGGGTGATCCGGCGCCGCGACGTACACACTGAGCACCGAATAGAGTTTGCGCGAGTTAATCTCCGAAGAGGAACGAAAATGCATATCCGGTGCGACAACGATATCCGCCCGCCCCTGCTCCAGCCGCTCCCAGGCGCCGGCCAGCACCTCAGTGATAATCGACAGCTGGGTGTTTGATTTAGTCGCCAGTTTCTCAATCAGCGGAAACAGATCCGGAGTGGGCACCAGCGCTTCGGTAACGATCGTCAGGTGGGTTTCCCAACCACGCGACAGGGCTTCAGCATCGGTGGTGAGTTTATCCGCCGCTTCAAGCAGCACGCGCCCGCGCTCCAGCAGCATTCTTCCAACGTTAGTGAACTTCGTGCGATGACCTGAGCGGTCAAACAGCACCACGTCCAGTTCCTCCTCCAGTTTTTGCATGGTGTAGCTCAGGGCGGAAGGCACGCGTCCCAGCTCATCAGCCGCGGCAGCGAAGCTTCCGCGCCGGTCGATCGCATCCATCACGCGCAACGCTTCCAGCGTTAATGCTCTCTCTTTGGCCATCGCTTTCTCATTCAGGAAATTTGAACATACCGGGCAGAATATCTGGCTAACAATACAGCGTCCATACCTTTACCATTGATTTAGTGTAAAGAGAGGTCAAGAACATGATTACTACCCGAACAGCCAAACAATGCGGACAAGCAGACTTCGGCTGGCTGCAGGCCCGCTACACCTTCTCCTTTGGCCACTACTTCGACCCGAAATTACTGGGCTTCGCATCCTTGCGCGTCCTCAACCAGGAAGTGCTGGCGCCCGGCGCTTCCTTCCAGGCCAGAACGTACCCAAAAGTCGATATCCTGAACCTGATTCTGGAAGGCGAAGCGGAGTATCGCGACAGCGACGGCAACCACGTGCAGGCCAAAGCCGGTGAAGCGCTGCTGATCGCCACCCAGCCTGGCGTGAGCTATAGCGAGCATAATCTGAGTAAAGAGCAGTCGTTAACGCGAATGCAACTTTGGCTTGATGCCTGCCCGCAGCGGGAAAACCCGCTGCAGCAGAAAATCAATGTCGCAGACGCGACGCTGCAGCTGCTGGCCTCTCCGGAGGGCGGGGATAACAGCCTCCAGCTTCGCCAACAGGCCTGGGTCTACCATATCGCGCTGGAGAAAGGTGAGCAGATCAACGTGCAATTACATGGTCCACGCGCCTACCTGCAGTCGATTCACGGCTCCGTCCATGCCGTCGCACAGGAACAGCAAAAGCAGGCTCTCACCTGCGGTGACGGCGCATTTATTCGTGACGAAGCTAACATTACCCTCGTCGCCGATACGCCGCTGCGCGCTTTGCTGATAGATTTACCGGTGTAACAACGGAAGTGATGGAGTCTGTCAGTGAGTAAGAAGAAAAACAGAAAAAAGGCGTCACCAACGCCGTTAGCCCCGGTGCAACCGCAAGTCGCCGGGGCCGCCAGCTTTGGTTATGATGAGATGCTTAGCGAACTGGAAGCCATTGTTGCCGAAGCGGAGATCCGCCTGCGGGATGAAGAAAGTCTCGCCTGAAACGGCAAAATGGCTGGGTTGATTTTCATTAATGGCCTGAAGAAGATATCGGCCCCGCGAGGGGCCGATGGCATTATTCACTCAGCGCGTCGGCAAGATCTTTTTTCACCTGCGTGCGCTGCTCCGGCGTCAGTACCTTATTCACCTCAAAATAGTACTTCACGCGGTAATAACGCACCTGCTGATCAATCTTGCTGAAGGCCGCCAGCTGATCGTTGACCGCTTTTTCATCCCATTTACCGGAATCAATCACGTTTATCAGAGCCCCGTCTTTAATTTCCTGTTGGGAAATCTGCTGGACATTACTCTCCAACTGCTGATGCAGGCTTTTAATTTTCGCAACCTGATCGTTGGTAAGTTTTAAGTGCTGAACAATAGGATCCTGCGCCGGTGCTGGCGCCGCCTTAACGTCTGCGGCCTGAGCCGTGATAGAGAAACCGGTGGTCAACAGCGTGGCAAAGGCAATACGGGTTATCAATTTCATTTTTTTTCCTGAAGTAAAGGTGGCAGAAATAGCGGATTATTATTTTACAGGGCGCAGTGAATAAATGTAAAAAATGATAGCCAAACATTATATATATCCACAGCACTAATATACTTCACTAAAACATATAAAATATGAATACCGTGTTAACTTATATATTTGACGCCCTAACATCACCAGGTTTTATTTTAATTTCAACAGCAAGCAAAATATTTGACAGTGGTGACTTTTCCTTTAATTTAATTAGCGCATATTACGTTATCCAGCGCATCAAGGATATCATTTAAAAATAGATAAGGAGATTGAGATGTTATTACGTTTTCGCGTATTACCGCTGGTTTTTGTCATCTCGCTGTTAAGCGGCTGCGGCCTGGCTTCTAAAGCCTTTTATTCCGCGGGAGACAAATTATTTCAACCCGGAGATGACGCCGTCGCTTCGATGCAGACGTATTCAGTGGCTCAGTTCCTGCAGCCGTTTACTCTCAACCCGGCGAAGGCCAGCAGCGATTATCTGGGTAAATGGGTCAAGGTACGCGGGGTGATTGTCGACATTCGTCGGAAGAGCGGTATCGCCGGCAGCTACTATTTTATCGTGACCATGCGAGATGAACAGAATAAAACGGATAAACGTCTTACCTTTAATTTTGGCTCGCATAACAGCGCAGACGTAGAGGCTTTAAGCAACGGCAGCGTCGCCACGATCGTCGGCCAGTTCGTCGGCGCGGGCCTCGGCCTTTTCCTGAACCTCAAAAAAAATCCCGAGGTGCAGATCCACCTCAAGGACATCCGTCCCCACCGCGCGACGGTGGCGGACATCTACGCCATCGGCATTCCGTCGATCATCATGCAGTCTATAGGCTCAGTAATGACATATGCCATGAACAGAATACTTATCGGCTTTTCATCGACTGCCGCTGCTGTTTTCGGTGTTTATTTCAAGCTGCAGAGCTTCTTCTTTATGCCTGTATTCGGACTGAACAACGGAATCACACCTATCATCGCATTCAACTACGGTGCTCAGAACAGAAAGCGTATGGTTAAAACAATAAAGGTCAGCCTGATAACAGCATTCTGTCTGCTCTTCGTTGGCTTTGCCTGCTTTGAGTTCATACCACAGGTGCTTCTTGGAATGTTCAGCGCCTCTGACGATATGCTCCAAATCGGTGTTCCGGCGCTCAGAATAATCGGCGTGCATTTCCTCATCGCATGGTTTTGTATTATCGTCGGCACAGTATTCCAGGCTTTGGGAAAAGCAGTCTTTTCCATGATCGTATCAATCATGCGTCAGCTTGTGGTTTTAATTCCGGCAGCATACATCCTTTCAAAGCTCGGTGGACTTCACGCAGTATGGTGGGCTTTCCCGATAGCAGAGGTGATATCCTTTACTGTTTCGACATTATTCTTAATCAGGATCAACAGAACTATTATCTCAAAGATTCCTGATGGAAGCGATGTGTTGTAAGAAATTTGTGACTATTCAGAACAGTTACAGAGATTTAATAATTTGTACAGGGGCATTTATGTGCCCCTTTTTTAATCCCGTTATTTATATGGGACTTTTAAAAAATACAATTTTGTTATAATGTCATATTTTCACATATTTCTGATTTCTGCTGTTAGGCTTATCAGGTATTGTCATTCTGATAAGATTCTTTTCAACCGCCGGATGAAGGTAATTTCTTCTAAACCCTTCTCTCGCCTTTAATCCCAATTTTTCCATCAATGCTGTGCTAGTGTAAGGAACATCATATTCCATAGCTTCAAGCAATTTTTGTACTGCTTCCGGAAGATATTCAT
>OHDD01000402.1_pt1 | contig 25594 bp, 25 predicted proteins | sample 1566941 | NCBI WGS metagenome assembly OHDD01 (sample SAMEA3879580, study PRJEB24766) | human gut metagenome | biome: human-associated habitat; feature: feces | place: USA | collected 1985/1987 | reverse complement strand
TAGTGGCGGCATGGCGTTGAACAGATGGGTGACATGGTTGGCACCGGCGGCAAAGGCATTTTCTGCGATTTCATACGATGCTGTGGAGTGTCCGAGTGAGATCGCAACGGTGTCTTTGAACTCCCGGATAAACGCATCGGAACCCGGCAGTTCCGGGGCGATCGTGATGATGCGGATCTTGTTTCCGCTTGCAGCAGAGAGCCGTCGGAACATGGCGGCATCCGGCGCGTGCAGATAGCTTGCTTTCTGCGCCCCTTTCTTTTCCGGGGAGAGGTATGGACCTTCCATGTGGATGCCCGCGATGTGGGCATATCCGGCAGCATCCGGCACATCGTTAATCGTCGCAAAGGCAGCTGTAAGCTGTTCTTCCGGCAGGGTCATGGAAGTCGGGCAGAATGAAGTCACACCGCAGGAATGCAGATATTGTGCGATTTCGGCAAGTCCTTTGGAATTTCCGTCACTGAAATCGTGACCTCTTGCCCCGTGGATGTGGACATCCACCAGACCGGGGATCACATAAAGCCCCTCGGCATCAAATACCGTATCGTCTTCTGCGGTTTCTGCGATGCGGTGTGTCGTTGTATCAACAACCAGTTCTTTTTTCCGAAAGGAGCCAGACTCCTCCCAGACCAGTCCGTTTTTTATGATCATGGCGTACTCCTTTTCCTAGATCAGTCCTTCTTTGATGATGCGGGATAATGCAGCTTCATCGGCAACGACGGAAACCTCGTCGTGTAACTGCAGGATTGATGCCGGTACATGCGGGGTGATCGGTCCGTAAACTGCCTCATAGAGTGCATCGGCTTTGGCTTCACCGCTTGCGATCAGTAGGATGTGCCGTGCCTGCATAATGTTTTTGATGCCGGTCGTATATGCCTGTGTCGGGACTTCCTCAATGAAGGAAAAGAAACGTGCATTGGCTTGAATGGTGTTTTCGGTCAGGTCGACGCAGTGGGTTTCCTTTGCAAAGGAATCCGATGGCTCGTTAAAACCGATATGTCCGTTGTTGCCGATGCCAAGGAGCTGTAAGTCGATGCCGCCCATGCTGCGGATGATGGCATTGTAGCGGGAGCATTCCTTTTCCACATCAGCTTCCATGCCGTTTGGAATAAAGGTGTTTACGGATTTGATGTTTACGTGGTCAAACAGGTTGTGGCGCATAAAGTAAGCGTAACTCTGATCGTTGTCGGCAGGAAGGCCTTTGTATTCGTCAAGGTTGATGCTGCGGATCTGTGAAAAATCAAGATCGCCCTTGTTGTACCACTCGATCAGCTGCTTGTAGGTGCCGATCGGTGAAGAACCGGTGGCAAGTCCGAGCACAGATTCCGGTTTTAAGATTATCTGTGCGGAGATAATGTTGGCCGCCTTGCGGCTCATTTCGTCATAGTTTTTTGTTTTATAAATACGCATAGTAGTTCTCCTCCTTAAAATTGCGTTTCCTGCATTTGTTAAGTTGATTATAGGATGCAAAATTGGAAAAATCCATAGGGTTTGGGCAAATGGAAAGAACAATCCCCAAAAACGGAAAAAAAGAAAAATCGTGTGTGCTTTTGAAAGAACTTTCAAAAATATATGATATAATGAAATAAAATTACAGATCGGGTTATGGACATAGAGTTATATATCCCGTTGGACGTGGGCACCATAAACTCTGATGTTCCGCAAGTAACTGAGGAAGCAGGAAAAGGAGAAAACGCGTATGCAGACTTATGGAAGCAGTGTTGTGCCGATGATCGAGGCAAATTATGAGATGTTTACGGTGGTGGAGAAAACAATCGCCGATTTTTTTATTTCGAATGAAAAAGAGATGGATTTTTCATCGGGACGCATGGCAAAGATGCTACATGTTTCAGAAGCATCTCTGTCACGCTTTGCCAAGAAAATGGGTTACAGCGGATACCGGGAGTTTATTTACAACTACCAGCCCTCGATCGCGGAGCGACCGAATGTGGAGGAACAGACCATCCACGTCCTGTATTCGTATGAGGAATTGCTGCAAAAAACATACAGCTTAATCCGCGAACCACAGATCAAACATGTGTCCCAGCTAATCGGGGAACATACGCGCATTTTTTTGTATGGATTTGGCAGTTCTGGGCTGGCGGCACAGGAGTTTCAACTTCGGTTGCTGCGGCTTGGCATGGATGCGGAGGCAATCACGGAACTGCACCAGATGGTATTGAATGAAGCGCGTATCACAAACGCGTGCCTCGTGATCGGCATCAGCCTAAGCGGCGCGACGCGCGAGCTCATTGATGCACTTGACCGGGCGAAAGCGCGTGGGGCAGCGGTCATATATCTGACTTCCTCCAACGCAGAGCGGGAAAAACGGACGTATGAGGAGATCGTGCTCGCACCGGTAAAAAAGAACCTCGAATACGGAAATGTCATTTCCCCGCAATTTCCGATCCTGCTGATCCTTGATCTGATCTATGCCCAGCTTTTAAAAGAAGATCGGCGCAGCACGGAAGCGCAGTACGATACGCACATCTGGGAGAGGATCAAGGACTATCATGTTGGATAGATGTGGTTTTAAAAACCAGATTGACAGGAAAAATCATACATTTATACTAAATGTGTAGTCGAATTTTGGTTTAAAGTAAGATTACTCTTCTTCCGGGTATTTCATACCCCAGTTGTTTCGAATTTCAGTCATGATATGCATAACATCCTGTGAATAATTAAGATGCATAAGTGATTCAATTGTGGATAAATCGCCGGAGCATACAGCGGCTTCCATGTCAGCAACTTCATAGCTTAAGGCATCTGCAGTTTCTCCTGCGGAAATAGTTTCTTTATGTCCGTCCCCGGTGTAAGTAATGGTTGCTTCCATAGCTCTTGGGTATTCAAAGATCTCGATGTAACCCTTATCGAATGCGATGGTTGCGCGCTTTGGCTGCTTTGCGTGAAGCGATAAGGTGACGGTTGCCATCTCGCCGGCTGGGTTCATAAGAAGGATGCCTGCCTGTTCATCCACGCCGGTTGGTGCGTATTTTACCTGTGAAAGTACCTGATTGGCAGTTTCGGCAAAGAACCAGCGGATCAGGGATAAAGCGTAAACACCGATATCTAACATAGCACCTCCGGCCAGATTGCGGTTAAAAAATCGATTGTTCATATCATATTCTTTATAGCTGCCGAAGTTTACCTGGATCAGACGAAGTGGTCCAAGAGTGCCGGAGCTTATGATCTCTGCAAGTTTGCGGTAGATCGGCATGTGGAAAATGGTCATGGCTTCTGCCAGAATGACATGATTTTTTTCCGCAAGGGCAATGGCCTCATCCAGTTCGTTTGAATTTAAGGTGATGGATTTTTCGCAAAGGACATGCTTTCCGTTTGCCAGTGCTTGACGCAGATATTGAATATGCGTATTATGTGGGGTAGAGATGTAGATGATATCCACATCCGGATCGGTAAAGACATCTTCAAGGTGATCATATACCTTGGCAATCTGGTATTTTTCCGCAAATGCTACTGCTTTTTCATGTGTGCGGTTGGCAACGGAATACAGATGGCGGTTTTGCCTGGCAAGTGCAGTGGCAAGTTCGTTCGCAATGACACCACAGCCAAGGGTTGCCCAGTTCAATGGTTTCATAGATAAATTTCTCCTTATTTGTATTTATACTCCTTTTTACGCGCTCATTTTAGCATGAAAGGGCAGACGGTGCAAGTATATGGGGACATAGTGGAATTTTGTTACTGTTCACGCAGCATCTGAATATCATCCTGTCCGGGGGAGTATGATTGTGATGTGGGTGTGAGCAGTAACGAATATTTTACAGGAAAGGAAAAATATGTATCGGATATTAGTTGTGGAAGATGATGAAGTGATTGCAAAAACAATCCGGCAGCATTTACAGAGCTGGAATTATGAAGTCTTTGCAGTAGCGGATTTTAATAGTGTGATGGAAGAATTTGCCCGGGTGAAACCGCATCTGGTACTGATGGATATAAGGCTTCCGTTTCACAATGGATTTTACTGGTGCACGGAGATCCGGAAAGTATCAAAGCTGCCGATGATATTTGTCTCTTCGATGAATGACAATATGAATCTGGTGATGGCGATCAATATGGGAGGGGATGATTTCATCACAAAACCTTTTGATCTGAATGTGTTGACGGTGAAAATTCAGGCGATGCTGCGCCGGACTTATGAATTTGCTGGGGAAAGCCATATGCTTGAGCATCAGGGGGTGTGGCTGAATCTGTCGGATGGGACACTGACCTACGAAGAGCAGATACTGGAGTTAAGCAAAAATGAGCGGAAGATTTTGCAGACGCTACTTGAAAATCCGGGGGCAATTGTAACGAGAGAGAATCTGATGATGGCATTGTGGGAAAGTGATGTGTATGTGGATGAAAACACATTGTCGGTCAATGTGAACCGGCTGCGAAGGAAACTGGAAACAATTGGGCTGGCGGATTTTATCTTAACACGAAAAGGGATCGGTTATCAGATTAAAAATGGATCATGAAAAGGGGAACACCTTGAAGGTATACATCAAACAGTATTTAAACAGATACAAAGGCTGTTTTGCACTTGTGGCAGGAATTATGATTTTCTATATTTTCACGCTTTACCTCTGTGGCGTATCCGCAGCAGATATCCGGTATTTTGCGGGATTGGAAATTGTTTTTCTTGTGGTGTCCGCTGTATTTTGCGGGATACGGTACTGGTATCGCCTGCGGACAGTAAAAAGGCAGATCCGGGATTATATGCAGGGCATGCAGACACTTTCAGATACGGAGGATGCGCTGGAGGAAGTGTATATGGATGCGCTTGAACAACTGCAGAATAAGCGGCAGGAGGAAAAGGGAGCATACAGGAACCAGCAGCGGGAAATGGAAGAATATTATGCTCTGTGGGTGCATCAGATCAAAACGCCGATTTCCGCGATGCGTCTGCTTTTGCAGAGGGAAGAACAAAAACAGACAGAGGATGAAACAGTGGGAATGGAAAAAAGTGTGTTGTATGACATGCAGCAGGAATTATTCTGGATTAACCAGTATATCAATATGGCACTTCAATACCAGCGGATGAATTCCGGTATGAATGATCTGGTGCTTGAGATGGTTTCAGCGGATCAGGTGGTGCGCACTGCGATCCGGAGGTTTGCGCCGATTATGATTCGCAAAAAGATTGCCATTCACTATGAGGAATGCCAGGAGATGGTGCTCTCGGATGAAAAGTGGCTGGAATTTGTTGTGGAGCAGATTTTGTCCAATGCGATTAAGTACAGCGGCGAAAATCACGCGGTTACAATACATATAAACCGGAATGAAGCCGACAATACCTGTGAGTTTGTGATCTCTGATCAGGGAATCGGCATCCGGAAGGAGGATCTGCCAAGGATTTTTGAAAAAGGTTATACCGGGTATAACGGACGGGCAGATAAAACTTCGACGGGAATCGGACTTTATCTGTGCCGGGAGATTACCAAAAAGCTTGGGCATGGGATTATGATCACATCCGAAATTGGAAAAGGTACGGATGTGACAATTGTATTTGAAAGAAATAATTTGGATGTCCGGGATTAAGTGTTTTGACGTGGGAGACAAATAACATGGATACTCGGGACGTAAAAACAGGTATCTTACACAAATGTAAGATACAAAGCCGAAATGTAAGACAAATCAATGGCTTGCATTTCGGTTTTTTGCTATTCTGAAATTGTAAAAAAGGGACAGAGTTATTTTTATGAAAACAGTAGAAAAAAGGACAGATTTATAAGGAGTAAAAATCATGACAATTTTAGAAGTGCATAATCTGAAAAAAGTTTATACGACGAGATTTGGTGGCAATCAGGTGCAGGCACTGCGAAACATCCAGTTCTCGGTAGAGGAAGGCGAGTATGTCGCGATCATGGGCGAGTCCGGATCGGGCAAGACAACACTTTTGAATATTCTGGCGGCGCTTGACCGTCCGACGGAGGGAGAAGTACTGCTGAACGGGAAAAACCTTGTGACGGTGCGGGAAAAAGAAATTGCAGCATTTCGGCGGGAGCATCTTGGCTTTGTGTTTCAGGATTTTCATCTGCTTGACAATTTTTCGCTGAAGGACAATATTTTCCTGCCGCTGGTGCTCTCAAATGTGCCTTATAAGCAGATGAATGAGTGGCTTTATCCAATTGCGCAGAAACTTGGCATTGTGGATATTCTGGAGAAGTATCCGTATGAGGTGTCCGGTGGACAAAAACAGCGTGCGGCGGTGGCGCGGGCAATCATCACAAAGCCGGAGCTGATCCTTGCGGATGAACCGACAGGAGCTTTGGACTCCAAGGCAACCGACAGCCTGCTGACGCTGTTTTCGCAGATCAATAAGGAGGGGCAGACGGTTCTTATGGTAACGCACAGTACCAAGGCGGCGAGCCATGCAAACCGGGTGCTTTTTATCAAGGACGGGGAAGTTTTCCACCAATTGTACCGCGGAAGCATGAGTAATGAACAATTGTATGCAAAGATTTCGGAAACATTGACCGTTCTGACGACAGGTGGTGAGAACTATGAATAATCTGTATGTACGGCTGGCAAAAAACAACCTGAAAAATAACAAATCACTGTATGTTCCTTATATGGTTGCGGGAATGATCACGGTGCTTATGTTTTACATTATGATGTTTATCAACAACAGTGCCGGGCTTGAAAAAATGCGCGGAGCCTTTTATATTACAACAATCATGTCGTTTGGTGTGATTGTGGTAGGCGTTTTCTCGTATATCTATATTTTTTATACAAACAGCTTTATCAGTAAAAGGCGTAAAAAAGAGATGGGAATTTACAATATTCTCGGGATGGAAAAGCGGCATATTGCGAAAGTGCTTGCCATTGAGACGGTGTTTACCGCGTTTGTCTCGATCGTCGGAGGCATTGTTGCTGGAATTTTGTTTTCCAAACTGGCACTTATGCTGATTTACCGGATTCTGGGGATTCAGGTGACGATCGAATTTTCCGTTCCGCCGTCTGCCGTGAAAAATACCGTGCTGGTGTTTGGTATTTTGTATATGATGACGCTTTTTTACAATCTGATGCAGATGAAACTGGCAAATCCGGTGGAACTTTTGCGGGGCAGCAGTGTGGGGGAAAAGGAGCCGAAAACGAAGTGGCTTATGGCAATTTTAGGAGTAGTATGTCTCGGTGCGGGATATGCAATTGCCATTACGACAGAGCAGCCAATGAAAGTGATCAGCCTGTTTTTTGTGGCAGTGCTTCTGGTGATCGCTGGAACATATATGCTGTTTACGGCGGGCAGTATTGCGGTGTTAAAGCTGCTGCGGAAAACCCATGGATTTTATTACAAAAAAAAGCATTTTATCGCGGTATCGACGATGATGTACCGGATGAAGCAGAATGCGGCGGGGCTGGCAAGCATCTGTATTTTATCGACGATGGTGATGGTCATGGTGTCTACCACGGTCTGTATGTTTGTGGGTTTTGATGATGAGATTAACATACTCTATCCATATGAGATCAACGTGCAGACCGGCTATTCTGAGGTGAAGGAAAATGTATCGGAGCAGAGTTCGGATATTATACAGTTTATAGAGGATACGGGAACAAACGTGACGGACAGTGAGAGTTATTCGTATCTGAATTTTGCGATGACGTTGGAGAAAGATTCTCTTACGATTGGGCAGAAACCGACAAATGCGAGCCTGTATTTTCTGACGCGGGATAATTTCCTTCGGATGGATCACACGCTGACAGAGGCGGATGTGCCAAAGGTAGAAGCCGGAAAAATTCTTATCTTCCGGGAAAAACGGTTCCAGTCTACGAAAACATTGCGTGGAGATCAGATACAGATTCTTGGAGAAACGTTTATCGTACAGCAAAATGGATACTGTAAGAATCGCAGCAATGGAGGGGCTATTTCGTTCATGGATGGGGTTTATTATATCGTTGTGGATCATATGCAGACGCTGCAGAAGTTGCAGAAACTGGCGATCGCTGAGGCAAATACAGAGAATGTCAGTGCGTATGCCTATGAAAATGTACTTGGAATCAATATTACCGGAACGGAGACAGAAAAGATCGCGTGCAGCGGAAACGTGGAGAATTATTCCTCTGGGGAAAAATATGGCGTTGTCTGGCGGCGCGTGCGCGGCAGGGCAGTAAACCGGAAGGAGCTGCTGGCACTGTACGGAGGGTTTTTCTTCCTTGGGATTTTCCTTGGCACCGTCTTTCTGGCAGTGACAGTGATGATTATTTTCTACAAACAGGTATCGGAGGGGTACGAGGACAAGGAGCGATACCGGATCATGGAACAGGTGGGCATGAGCAATGTCGAGGTGAAGTCGGCGATCGAGACGCAGATCCGCATGGTGTTCTTTCTGCCGATCGTGGTGGCAGTACTGCATGTCGTGGCGGCATTTCCACTGATCCGCAGAGTGCTTTCCCTGTTGATTATGGACAGCGGGCAGTTGTTTGTCTGGTGTCTCGTTACAACGGTACTTGCATTTGCGGTTATCTATTATGTGGTATTCCGGATCACTTCAAAAATTTATTACCGCATTGTGGGCAATCAGGTGCGCTGAATTATTTGTGGAAAGTCACAGGCAGCATAACGGAAAATACATTTTTGTCCCCCTGCCGTTCTACGGTAATTTTGCCGGAATGGTTCGTGACAATAGAGTGCGCAATGGACAGACCGAGTCCAAAATGACCGTTATCCGCGCGTGCTTCGTCTGCGCGGAAAAAACGTTCAAACAGGCGGTCACGGATTTCTTCCGGAATCGGATTGCCGGTATTTTCCACGGATAAATAAAATTTACGGTTATGGATATGGGCGTGAATTTCTATACTTCCGTATTCCGGGGTATAGCTTAATGCGTTATTTAACAGGATGGAAGCGAGATTTTGAATCTGACTCTCGTTTCCATCCATTTTCATTTGTTCCTGAACATCAATGGAAAGCGCAATGTGTTTTTCAAAAGCAACACTTTCCATTGGATAGATAATGTCAAGCAGTGCGTCATCTACAGGGAAAACTGCATGGGTATTCTGGATCTGTGGAGCATCCAGCCGTGTGAGCGTAAGCATTTTCTGGACAAGAGAGATCATCCGGGAAGTTTCCTGCTGAATATACAACAGATGTTTATTGTCCCTGCCTACTTCAGAAGATAACAGTTCGGCATTGGCGCTGATGACGGAGAGAGGGGTTTTCAGTTCATGACTGGCATTGGAAATAAATTTTTTCTCGGATAAAATTGTATTTTCAATCGGTTTTACCATCCAGCGGGAAAGTGCTTTGGAGGAAATGGTAAATACAATAATACCGAGAATTGCCAGAATAAAACAGAGAGAGATCGTCGGAAGTGTTGCTTTTAAAGCAGGTGTTCCGCTGAGCATCAAAACATAATATTGTCCTTTTTTGGCGCGAAGATGATTTACAGAGACATAACGCCTGATAAATACATATTTCTTACTATTGGATATGAGAGCTTTTCCCTGTTTTAAAAGATAACTGTCGGAGACATCAGAAAAAGTGTCAAACATGATATCCATTTCATTGGATTCATCAATAGAAAAAAGACAATAGGAAATATGATCAAGTTCGGACGGAGACGTCTGTCCATTAGAGATGACAAATGCATCCCATGTAGTATAGTGGAGAGCGGCACGAACGGTTTGCTGGAGATCACTCAGATTGTTCCGGTAGGAGTTGTTGACAAAAAGCAGTAAAATAACAAGCCAGATGATGGTAAGCAGGAACATAAAAAGTGTACTGATTCTCTTTTGTAAAGATTTAATCATCGGAAACCTCCATAATATAACCGACTCCGCGAATGGCGCGGAGTGTCACATTGACCTGCAGGTGGTGAAATTTCCGTCGCAGGAAAGAAACATATACTTCCACATTATTGTATTCTGCATTGGAATCGAATCCCCAGATTTTTGTGGTAATCTGGTTTTTCTCGAGAACCTGATTACAGTTATTCATAAAAAACTCCAGCAGTTGCATTTCTTTTCCGGATACCTGGACAGATTTTTTGGTCTGTGTGTTGCAGATTTCGCAGGTAGCGGGATCGTAGGAGAGATTTCCAACGACAGGGTGTGAAGTATCCTGATGATGGCTGCGTCTGCTGATCGCCTGTATGCGCATGAGCAGTTCACGAATTTCAAATGGTTTGGTCATATAATCGTCCGCACCGGTAGTAAATCCCTGTATCTTATCATCAATTTCTGTTTTTGCGGAGAGAATGAGTACCGGAACATTCTGTCCATCCCTGCGCAGGGCAGATAGAACTTCATAACCGTTCATTTTCGGAAGCATGAGATCTAAGATAACCATATCATAAATGCCGGTTGAGGCATGCTCATAGCCGAGCTGTCCATCGTTTGCGGTATCTACCACATAGTTTTCGTTTTGTAGAGCTTCTGCAATGGTATCCGCAAGCAGGACGGAGTCTTCAATTACTAAAATTTTCAATTGGAATCCCCTTTGCTAAATCAGAATAATTATTGTTGTATTTGGAATTTATTATAACGAATCTTGGAAATCTTGCAATCATAATTTTTATTTTTGGATGAATAAAAAAAGTTAAAAAGAAAATTGATATGTTTTCAAGGTTCATTCAAGGAACATTTTATATTATAACAATTATAAAACATTGGAAAGGAATAAAGCCATGAAAACCTTATATTTGCATATTGGAACAACAAAGACAGCAACAACGTCTATTCAGAGATTTTTAGAAGAAAACAAAGACGTACTGCAAAAACATGGGTATTGCTTTCCTGATTCACTGCATGTGTATCCAAGAGCAAATAAAAGGAGAAATGCACACTTTCTGGTTGCAAAAGTGTGGGATGCAGACGGCAACAGAAACCAATCGAAGGAAAAGGAATATTTTGAAGAGGGGTTACAGCAGATCAGAACCGCATTTGGGACATACGATCATGTGATACTGACAGATGAATCCATCTGGCATGCGTTAAGCTACTCAAAAAAATCACTTCTTCAGGAATTAAAAAAGGAGGCGGATGAACAGAAGTATCAGATTAAGGTAATTGTATATCTGCGCAGACAGGATGGCCTGCTGATTTCGCGATGGAACCAGGAGGTGAAGCAAAACTTTAATAGTGTCGCTGTTATGACATGTGAAGAGTATCTTGCTGCATCAGAGAAAAAAGAAAAAAAGATTTACCAATATGCACAGAAACTGGATGAGATTGCAGCTGTCATAGGAAAAAATAATTTAATAGTCAGGAGATTTTCTCCGAAGAGCTGGAAAGACGGATCAATTATTCATGATTTTATGCATGAAATCGGATTGGACGTCACAGAGGAATTTCAGGAATTGGAAGAAAGTGAAAATCTCCGGTTAGATAAAAATACCACGGAAATTAAGAGAATACTCAATAAGAGTGAATTTCTCACAGAAAAAGAAATCTCTTATTTTCGTAGATTTTTGAAGGAAATCTCAAAAGATTACATAAAAGAAGAAAATACAGAAATGCTTGCGAAAGAGGAATTGCAGCAGTTTCTGGAATTGTATGCGAAGGAAAATGAACGGGTAGCCGAGGAATATATCGGGGATGGACAGCCTTTGTTTTCGAATGAAGTTAAAGATTTACCGAAATGGAATCCGCAAAATGAAAAAATGCAGGAAGAAATTATTCAGTTCTTTGCAGCAGTTACTATGGATCTCAGAAGAACGAATGAAATTCAGCGTCAGAAAATAAACCAGCAGGAAAAAAGAATCAGACAGCTGGAAAAGAGGGCAAATGAATTTGTGATGTTCCGGGACAAAGCAAAGCATCCGTTTCGGACGATCTGGAAAAAATTATTTCGATAAAAGGGACTGGGCAGATGACAGAGGGTTTCAATATACAAAGAGATGAAAAAACAGACAGCAGACACAATCTCACATGGCATATGATGGAGATTAACAGGCAGAAGCGCGAAAAGCAGATGCAGCAGAAGGCTTTTACCATCTGGATGAGCGGATTGTCCGGTGCAGGAAAGTCTACGATAGCAAATGCACTGGAGAAGCGTCTGTATGCGATGGGAAAAAAAACGATGCTTTTGGATGGAGATAATGTGCGGATGGGCTTAAACAGCAATCTTGGTTTTTCCGATGAGGACCGGGTAGAAAATATCCGGCGGATTGCAGAGGTTGCAAAGCTGATGAATGATGCAGGCCTGATCGTGATTACCGCATTTATTTCTCCGTACCGGCATGATCGCGAGAATGCAAAACAGATTATCGGAGACGGTTTTCGGGAAGTTTATGTCAGCACTTCCATTGAAGAGTGTGAAAAGAGGGATGTAAAAGGATTGTATAAGGCTGCGCGGGAAGGAAAAATTGCGCAGTTTACAGGAATTACCAGCCCTTATGAAATTCCGGAACATGCAGATGTTGTCGTAGATACCGCGGAGATGGATGTGGAAACATGTGTGAATCATATATTGGAGCAACTGAAAAGTCTGTTGCGAGAATCCGTGTGAGTCAGGCAGGACAGTTTATCCGGTCAATGTTTTGGATCGGATGTATTGGATTTGGCGGAGGAAGCGCACTTATTCCAGTTATTGAAAAAGAGATTGCAGATCGACAGGGAATAGACGAAAAACAGAATATTGACAAAGATGTGGTGGTTGCAAGTATTACACCGGGAGCACTTCCGGTAGAGATTGCAGCGTCTATCGGGCGCCGCAAATTTGGAATCAGGGGAATGATCGCAGGTGCTGTCATGATGGCATTGCCGGGAGCGTTGATGACGGTGGCTCTGGTAGCAGTGTTGTCTGTATTTCAGGAAAAAATCCTTTCTGTTGTAAATATGATTTCCATAGGAGTCTCTGTTTTTATTTTGTATCTGTTGTTTTCTTATATCAGAAAAATGTTAAAAGACTGCGGGGAAGACGGAAAACACAGAAAGATGAAAGCGATTTTTTTAATGCTTGGGGTTTTTGTACTGTCTTTTTTTATTTCTTCGGTGCAGGTACTGATACTGGCATTTTTCAGCATTTTTTTCACCAGAGGCAATTACAGCAAAAGGAATCTGATAATTCTTACCGGCATTATTGGCAGTTATCTGTTGACACATGTACAAGTGTTTTCGTTTGATCTGTCCGGATGGCATCCTGTGGTTGATATTGTGATGGGAATACTTGGATGTTATGGCATTTTCTGTAATATAGCAGATACCGGATGGAAAAGAGAGAAGAATTGGGGTATAATTGCAAAGGATGTTGGAACATGGGTTGTATTTGCGGCAGTTTTCGTCGTTCCCGTCTGGTTTGTAAACCATGAGATCATGTGTTTTTCCGGCGGGGGAATTTTGTCTGCATGGATGTCCTTTGGCGGTGGTGATGCATATATGACCATAGCGGATGGAATTTTTGTGGGAGGAGGAATGATCACTTCCCAGCAATATTACAATCATATTGTTCCGGCGGTAAATGTATTGCCCGGATCTATTTTGTGTAAAACCCTGGCGGCAGCCGGATATTATACAGGATGGAACCTGACACAGAACATAGAAGTTGGATTATTATTTTCTATAGCAGGTTTTGGATGCAGTATTGCCGCGTCATGCAGTATTTTTATGCTTGTATATCATCTGTATGATTATCTGATCACATTACAGGTATTTCGTATTATTCGAAAATGGATCAGACCAATCATCGGTGGTCTGTTAATGAAAATCATGGTGATGCTTTGCTTGCAGAATATAGGTATGGTGATGACTTTTATGAAATAAATGCACAAACAGGAGATATGGAAATTGAGATTTACAAAAGCAAAAATTGTAGCAGCAGGAATGATACTGGCAGGAATCTGTATGATTGCACCACAGCAGCTGAGGGCAGAGGTACCTCAGGAACAGATGGATGGTGTGATGGGACAAAGCATCAAAGAAGAGATGGATGATACACAGATTTCAAATGTGGATACGCAGAGGGACGGATTGTTGTCCACATATGCCATGCCACGGCTGCTGGGGGCATCTAAGGCATCTTCCGGATATACACAGGATTTTCTGGATGGTTCTTTTACTTCGAAAGTGGATTATACAAGTGTTACCTATTATCACAAATCGGACTATGAAGATGCGCAGCTTTTGAACGGAATAGATGTCTCCTGGTGGCAGGCAAAAAATAAAAAAACAACAGCACTTAACTGGGAAAAAATACATGATGCAGGAATAGATTTTGCATTTGTCCGTGTAGCGTCAAGGGACACTTCCGATGGAAGCATTTACGAAGACACGGCTGCGGATTCCCATATTCAGGCGGCACTTGAAAACGACATCAATGTCGGTCTGTACATATTTTCACAGGCACTGACAGAAAAAGAGGCAAAACAGGAAGCAGAATATGTGCTGGATCTGGCAGATAAATACGGCTGGGATGTGACCCTTCCGATTGTTATAGACAGGGAAAAAGGAAGTCACAACCGCCTGACAGGGGGAAAACTCTCCAAAGCAAAAGAGACAGCGGTCTGCCAGTCATTTGCAGATACGATTTCCGATGCGGGATATCAGCCGGTTGTTTATGCTTCCTATGCATGGATCAAATCCTATATTGATACAGATTCTCTGGAGGATTGCGGCATCTGGATTGCGCGGTACAATAATACGACAACGAGCAATGCAAAAAGAGGGGAACCTTATGCAGACACAGCATATGACTATGAATTCTGGCAGTATTCATCCGTTGCAAAAGTGAGTGGATATACGGGAAATCTGGACGTAAATTTCTGGTACAAGGACACCAGTGCAAAAACCGGAGGATTGAAAGCAACTGTGGGGAATGCATTTGACCCGGTAAAACTAAGCTGGGGCAAAGCTGCCGATGATGTAACCGGATACCGCGTGTACCGGTATGACGAAAAACAGAAAAAATATGTTTATATGAAGCAGACGAGTGGAAAAAGCTTTACGGATACCGATGTGACAAGCGGAAAGACTTATCAGTACAGGGTGCGCTGCTTTTGGACCATCGGTGGGACAAATTATTATGGAAATTATTCTTCGGTGGTATCGGCCACCGTTCCGCCGGCAAAAGTGTCCGATGTAAAAACACAAAAGCGCAGCAGTACATATGTGACACTTGGATGGAGCAAAATATCAGGTTCCAGCGGATACCGGGTTTATAAATATAACACAGCAGAAAAGAAATACGAAAGTGTGGCAACGATTGCAGGCGGAGCAGAAGTTTCTTATAAAGTTACAGGATTGAGCGGAGCTACAACGTACAAATTTAAAGTGAAATCTTATAAAAAAGCAGAAGGGGAAACCGTCTGGGGAGAAGCTTCTGACGCACATGAAGAGTGCACAAATCCGCTGAAGGTAAAAAATCTCCGGCTGCAGACAAAATCTTGTGCAGTCACATTAAAATGGGATAAAACCAGCAATGTAACCGGATATCAGATTTACCGTTATAACAGTAAAACGAAAAAGTATGATAAAATTACTACTATTAAAAATAACAAAACATTTTCCTATAAGGATTCCAAATTGAAAAAGGGGACTGCCAGTCAGTATAAAGTCCGTGCATATAAATCTTATAATGGGAAAACGTATGTGGGTACCTGTTCGGATGTTACAAAAATAAAAGTGAAATAGGTAATGATTCATGGGGGATTCACACAAATAATTTCAGAATATTGAACAGAACACCATCGAATGCATTTCCTAAGAAATCAAGATTCTTTATATAAGAATTCCACACAAAAAGCCACGCAGTAAAATATTTTGACTGCGTGGCTTTACATATTATTTGGTGCAGTCATCCTTGATTGTATTTTTATACCTACGGTTTCTTTTGCTTTTTGGGGGCAAAATCCTTCATGCCAGGAATAGCACCTCCGGCTACAGCCCAGAAATACAGGCTTGCCACACTGCAATACGGACTTAATCTCCGCCGGTATTTTTCGAACAGTTTGCGGTCAATTTTTCTGTGGTGATAAACCATCCGCATGCCGCGCTGGATTGCCAGATCATCAAAACTCAATACATTTGGACGCTGCATACAAAACAACAGAATCATTTCCGCGGTCCAGACACCAATTCCCTGTAAAGAAGATAATTCTTTTATGGCTTCCTCGTCCGATTTTTTCCAGATTCCGTCAATATCAAAAGTTCTGTCCTTTACTTTTCGGGCAAAATCGGTAATATACCCTGCCTTTCTGAAGGAAATTCCCAGTGACTGTAAATTGGAAACTCCGGCACTCAGTATGGTATCTGCGTTAATGATACCATACTGATCATTCATTCTTTTCCAGATGGTTGCCTGTGCTTTTGTTGAAATCTGCTGACCGATGATATGATGAATTACGGCTGAAAATAAATCGGTGTCAACTTCCCGTTCAATCATTCCAATTTTATCGATAATTTCTGCGAGGCGTTTATCTTTCCGTTTGAGGTATGTAATCTCTTTTTCTCCGTATGCAAAAAACATTTTTATCGTCCTTTTATAACTGTATTATAATAATTTACCATATTATTATATCACTTAACAGGACAATAAAATTATAAAAACGAAAAATGAAAAATCATAATAGCCATTAAGACAATTTTATTTTATCCATAAAAACAATTATTTTGATGGTTATTTCTTTATTTAGATAAAAAAAGGTGTTAAATTAAATAAAAAGAGTAATTGCATGGAGAATATGAATATGAGAGCAAAAAATTTTGCAGTTAATGAGTACGTAACTTCGGATGAAATTAAAAAAATAAGAAAGAAACTCCATTTGACGCAAAAGGAATTTGCACAGCTGGTAGGAAGTTCCAAGCCAACCATTGAGCGATGGGAAAAAGAAAATGCACAGATCAGGGGACCGATTGTGTTATTGATTGAAATGCTCAATCATGATATGGATTATGTTGTGTCCCTAAAAATCCCCCCGAAGAAATTGCAGATCCGTCAGTCTTCCAAGGGAAATCAGCTTAAGTGGGAAAACAAAGGGGTGTGGTATAAAGCAGATTACACCGGATATGAAGGACTAAGTGAATATCTGATTTCGAATTTGTTGTGCAGGTCAACACTGCATGAGGCAGAATTTGTCCGGTATGAGCCGGAGCAGATCCGGTACAGGCAAAAAATTTATGAGGGTGTGAAAAGTGAAAATTTTTCTTTCTTGAGAATATGACCATCGGGAGCATTTAAACCAAAAATCAGAACGTGTACAGAAAAAAACACAGGCAGAAGGAGTATAATCAAATGACTATTCGAAGAGCAAACAAAAACGACATTCCAAGACTGCTGGAACTGTTAGAGCAGGTGCTTCAGATCCATGCAGATATCCGGCCGGATATTTTTATCCCGGGAACCACAAAATACACAAACGAAGAACTTTCCCAGATGATAAAGGATGATACCAGACCGATTTATGTTGCAGCAGATGAGAATGACAACTGTCTCGGCTATGCATTCTGTCAGTTGCGGGAGCAGCCGTTTTCCAACAATATGGTGCCGTTTACCTCGCTTTTTATCGATGATCTGTGTGTCGATGCAAGTACCAGAGGACAGCACATCGGAGAGAAGTTGTTTGTGCATGTAAAAGAGGAGGCAAAGCGTTTAGGCTGCTATGAAGTGACGCTCAATGTCTGGGCGGGAAATACCTCGGCGGAGAAATTTTATGAAAAGATGGGGCTGAAAACCAAGGAGCAGCAGATGGAGTATATTTTATGATAAATATCCGAAGTGCAAAACAAATGGATCTTGCCCGGATTGAAACGATATACAACCACATTCATGATGAGGAAGTTGGCAATGTACCGTGCGTGTTTAACGGGATTCCGGATGTACAGCTTGTGTGTCTTGAAAAATACCGTCTAATCTAAAATATAACTTTAGATTAGCCGGTATATTTTTATTGATTTTGTATATATTAACGACTATAATAAAATCAGAGTTTAGATTAGCCGGAGGTTTGTTATGCCATATATACAAAGAGCGATAACGCCAATATTGAAACAAAGAGTGTCTACCAGCAAGTGCATGTTACTGGTAGGAGCCAGACAGGTCGGGAAATCAACACTTATAAAGCATGAATTCAAGGATTTTAACCGGGCAAATTTTGATGACAGGCTGACAAGAATGCAGGCGAAGGAAGAACCTAAATTGTTTTTTTTAAACAATCCACAGCCGCTTTTTATAGATGAGGTTCAAAAAGAAAGCAGTATTCTGGAAGATATCAAGCAGATTGCCGATGAATCGGATGAGCGAGGGATGTTTATTCTTTCCGGTTCTCAGAAACTTGAACTTATGAAAGGCATGAGTGAATCGTTGGCAGGAAGAGTGTCAATCTCAGAGCTTACCGGATTATCCATGCGGGAGATTTATGGTGTAAAATTTAACCGGCATTTTATCCCAACCGATGCATATATCAAAGAACGTGAAAAAGAGATTGTAAAATATGACAATATATGGGAAATTATCCACAAAGGATCTTATCCCGAGCTTTATGATATAGACAGGGACTGGCAAGAATATTATTCTTCTTACGTTGCAACTTATCTGGAGAGGGATATCAATGAACTGGTGGCGGCAGATGGTATTACATTTACCAAATTTCTGACGGCAGTTGCTGCAAGAACAGGTGAACTTCTCAATTATTCCAACATAGCAGGAGACGTCGGGGTAAGTGAGCCGACAATTAAGAACTGGATATCTATTTTGGAAAGAACCGGAATTGTATATCTGCTCCAGCCGTATAGTGCGAGCGCACTTAAAAGGGCAATAAAGACACCAAAACTTTATTTCCGGGATACCGGACTGGCATGTTATCTTACCAGATGGCTTACTGCCGATACATTGAAATGTTCAGCGGTTGCAGGGAATATGTTTGAGACATTTGTAGTGTCTGAAATTCTAAAATCCTATTCCAACGAGGGCAAAGATTACAGATTTAACATTTTTTATTACAGAGGGAAAGACAGAAATGCTTCCGGTGAAAACGAAATTGATCTTGTGATAGAGGAGGATGGAGTCTTATATCCGGTCGAGATTAAAATGTCCGGCAATCCCAAGGCAAGTATGGGAGCAACGAATCAGGTATTGGATAAGGTAAGTGATAAAAAAAGAGGTCTCGGAGTTATTTTATGTCTGATTGATAAAAAGACATATTTAAGAGAAAATCTTGTAGCATTACCGATCGAATTTATATAAAAGGGGTGATCCCATGATGCTAATGTGTAAAAACACACCTGTTTACGACATAGAGAAAGAAAAAACATTAAATTATAATCTTCTTCCGGGGCTGATGCAGCAAAAAGGTGCAGACAATCACACCTTCACAAAATGGATGAAATACCGCTATTCCTCAGGTACCAACACGATAGCACGGAAATTAAAGGGCATCACATTCGGACAGGGAGCGCGTATGCGCATTAACCGTGAGACCAGAGCGTTGAGTTTCATCGACTGTTACTGGACAAAAGCTGAGGATGATTCGATATGTTTTGAGGAGATCAGTCCGTATTACAAACCATTCTGGGACGGAAACGAAGAATTTACGGGACAGGCGGCACCGACACTCTACGTGGGTGGTGCACTGTCAAAGGAATGGAAACAGGACGGAAAACTCTACAAATATGGCGATATTTCCGTGGAACTGCAATGTATTAAGCTTTGCAGGGAATGCGGAATTTCTGTAGAAAGAGCAGATGAGACAGACGGAGGAATCGCAATTTCTAATATAACCTCCCCAAAGGTGATGCTTGAGCAGGCAGATCAGTCGGGAAGAATTGATCCGGATGATTTTGATGAGCAGACGATTATAGATCTGTTTGGAAAAGCCGGAGCGCAAATGCTTATTATAGATGCGATAATCGGAAATGGAGACCGGCATGCAGGTAATTTTGGCTGGATTAGAAATACGGATACCGGAGAGTATGTGTGCATGGCACCGTTGTATGACTTTGATCATGCATTAGACAGCACATTAGAGTCTGACCGGCTTTTAACAGATGCGGTTAAATTTTGTATGCCGTATGAGGATGAGATAGTGCGCATTGCGGGTATAGCCCAGGGATCGGAAAACGAAGTATTTAAGAAACGGGCGCAGAGCATTATGAAGTTGCTTGATGCCGGAAAATGAGGTAGTGATGTACCTGAATTCGGAAATATTTTCTATGAAGCAAAAATCAGAAAACAATTGGTGCCTGACACAATAAACAACGGGCGAGACAGGCATAGAACAAAGAATTATGCAGCTTTTTCCACCTCAAATTTCCAGATATGCCGGATTTGTGGCAAAAGTCGATCCATATCCCAGTGTTTTTTGCTGTTTTTGGGGCTGTTGGGATCATTGACGACAACGCGTCCTTTGGAATCGATGCCGGTGAGAACAATGAAATGTCCACTATAAGTAAAATCTCCGGGCAGCATGGAGCAGATCATCGGGGTGGATGAGGTAAGATTTTGCCGGATATAATCGTTATTTATGGTTCCCTCTGTGGATGTAAGGCCCAGCTTTTTTGCACCTGCAGTCATCAGATCCCACGAAGTGCCCTGTCCACTGATATAATAACCCTGTTTTTGCGAAAATTGTGCCACTTTATAAGGATTCCACGTTGCTTTTCCAGTTAATCCGCAGATAACCATAGAAAGTGAAGTTGGACCACAACCGTTGACACCAAGGAAATTGCTGCCATATGTTTTGTACCCCCATCGCTTATCCCACTGGATGAATAGAGGAATGTTGTCTTTTCTTACTTCGTGTGACACATCAAGGTCAAAGGATTTGTTTTTGTATTTGTGATAATTTTCTACAAAATCGGTTGCTTCCGGATATTTTTGCTCAAACTCGATAAGAGAATCCGGGAGTTGTTCGTGCATGGCTGTTTCGTAGGATTGATGGGAATAAAATCCGATGATGATGAAAAATATTAAAAATAATGGTAGAAAAATTTTTCTTTTGCGTTTCTTTTTTTTCTGTTTCATTATACGGTCTCTTTTCTTTTGTTTTCCTAAACGGATAGCTTAATTATAGCATATATGTTTTAAAATAAGTCTTAATATTTCTTAACAAATCTTAACATTTTTACAGAGTGATATTATGTTATAAAAATATGGTACAATACTATATAAATTAAATAATGCTTGATAAATGGGAGAAAATATGGATGAAATAACAATTTTGATTATTGAAGATGATGAAGATATCCGGGAAAGCGTAAAGATATTGCTGGAAAACGAGGGTTTTCATGTAATTGAAGCGGATAATGGAATGGATGGGCTGCACCAGATTTCAGAGGATACGGATCTTGTTATTTTGGACATTATGATGCCTGGGATTTCTGGCATCAAAACCTGTGAACAAATACGCAAGATTTCCTATGTGCCGATTTTATTTTTGACCGCAAAAAGCAGTGAGAATGATAAAATTATCGGATTTACAGCCGGGGCAGATGATTATCTGGTGAAACCATTTTCTTATGCAGAATTGCTGGCAAGGATAAAGGCATTGTTGCGTCGAAAACAGGTTTATACTTGTGGAAACATGAAAGAAAATGGACAAAATGTGTGGATAAAAAAAGGAGATCTGAAGATCAATACTACAGGAAATAAAGTATTTTCAGGGGATGAGGAGATTTACCTGACGGAAACAGAATATGAAATTTTGTCATTAATGCTGAAATACAGGGGAAAAATTTTTTCCGTACAAAACATATATGAGAGCGTCTGGCAGGAGCCGTTTTTCAATAATTCTGCAAATACCGTTATGGTTCATATTCGGAAATTGAGACTGAAAATTGAAAAGAATCCGCAGAAACCGCAAATTATACAAACGGTGTGGGGGAAAGGATACCGCATTGAATAAACGAAAAAGAAAACATCTGATGGAAAAAATGATCGGAATTCTGCTGTTGGGATTTTTTCTTGCACTGCTGTTGTTTTTGCTTATATTTTTTATGGGAAATGGAGCATTAAACCGGTATTTTGAAAGTTCTATGTATCGAAGAAATGTTTCTAAGGAAACCATAGCAATGTTTCAGGAATATGTATCCAGACATCATCTGGCGGCTTCCGACACGGAGCGTATCCGGGAGTGGGCAAAAGAAAACCATATTGGGTATTTTACGATTTCAAGAAAGCGCATGCTGCTTTACGATAATTATTACGCACTTCCAGTTGCCTTGGATCGTACAAAATCAGAGCAATTACACTATACATGGCAATATTTTCAAGAAGTATCGTTTACAGATGGGAATGCAGATGTATTTATATATGTGAATCGTGAGCGAAAGTATTATATCCTGGTAGATGTGGCTGCGGCACTTTGTGGTGTGCTGGTCTGGATTGGAGTGTTTGCGTTTGGTGTAAGCGGATATGTACGGTACATCAGACAATTGAGTGGGGAAGTAGCGAAACTGGAAGATGGATTATGGTCGGTGGATTTTACTATAAAAGGAGAGGATGAGCTGACAGATCTGGCACGCGGTCTGGAGCATATGAAAACAGTTCTTTTGGAGAAGGAAGAAAAAGAACGAAATATGAAAAAGGCACAGAATAAACTGGTTCTGGGGATGGCACATGATTTGCGGACGCCATTGACTGCATTAATGGCATATCTTGAAATTATAAAAAGAGAACCCGAACACGATAAGGTGAAACTTTATGTAAAGAAAACAGTGGGAAAAGCGATTCAGATTAAAAATCTTTCAGATCAGCTATTTGAGTTTTTTCTTATCAATTCAGGGCAGCAGCCACAGATGGAAAAGTCGGAATCCATAGCTTTTGTAATGGAGGATTACTGTTCGGAATTGTGCAATGTATTGCAGACAAATGGCTATACGGTTACACTGGGATGGAAACAGTGGGAGGAAGTAAAGATAAGTGTTTGTTATGATTATATCGGACGCATTATGAATAATTTGTTATCCAATCTTTTGAAGTATGCAGACAAGACAAAAGAAATCCTGTTGGATATGGGAATTTGTCAGGACGAGTTTTTCTTTTCCATTATGAATGCAGCGGCAAATAAAGAACAGGATCATAGAGGAACGGGAATTGGGGTTCATAATATTGAAATCATGATGGAGCAAATGCAGGGCAGATGCGAAGAAGAATGTGGGGAGGAGTCTTATCGGATCTGCCTGTATTTTCCATTAGAAAAATCAGAAAATTCATAAAGAGACTTTCACCTTCTCATTGATATTCAGGCAAAGATGTCTGAGGGAAAATCGGCTGGTTATGAAAAAAGACAGCAAGAACAGGAGCCACGGCTTGTACTCAAATCAGAGTACAGGTCGTGGCTTTTCATACTATGAAATTTAATAGCAACTTATAAATTTACTAATATCTTGTGATAAACGAGCAATTCTCCTAAAATGTATTTGAACCATTGGTGTCTGACACAATAAAAAGTATTACCGTGACTGCCCCTTGCGGTAGTACATGTAGGAGTAGATCACCGGAAAAATGCACGGGAGGATGGCGAGCGCCATAAGCACCCAGATATTCTGGAACGGCGTGGTGACGATCAGAAGGAGCCCTCCGATCACCATGCATTTTCCACCGAACCGGTGCGTGTGATACCAGTTATCGGCATCATTCAGCGCCCACGAAATGCGGAAGCCAATGGTGTAATTCGGCTTTACCGTCGGCAGGAAGTTGCCTAATATCAAGTATAAAACTCCGATGAGCAGCCCACAAAGAAAACCAATATCAAACTGATACCCTAAATTATACCCATAAACCGTGCTGCATACAATGATGGAAAATACCGGGCAGATCCACAGGACAATAAAGAATATTTTTTTGTTGATGCTATTTGCCTTGGGATCAATGTTCGTTGCGATCACGCATACCAGATGCAGGATCAGCATGATCACCGGAAGCCCGAACACTGCAAAAGCCTTGGATGAGTAGCCGTCCGGTTCGTTGCCTGTGCTCCAATGGGTTGCAACGGAATCCGGAAGCTGCTTCCACAAAAGCAATCCGATAAGGATCGGGAGCAGCGTCGCAATCGATGTGAGTAATATCATTTTTTTATGTTGTCTGATCATGGTCATTTCCTCCTTTTAATTCAGTGATCCATAGCATGATCTCCTCAAGCACGGTGGTGTTGAGCTCATAATAGATGAATTTTCCTTCCCGCTCGTCGCGGATCAGGTCTGCCTCCTTCAAAACGGACAGGTGCCGGGAAACCGCCGCACCGGAAATCGAAAAATGGTCGCCGATCTCGCCCGCAGACAGCCGTGATTTCTTGAGCAGATTAAGGATTTCGCGCCTTGTTGGATCGGCAAGCGCGCGAAGCGTATCCTGCATTCCCAAACTTATCCCTCCTACGCTTAACATTTAACTTAATTGTTAAATGTATTATAACATAATACGTGTGGTTTGCAAGGGGAAATTAAAGTGTTTTTTGTAATTGCTCCCATTCATGTTTTAATAATTGATATTCTAAGCGGGTTTTCATTTTACCATCGTGCCATTCATAATCAATATGCTCGGCTTCTTTTATTAACCCGTTTTTCTGCATAACCCTCTCGGAGCCCTTATTCTCTGCCAGACACCCGGTTGTAACTCTGTACACATTGTCTTGTGTGAAGGCATATTCCAGAACCTTCTTCAATGCCTCCGAGGTGTAGCCATTCCCCCAATGCCTCGGATATGTAAAATAGCCCAGATGGACAAGCTTTCCTACCGGAGTGTCGGCTTCAACCGTATACCCGATGCTGCCAACCTGTTCGTGCGTGTCTTTCAGCTCCATGTGACAGAAATAGAATTTCCGCTCCGGGGATTTCATGTCAGACAGGACTTCCGCGAAATCCCGTCTGGCTTCCTCAACGGGATGCAACTGTATGTCCTGCAGATAGTACATGGTCTCGGCATCCATTTTCAATCTGCTGTATGCCTCAAAATCCTTCTCTGTATAATCTCTTAAAATAATGCTCATGTGTGATAAAGTAACACAACTAAAATAAAGAAAGACAGCCCACTATTCCGTAAAATAATGGAGTAATAGAGAAAACGTTTTTTCTATGCTAAAATAGGCATATAAAGTAGAATGACAATCAAGATATACAAGAAAGCACTTAAACTCTACCGTTTGTCATGTAATTGTATAGCTTACTTGCTAGAGTGCAAATGAGTATTTTGATAAGATTTATACACAAAATCAAAAGGAGGAACACATATGGAGTTCGCAGAAAAACTTATAACACTACGCAAAAGTAGAGAATTAACACAGGAACAACTGGCTGAGCAGCTTAATGTTTCAAGACAATCTATTTCAAAATGGGAAAGTGGGCAGGTCATACCCGAAGTAGAAAAGATTGTTGAACTAAGCAAAGTATTCGATGTTACCGTGGATTATCTGTTAAAACCATCAGAGATAGATGAATTATCGGTTAAAACAGAAATTCTGGAACAACAACAGAAACAGATGTTAGTTAGGGAACAGAAACGCACTCAAATTTCCAAAAATATTATGTATTCGATTGGAATTTATTTGATTTTTTTTGCGGTCTATTTCATTGGGCATTTCTATTTTGAAATATGGAATGCTTCTGTAATTCTTGCGGAATTACTCATTGCAACCGCGATTGTAGTTTTTGTTTGGGTAAGGAGTTTTTCCGACAAATCATAAAGAGATAGAATTTGTAGCAAACCCAGCCGAGCCTGTCAACGGTCAAG
>OHDD01000398.1_pt1 | contig 25710 bp, 24 predicted proteins | sample 1566941 | NCBI WGS metagenome assembly OHDD01 (sample SAMEA3879580, study PRJEB24766) | human gut metagenome | biome: human-associated habitat; feature: feces | place: USA | collected 1985/1987 | reverse complement strand
GTTGTTAAGATTACTTATAAGGCTAATTATCGCCCCCACGCCTTTGCGATTGAGTTGATGGAACAAAAGGGAGTCTCTTATGTGCAACATGATGTTCCAGAGGTACACTTGGGGATGGATGACTAGATTCTCCTTGGAAAATCCTAGGGTTTAGGTTTGATTCTATAAAATATTTGAGCCATGCTGTCATTTATGGTAAAATAAACCGATAATAATTTTTACAAAGAGGTATTTAATAATGATTGAAGCAAGTAAACTCCGTGCGGGTATGACTTTCGTAACAAATGATGGCAAATTGCTCAAAGTTCTTGAAGCTAGTCACCACAAACCTGGTAAAGGTAACACAATCATGCGTATGAAATTGCGTGATGTTCGCTCAGGTTCAACTTTTGACACCAGCTACCGTCCAGAAGAAAAATTTGAACAAGCGATCATCGAAACAGTACCAGCACAATACTTGTACCAAATGGATGATACTGCATACTTCATGAACACTGAAACATATGATCAATATGAAATTCCAGTAGTCAACGTTCAAGAAGAATTGAAATTTATCCTTGAAAACTCAGACGTAAAAATCCAATTCTACGGAACAGAAGTTATCGGTGTGCAAGTACCAACAACTGTTGAATTGACAGTTACTGAAACACAACCATCAATCAAAGGTGCAACAGTTACAGGTTCAGGTAAACCTGCAACACTTGAAACTGGTCTTGTGGTTAACGTTCCAGACTTTATCGAAGCTGGTCAAAAATTGGTTATCAACACAGTTGAAGGTACTTACGTATCACGTGCCTAAGCCTAACTAAGTCTTTCGAACCACTGGTTTGAAAGATTTATTTTCCAAACTAACGGAAAGGAAATATGCGATGACTACAGAAAATATCGGTGAAATCGTAATTGCCCCTCGTGTTCTTGAGGTGATTACTGGTATCGCTGCAACTAAAGTGGACGGTGTTTACGCCCTTCAAAACAAAAACGTTACGGATGGTCTCAGCAAAACAAGCTTGGGACGTGGTGTTTATCTTCAAACTGAGGAAGATGGTACAGTAAACGTTGATATCTACGTTTCCCTTCAGTATGGCGTTAATGTGCCTGCGGTTTCAATTGAAATTCAAAAAGCTATTAAAACAGCTGTCTACGATATGGCCGAAGTGTTAATTTCAGAAGTAAACGTTCACGTTGAATCTATTGTCACTGAAAAGTCACAAAAACCAGACTTGGCTGAATTGTTTAACGAGGATTTTTTGAATGACTAATATCTTTAAAGATTCACGTCGTGACCTTCGTGAGCGTGCTTTTCAAACGCTGTTTGCCCTGGAGTTTGGTGGCGAAGCTTTAGATCAAGCCTATTTTGCTTACACTTACGACAAGCCAATTGATGAAGAAACAGAAGTTGATCTACCATCTTTTTTACTTAGTCTAGTAACAGGTGTTCGTGAAGAGTTGCCTCAACTGGATAGTCAAATTGAAGAAAAATTGAAAGAAGGTTGGAGTCTCTCACGTTTGATTATGACAGACCGTACCCTCCTTCGTTTGGGGCTTTATGAAATCACGTCTTTTGAAGAGACACCAGGACGTGTGGCTATCAATGAAATTATTGAAATTGCTAAAAAATATTCTGATAAAACATCTGCTAAATTCATTAATGGTGTTCTTAGTCAGTTCGTGACAGACGAAGCATAAGAAAAAGAAGTTGATTGCTGTTTCAACTTCTTTTTTTGATAACTAAGCTCAAGAAAAAGTCGCAAGTACAGATTTCTTGCGACTTTTATTTATATACTGGCACCAGAAATCAAATTTATTGGTAGCACATAATCACGACTGACTATTTCGCCTTTGATTTTCTTCAATAGAATTTCGACACAAAGTTTAGCAATTTCATCCAAAGGCTGTTGGATGGTTGTTAGCTCTGGATAGAAGTGTCGGATAAAGGCAGTACCGTCGTAACCGATGATTTTTAAGTCATTTGGGATGGAAAGTTCTAGTTGTCTAGCTACCTTTATAACTAAGATAGCTGTTAAATCATCTGAGACAAAGATACCATCCGGCTTTTCACGACAAATAATAGATTTGATTTCTAATTCTCGTCGCATGATAGATAAATCGTTTGGGACAGGACAGACAATACCCTGTTTATTCAATTCGTAATTAAATCCAAGTTGACGGAGTCCAGTTGGGGAATCTGAATTATCATTACCTGTAATCATGACAATACGCTGACAACCGGCCTTGACCAAGGTTTTTGCGGCTAATTTTCCTCCTTCAAAGTTATCAGATGAGATAATAGGAATCTTTGGGGCCAGATTACGGTCGAAGGCAATGATAGGAGCTTCAACCTTTTCATAATCTTCTATACCAAGATTGTGAGAAGACGAGATGATACCATCACATTGGTTGGCGGAAAGCATTTCCAAATAGTCCTTTTCCTTGTTGGGATCATGCTCACTGTTACAAATGATGGTTTTATAACCCTGCTTAAAGAGCTCGTCCTCAAGTCGTTCGATAAGCTCAGCGTAAAAAATGTTGGAAATATTTGGAAAAATCAAGCCAACGAGCTTGGCTGATTTTCCTTTGAGACCTCGAGCCAAATTATTAGGCTTGTAATTCAGCTCCTGCATGGCAGCGTGTACTTTGTCAATGGTTTTTTGTGAGAGGTAGCCCTTTTTGTTTATGACGCGGGAAACTGTGGTTGGGCTCACACCAGCCAGTTCGGCAACGTCAGTAAGCTTTGCGACCATAAATCACCCTAGTATTTTAAGTCGAAGTAGTGACCAGAAACGTTCCCTGATGCTACTTTGATACCAGTTTGTTCAGCACTTGGGAAGACGCGGCTAGTGAAGACTTTCTCACCTTTATTGAAGAAAATTTCAACAATTGAGTTATCCACAAAGATGTTTGCTGTTGCAGCTTGTCCAGCATCAAGAGTGCATTCACGACTTGTGCCAAAGTCTGTAGCGTACTGTTCGCCAGCTTTAGAACGGTCAAGGATAACTTTTCCTTTTGCAGTATCAACGGTAAGTGATAAGCCATTTCCTTCTTGGTCTGCGAAGAGGACAAGTTCTGTTTGAGTGTTAGCTTGGAAGTTAAGTTCAAGCTCGTAAGTGTTAGTTGTTGCCGTTTTTTCAGAGAAATCTTCTTGTCTAGTACGTAAGCTTGTAATAGCTTCTACTGGGTATTGGTAGAGTTTTCCATCTTTGATAGATAATTCTTTAACCAAGCTCATAGCACCTTGGTAGTCGTATTTGTCAGTTGGATAGTCCACGTCTGGGAGACCAATCCAGCTAACAATAAGCGCACGACCATCAGGAGTGTTAAATCCTTGAGTAGCATAAGCTTCGAACCCGTAGTCCAAGTTGATAATTGGTGTACCACTAACAAGGGCAGCTTTCTCAGGGTCGAAATCTTGGAAAATCTTATAAGTATTAGGATAAATATTGTTATAGTCGAGTTCAGCTTTATCAAGACCTTGTGGGCAATAAAGAAGAACAGGTTTGCCATCTACAAAGACAATATTTGGACACTCAATCATGTATTCTGAGCCAGTGCCACCAAAGTCGAGATCTCCAACCTCAACCCAGTTTTCGACATCATTATCAACTGCTTTGTAAAATTTGATGAAACCTTGTTTATCATGGTTTTGAGCACCTATGATAGCATAAAATTGTCCCTTGTAATCGAAGATTTGAGGGTCACGGAAGTGCTCAGTAACGTCAGTAGGTTTTTTGATAAGAACCTTGTCGATTTTTTTGATTTTGTAGTTTTTATCCATCCAGGCACCGATTTGACGTGGATCGCGAATCCAGTTTTCATCACGGACATTACCTGTATAGAAGATAAAAAGTTTATCACCGATTTGATAAGCAGAACCTGAGTAGGCACCGTGGCTGTCATTTTCATGATCTGGCAAGAGTTTGACACCAGTTTCTGTAAAGTGAACCAAATCTTCAGATTCAGTATGAACCCATTGTTTCAAACCATGAGCGGCTCCAAATGGCCAACTTTGATAGAAAAGTTGGAACCTACCATTAAAGTAAGAAAAACCGTTTGGGTCATTTAGAAGTCCTGTTTCTGGTTCAATATGGTAGCTTGCACGCCAAGGTGATTTGCCAACATTCTCTTTAATCTTTGTTTTTTTTTCGTCTGTCCAATCTGTGTATGGACGGTAACGAACTTCTGTTGGTAGATTCATATTTAATAATCTCCTAATTTATTTGTTAGTAATATAGTAAACGTTTTACCTAGAAAAATCAACGATTTATAATAAGAAAACAAAAAAATGCTAAACGTTTGACATATGACAGAAAGATGTTAAAATTAATATCGTAAAGAAAAGTGAAGCGTTTTCAAAAACAAATTTTGTTAAAGATGTTAAAATTGATATCGTAAAGAAAAGCGAAACGTTTTCAAAAACAAATTTTATTAAGGAGAATTTTGCAAATGGATTACAAACAAATTGCAAAAGAAGTCATCGAAGCCCTCGGTGGACGTGAAAATGTTAACAGTGTTGCTCACTGTGCGACACGTCTACGTGTTATGGTTAAAGATGAAAACAAAATCAATAAAGAAAAAGCTGAGAATATTGAAAAAGTTCAAGGTGCTTTCTTTAACTCAGGTCAATACCAAATGATCTTTGGTACAGGTACTGTTAACAAAATTTACGACGAAGTCGTTGCTCAAGGTCTTCCAACAGCATCTAAAGACGAACAAAAAGCAGAAGCTGCTAAACAAGGGAACTGGTTCCAACGTGCCATCCGTTCATTCGGTGACGTTTTCGTTCCATTGCTTCCAGCTATCGTAGCGACTGGTCTTTTCATGGGTATCCGTGGAGCCATCAATAATGATACAGTTCTTGCTCTTTTTGGTACAACATCTAAAGCCTTCGCTGCTACTGATTTCTACACTTATACAGTTGTATTGACAGATACAGCCTTTGCCTTCTTCCCAGCCTTGATCTGTTGGTCAGCCTTTAACGTTTTCGGTGGTTCACCACTTCTTGGTTTGGTTCTTGGTTTGATGATGGTTAACAATGCTCTTCCAAATGCTTGGGATGTTGTATCAGGTGCTGCAAAACCAATTTACTTCTTTGACTTTATTCCAGTAGTTGGTTACCAAAACTCAGTCCTTCCAGCATTCTTCGTAGGTTTGATTGGTGCTAAGTTTGAACAATGGGTTCGTAAATGGGTTCCAGATGTTCTTGACCTTCTCTTGCGTCCACTTGTTGTCTTTGCTGTGATGTCAGCTTTGGCCCTCTTTATCATTGGTCCTGTCTTCCACACAGTTGAGAGCTACGTACTTGCTGATACAGAGTGGATTCTTGCCTTGCCATTTGGTCTTGCAGGTCTTGTTCTAGGTGGTATTCAGCAAATTATCGTCGTTACAGGGGTTCACCACGTTTTCAACTTGCTTGAAGCTAACCTTATTTCTAATACAGGTAAAGACCCACTTAACGCTATCATCACAGCTGCGATGACTGCTCAAGCTGGTGCAACACTTGCTGTTGGTGTTAAAACTAAAGACTCTAAGTTGAAAGCTCTCGCTTTCCCTGCAAGTCTTTCAGCAGTACTTGGTATCACTGAACCAGCTATCTTCGGGGTTAACCTTCGTTTCGGTAAACCATTTATCATGGGTCTTATCGCTGGTGCTGCTGGTGGTTGGTTGGCATCAATCCTTAACCTTGCTGGTACAGGATTTGGTGTAACAATCGTTCCTGGTACTCTTCTCTACCTAAATGGTCAAGTACTTAAGTATGTAATCATGGTACTTGTAACACTTGCTCTTGGTTTCGCTCTTACTTGGATCTTTGGATATAAAGAGGAAGAGGTTGAAGCTCAAACAGAAGTTGTTGCTGAAGATATCGCCTCAGCAGGTTCTGCTCCAGTTGCATTGCAAGCTGAAACAATTGCTGCACCACTTAAAGGTGAAGTTGTAGCTTTGGAAAATGTAAATGACCCAGTCTTCTCTTCAGGAGCTATGGGTAAAGGTGCCGCTATCAAACCTTCAGGTAACCGAGTTGTTGCACCATTTGATGGTGAAGTGCAAATTGCCTTCCCAACAGGTCACGCTTACGGTCTTAAATCTGATAAAGGTGCTGAAGTGCTTATCCACATCGGTATCGATACTGTCTCACTTGACGGTAAAGGATTTGATGCTAAGGTTCAAGCAAATCAACGTGTTAAAAAAGGTGATGTCTTGGCTACCTTCGATAGCTCAGTTATCACTGAAGCAGGTCTTGACGATACAACTATGGTTATCGTTACAAACACTGCAGACTACGAAGATGTTTCATCAGTAGCAACTGGTTCAGTTGCTGAGGGTGATGACTTCATCGCAGTTAAATAATAAGCTAGAAAAGTCGAAGCTGTTTCGGCTTTTTTAGTTGAATGTTTTATAAAGAAGAGTGATATGAAGCCAAGTTGGTAGCAGCTTAAATATGCTTTTATTTAGATTGTCTTTTATCTTACTTTTTCTTTATAATAGTGACAAGATAGTTATTTATTAATCATAAAAGGAGATAGCTTTACATATGGCTAAACTATACGGAAGCTTGGAAGCTGGTGGTACAAAGTTTGTTTGTGCTGTTGGTGATGAGAAATTCCAAGTCATTGAAAAAACTCAATTCCCAACAACTACACCTTACGAAACAATTGATCGTACGATTGAATTTTTCAAACGTTATGAAGATCAGTTGGAAGGAATCGCTATTGGTTCATTTGGTCCGATAGATGTTGATCCAAATTCAGAAACATATGGTTTTGTAACTTCAACGCCAAAACCACACTGGTCAAACATAGACCTTCTTGGTTTAATCGCTAAGGAATTTAATGTTCCGTTCTACTTTACGACTGATGTGAATTCATCTGCTTATGGTGAAACACTTGCTCGTAAAGGTGTTAAGAGTCTTGTTTATTACACTATCGGAACTGGTATTGGTGCTGGTGCTATTCAAAATGGAGAATTCATTGGTGGCTTAGGTCATACTGAGGTGGGTCACGTCTATGTACCACTTCACCCAAATGATGTTGCCAATGAATTTAACGGAACGTGTCCATTCCACCGCGGATGTTTGGAAGGTTTGGCTGCTGGTCCATCGCTTGAAGCCCGTACAGGTATTCGTGGTGAATTGATTGAGCAAAACTCTGAGGTTTGGGATGTTCAATCTTACTACATTGCTCAAGCTGCTGTCCAAGCAACTGTGCTCTACCGCCCAGAGGTTATCGTCTTTGGGGGTGGTGTTATGGGACAAGAACACATGCTTCGCCGTGTCCGTGAAAAATTCACAGCTCTGTTGAATGGTTACCTTCCAGTGCCAGACGTGACTGAGTATATTGTGACACCGGCTGTTTCAGGTAATGGGTCTGCGACACTTGGTAACTTTGCACTTGCCAAAGATGTGGCTGACAAATACTCACGCAAATAACCCAAATATGTAAAATCGCTTTAAGACATGATCTTAAGGCGTTTTGCTCTATACAGGAGGATGTAATGGAACCTTTATTTTTAGATTCGCCAATGCATGAAAAAATATGGGGAGGTAATCGACTTAAGACAGAGTTTGGTTATGATATTCCTAGTGAACACACTGGAGAATACTGGGCAATCTCTGCTCATCCTAATGGTGTATCTTACGTCAAGAACGGGAAGTATTCTGGTTTTCATCTAGCAGAACTTTACAAAGACAAACCAGAACTTTTTGGACATCCAAAGGCGAGTGTATTTCCTTTGTTGACAAAGATTTTGGATGCTAATGATTGGCTGTCAGTGCAGGTACACCCAGACGATGCCTATGGTATGGAGCATGAAGGTGAATTAGGAAAGACGGAGTGTTGGTATATTATTGACGCCGAAGAGGGCGCTGAAATTATCTATGGCCACAAGGCTCAAACCAAGGAAGAGCTGGCAACTTTGATTGAAGCGGGTGATTGGGATGGGCTTTTGTCGAAAACGCCTGTAAAAAAAGGTGACTTTTTCTTTGTACCAAGCGGTACCATGCATGCTATTGGTCCAGGTATCCTTATCCTAGAAACACAACAATCTAGCGATACCACTTATCGTGTATATGACTTTGATCGTAGAGATGATCAAGGCAATCAACGTGAGCTTCACATCCAACAGTCTCTTGATGTTCTGAATCTTGGGGAGCCCCAAAATAGTGTCCCATCAACTGTTAAGACCATGCAGTTAGAGATGACTTGTTTGACATCAAACGCCTTTTTCACAGTATACAAATGGAAATTCAGTGGATTAGTTGATTTCAAGCAATCAGCCCCTTATTTGCTCTGTTCAGTGCTTTCTGGTAATGGGACTTTGACTGTCGATTCACGCATTTATTGTCTAAAAAAAGGTGATCACTTCCTTCTTCCAAATAATGTTACAGATTGGGAAATTGATGGACAATTAGAGATGATTGTCAGTCACCCTAACGAGGCTTGAGTATGAGTAATGAACAAGCATTATCAGCTCTTTTTGAGCGTGTTGAAATTGGGTGATCCTATTATTTTGAGGGAGCTTATTATCGTTTGAAAGACTATGGAGACCACATTTATGGTTTGCAACGGGCAATTTCTGGTATGTGTGGTGAAAAGACAGCCTCTCCTAGTATCAAATTTTACTGGGAAAATGGTGTCCTGGAATACGAATTTTACGTGGATTTTGAGGCCAGCCCTATGATTATGAAGGATTATAGTAGTGATAGAGCTTTCTTTGAACAGGCCTTTGAAAATCTCTTACATGACTTTGAGGATTTCTTAGAGAATCAAGAAATCATTGAGGGATAGCCTTGGAGTGTTATTGTCGATATTTTCAGTGAATCTAATAAAGAAGTTTTAGTTTATTTGCTAATCTGTTGTGAAAGCCTTTAAACTAGGGCTTTTTTCTTTGTCAATACTTGAGTGATTTCTTGTTTAAAAGGGGCATTTGTGGTAAAATACGGAGATAAGGACTGTCGAAAGGAAAAAAGATGGCAAATATATTACGCAAAATCATTGAAAATGATAAGGGCGAAATTAAAAAACTAGAAAAAACTGCCAAGAAAGTTGAGAGCTATGCTGATGCAATGGCGGCTCTTTCAGATGAAGAACTTCAGGCAAAAACAGAAGAATTTAAACAACGATATCAAAACGGAGAAAGTCTAGATCAGCTCTTGCCGGAGGCATTTGCGGTTGTTCGTGAGGGAGCGAAACGTGTCCTTGGACTTTTCCCATATCGTGTGCAAATTATGGGTGGTATTGTGCTTCACCATGGTGACGTAGCGGAGATGCGTACAGGGGAAGGGAAAACCCTTACTGCGACAATGCCTGTCTACTTGAATGCTATTTCAGGTGAAGGTGTACACGTTATCACCGTTAACGAATACCTTTCAGAGCGTGATGCGACTGAAATGGGTGAGCTTTATAGTTGGCTCGGTTTGTCAGTAGGGATCAACCTTTCATCTAAATCACCAGCTGAAAAACGTGAAGCTTATAATTGTGACATCACTTACTCAACCAGCTCAGAGGTAGGTTTCGACTATCTTCGTGATAATATGGTTGTTCGTAAGGAAAACATGGTACAACGTCCATTGAACTTTGCCTTGGTCGATGAGGTTGACTCGGTTCTTATTGATGAAGCTCGTACACCATTGATCGTATCAGGACCTGTAAGTTCAGAAACTAATCAGTTGTATCACCGTGCGGATGCTTTTGTTAAGACATTGACTGAAGATGATTATGCGATTGATACTCCAACAAAAACAATTGGTTTGAATGACTCAGGTATTGACAAGGCTGAAGAGTTCTTCAACTTGGAAAATTTGTACGATATTGACAATGTTGCCTTGACTCACTATATTGACAATGCCCTTCGTGCCAACTACATTATGTTGCGTGATATTGACTACGTGGTAAGTCCTGAGCAAGAAATCCTTATTGTTGACCAGTTTACTGGTCGTACCATGGAAGGTCGTCGTTTTTCAGATGGGCTCCACGAAGCCATTGAGGCTAAAGAAGGTGTACCAGTCCAAGAGGAAACCAAGACTTCTGCCTCAATCACTTACCAAAATATGTTCCGTATGTACAAGAAATTGTCAGGTATGACTGGTACTGGTAAGACTGAAGAGGATGAATTCCGTGAAATCTATAACATGCGAGTCATCCCAATTCCAACAAACCGTCCAATTCAACGTATTGACCATGATGACCTTCTGTACTCAACTTTGGATGCTAAATTCCGTGCTGTGGTACAAGATGTTAAGCGTCGTTATGAGAAGGGGCAACCAGTTCTTATTGGTACGGTTGCCGTTGAAACATCTGACTTGATTTCTAAGATGTTGGTTGACGCAGGTATTCCTCACGAGGTGCTTAATGCCAAGAACCACGAAAAAGAAGCGCATATTATCATGAATGCAGGTCAACGTGGTGCTGTTACGATTGCGACCAATATGGCCGGTCGTGGTACTGACATCAAACTTGGTGAAGGTGTTCTGGAGCTTGGTGGACTTTGTGTCATTGGTACAGAGCGTCATGAAAGTCGTCGTATCGACAACCAGTTGCGTGGTCGTTCGGGACGTCAAGGGGATCCAGGGGAGTCTCAATTCTACCTATCTCTTGAAGACGAATTGATGCGTCGTTTCGGTTCTGACCGTATCAAGCATGTCTTGGAACGTTTGAACGCTGATGACGAAGATATTGTTATCAAATCACGTATGTTGACTCGTCAAGTGGAATCAGCTCAAAAACGTGTCGAAGGGAATAACTACGATACTCGTAAACAAGTCCTTCAGTACGATGACGTTATGCGTGAACAGCGTGAAATCATCTACGCTGAGCGTTATGATGTTATTACAGCAGAACGTGACCTTGAACCTGAAATCAAGGCTATGATCAAGCGTACTATTAACCGTACGGTTGATGGACACAGTCGTAACGATCAAGAAGAAGCTCTTAAAGGTATCTTGAACTTTGCACGTCAGGCCTTGGTTCCTGAGGATGCCATCTCACTTGAAGATCTAAAAGAAGTGGGAGAGGTGACTAAACGTAGTGTTAATTATGATGCTATCAAGGTTTATCTGACTGAGTTAGCAGATAATGTTTATGATCGTCAAATTAAGAAATTGCGTTCAGAGGAGGCTATTCGCGAATTCCAAAAAGTCTTGATTTTGATGGTTGTTGATAATAAGTGGACAGACCACATTGATGCCCTTGATCAATTACGTAACGCCGTTGGTATGCGTGGTTATGCGCAAAACAACCCAATCGTTGAGTATCAATCTGAAAGTTTCAAGATGTTCCAAGATATGATTGGTGCTATTGAGTATGATGTAACTCGTACGATGATGAAAGCACAAATCCACGAACAATCTCGTGAACATGTTAATGAACGTGTTTCAACAACAGCAACAGGCAATATTCAAGCACATCAAGCAGATGCTAACGGTCAAGAGATTGACTTTAGCAAGGTTGGTCGTAATGACTTCTGTCCATGTGGCTCTGGTAAGAAATTCAAAAATTGTCACGGTCGTAAACAGTTTTAGATAAAAAAGAAATAGGTAATTATAATGGTTTTTAAAGCAGTAAGTGAAAAAATTGATTTTGATGCAGTTAAAGAATCAACGACATTGACAGGAGAAGCCCTTGCCAAGAAGCAAGCTCGTGATAAAGAGCTTGAGGCAATCATCAAGGGTGAGGACAACCGTACACTTTTGGTGATTGGTCCATGTTCATCTGATAATGAGGATGCAGTTCTTGATTATGCACACCGTTTGGCTAAACTTCAAGAAGAAGTGAAAGATAAAGTATTTATGGTTATGCGTGTTTATACTGCTAAACCTCGTACAAACGGTGATGGGTATAAAGGGCTTGTGCACCAACCTGATGCTGAAGGAAAACCGAATCTAATTAATGGTATCAAAGCTGTACGTAATCTTCACTACCGTGTTATCACAGAAACTGGTATCACAACTGCTGACGAAATGCTTTACCCGGAAAACCTTCCTTTGGTAGATGACCTTGTGTCCTACATTGCCATCGGTGCTCGTTCTGTAGAAGATCAACAACACCGTTTCGTCGCGTCGGGTATTGACGTACCAACTGGAATGAAAAATCCAACATCAGGTAACCTTAACATTATGTTTAATGGTATCTATGCTGCACAAAACAAACAAGACTTCCTCTTTAACGGTGAAGAAGTTCAGACATCTGGAAATCCGTTAGCACACGCTATCCTTCGTGGATCAACAAATGAATACGGGAAGAATATTCCTAATTTCTACTATGATGATATCCTTGATACTATTAACACCTATGAAAAGATGGGACTTCAAAATCCATTTATCGTGATTGATACGAACCACGATAATTCTGGTAAACGTTACTTGGAGCAAGTACGTATTGTACGTCAGACCTTGATTAACCGTGATTGGAATGAAAAAATCAATAAGCTTGCACGTGGATTTATGATCGAGTCTTATCTTGAAGATGGTCGTCAGGACACACCAGAAGTTTATGGAAAATCAATTACTGACCCATGTCTTGGTTGGGATAATACTGAGCAATTGATTCGTGAAATTCACGCAACACTTTCAAAATAATAATTTGAAAACAGTCTGAATGTAAAGAATTGAGCCGTTTTGGGATCTTCCAAACGGCTCGACTCTTTATCTAAAATAGGAAGTAGAGAATAGGGAAATGGGAATTCATAAAATTAGTTCATTAATTGATACAGCAGAAGTAAGAAAAGCACATGCTCTTACAGGAGATGACTTGGCGAAAAAACAGGTTAATGATAGTGCCTTAGCTAAGATAATTAAAGGTGAGGATGATCGTCTTCTCTTAGTTATTGGACCATGTTCGTCAGATAATGAAAAAGCTGTACTTGACTATGCTCATCGCCTATCTAAGTTGCAAGAGGAAGTCAAGGATAAGATTTTCATTGTTATGCGTGTTTATACGGCTAAACCACGCACAAATGGTGATGGTTATAAAGGACTTGTTCACCAACCTGATTCAGAAGGAGCTACTGATCTTATAACAGGTATTAAGGCAGTGCGTCGTCTACAATCTCGCATTATTAGGGAAACCGGACTTCCGCTTGCTGATGAGATGCTATATCCGACAAATCTGATCTATTTTGAAGATTTGTTAAGTTACCATGCTATTGGTGCTCGATCAGTTGAAGATCAAGAACATCGTTTTGTGGCTTCGGGGCTTGATGTCCCAACGGGGTTGAAAAATCCAACTTCTGGAAATCTTAATGTTATGTTCAATGCTATCTATGCTGCTCACAATGAGCAAGAGTTTATCTACAATGGCCATGAAGTGAAAACAGACGGTAATCCATTAGCACATGCTATTTTACGTGGTTCTAGTAACGAATATGGTCAAAACGAGGTTAACTACCACTACGAGGACTTAGTTAAGGCTTTGGATAAATATAGTGAATTTGGTTTAGAAAATCCATTTATTCTTGTTGATACAAATCATGATAACTCTGGTAAAAACTTCATGGAGCAAATCCGTATTGTGCGTGAAGTTCTTCTTAACCGTGAGTGGGATAAGCGTATTGCTGATACTGTGCGTGGCTTTATGATTGAATCTTATCTTGAAGATGGTCGTCAAGATACACCTGAAGTTTATGGAAAATCAATCACAGATCCATGCCTCGGTTGGGAAAAAACGGTTAACCTTATTCGTGAAATCCATACTACCCTTTCAAAATAGTTTATGATTTTTGGACATGGTATAGACTTGCAAGAAATTTCAGCAGTTAAAAAGGCCTATGACCGAAACCCACGTTTTGCAAAGAAAGTACTGACACCAAAAGAATGGGAGCGTTTCGAGTCCCTTTCTGGAGAGCGTCAGATGTCGTTTCTGGCAGGCCGTTGGGCGGGGAAGGAAGCTTTTTCAAAGGCCTGGGGTACTGGAATCGGAGCAGTCAGTTTTAAGGATATTGAAATTCTAAATAATGATAAGGGAGCTCCCGTGGTTACTCAGTCGCCTTTTGAAGGAAATGTCTTTATCTCCATTTCTCATAGTGGTGATTTTGTTCAGGCAAGTGTCATTTTAGAAAAAAACAAGAGATAGGTGTTGGAAGAGGATAGCTTATGATTGCGAGTTTACATCGACCAACCTTGGCAAAGGTTGATCTGTCAGCAATTTCAGAAAATATTGAACAAGTGGTTAGTCATATTCCTAAACAGGTGCAGACTTTTGCAGTTGTAAAGGCTAATGCTTATGGTCATGGCGCTGTTGAAGTGGCTAAACATGTGTCTAAGCAGGTGGATGGTTTTTGTGTTTCTAACCTAGATGAGGCGCTTGAACTTCGTCAAGCTGGCATAGAGCAACCGATACTTATTTTGGGAGTAGTCTTGCCAGATGGTGTTCCCTTGGCTATTCAAGAAAACATTAGTCTGACGGTGGCCTCACTTGAGTGGTTGGCACTGGCTCAGAAACAAGGGCTTGATTTGACAGGTTTGACCTGTCATATTAAGGTTGATTCAGGTATGGGTCGTATTGGGGTACGTAACCTAAAGGACGCAGATAACTTGATTGCTGGTCTGAAGGCTCTTGGTGCTGATGTCGAAGGTATTTTTACTCATTTTGCAACAGCTGATGAAGCAGATGATAGTAAATTTAAGCGTCAATTATCTTTCTTCACCGATTTGGTGGATAACTTGACTGATAGACCTCGCTTGGTGCACGCTAGCAACTCAGCGACAAGTATTTGGCATGCAGCAACCGTCTTTAATACGGTACGTCTGGGTGTTGTCATCTATGGTCTCAATCCTAGTGGCAGTGTCTTGGAACTTCCTTATAATATTCAACCTGCCCTAAGTTTAGAGACAGCTCTTATTCATGTTAAGACCCTTCCAGCCGGTCAAGACGTGGGTTACGGTGCAACCTATACAACTACGGATGAAGAAGTTATTGGAACGCTTCCAATTGGCTATGCGGATGGTTGGACTAGAGATTTACAAGGTTTCCATGTTATTGTGGATGGACAACTTTGTCCTATTGTTGGGCGTGTGTCTATGGACCAGATCACTGTTCGCCTTCCTAAGGTTTATCCACTAGGAACTCTAGTTACGCTTATGGGTGAAAATGGAGGAGCGAGCATTACTGCGACAGAGGTGGCTGAAAAGCGTGGCACAATCAACTACGAGGTCCTTTGTTTACTTAGTGATCGTGTACCTCGTAGCTATGACTAATATAAAAAAGGAAATCCAGTTTGATACTGGATTTTTTGATTCTAGGGAAGATCATTTCCATGTGTTATAATAGCTGATAAGGCTTCCTCTTTTACAAGGAACAGAACTCGATAGAAATGATATAGAATATGATTCAACTAGATTCACCAATTGCAGATTTGAAGGGCTTTGGTCCTAAGTCCGCTGAAAAATTTACCAAATTAGATTTACACACAGTTGGGGACCTCTTGCTTTATTTTCCTTTTCGATATGAAGATTTTAAGAGTAAGTCCATCTTTGAACTGATGGATGGAGAAAAGGCCGTCATTACAGGAACAGTGGTAACACCGGCCAATGTGCAGTATTATGGCTTTAAACGTAATCGTCTTAGCTTTAAAATAAAGCAGGGTGAGGCTGTGATTGCCATTAATTTCTTTAATCAGCCCTATCTTGTGGACAAGTTTGAGGTGGGGGCAGAAGTGGCTATCTTTGGCAAGTGGGACCGTAAGAAGTCTGCAGTGACTGGTATGAAAGTCTTGGCTCATGTTGAGGACGATATGCAGCCAGTCTACCATGTGGCTCAGGGTGTTAGTCAGGCCCAGCTGATAAAGGCTATAAAGGTAGCTTTTGACAGTGGCGCCCTTAATTTGTTGGAGGAAAGTCTCCCCCAAGTGCTGATGGACAAGTATCGTCTCATGGGACGTCAAGAGGCTATGCGTGTCATGCATTTTCCTAAAGATTTGGCTGAATATAAGCAGGCCCTACGTAGGATTAAGTTTGAGGAGCTCTTTTATTTCCAGATGAATTTACAGGTGCTAAAGGCTGAGAATAAATCAGAGACCAATGGACTAGCGATTTCTTACGATGAGGTAAAAATAAAAGCCAAGATTGCTACCCTTCCTTTCCCTCTGACCAAAGCCCAGGAGCGCAGCTTATCAGAAATCCTAGCTGATATGAAATCTGGGGCTCACATGAACCGTCTCTTGCAGGGAGACGTGGGCTCAGGAAAGACAGTTATTGCTAGTCTTGCCATGTATGGGGCTTATACAGCAGGATTGCAGTCTGCCCTTATGGTGCCGACGGAAATCTTAGCAGAGCAGCATTATCAGAGTTTGAAGGGACTTTTTCCTGAGCTAAAGGTAGTCCTCTTAACTTCTGGGATGAAGATGGCAGATAAGAAAGTAGCTCTTTCTAAAATTGAGTCTGGGGAGGCTCAAATTATTGTGGGAACTCACTCACTGATTCAGGATGCGGTGATTTATCATAAACTTGGGTTGGTGATTACTGATGAACAGCACCGATTTGGAGTTAATCAACGTCGTATTTTCCGAGAGAAGGGAGACAATCCTGATGTCCTCATGATGACAGCAACACCCATTCCTAGGACCTTGGCAATCACTGCCTTTGGGGAGATGGATGTGTCAATCATTGATCAGATGCCGGCTGGACGTAAGACTATTATTACCCGTTGGGTTAAACATGAGCAACTAGACACCGTATTGACTTGGATTAAGAGTGAGTTGGAAAAAGATGCTCAGGTCTATTTTATTTCTCCTTTGATTGAAGAGTCTGAGTCTCTTGATTTGAAAAATGCTGTTGCCCTTCATCAGGAACTCACAGAGTTTTTTGGAGATTCAGCTACGGTGGCTCTGATGCATGGTCGGATGAAAAATGATGAAAAAGACCAAATTATGCAGGATTTTAAGGATAAAAAATCTCAGATTTTAGTATCAACCACAGTTATTGAAGTTGGAGTTAACGTACCTAATGCTACGGTTATGGTCATTATGGATGCGGATCGTTTTGGACTTAGCCAGCTTCACCAGCTTCGAGGCCGTGTAGGGCGTGGCGATAAGCAGTCCTACTGTGTCTTGGTGGCTAATCCTAAAAATGATACCGGTAAAAAACGCATGCAGGCCATGTGTGAGACTACGGATGGTTTTGTTTTAGCAGAAGAGGACCTTAAAATGCGTGGCTCAGGAGAGATTTTCGGGACGCGGCAGTCAGGCATTCCTGAATTTCAGGTGGCTGATATTGTGGAAGACTATAATATCCTAGAAGAAGCAAGGCGCGTGGCCAGTCAAATTGTTTCTGACCCTAACTGGCGTGAGAATCCTGATTGGCAGGTGCTAGAAGCTCATTTGAGAAACCAAGCTGCGTTTGACTGAGGAGGAAACCAATGAAAAAGAAGCGGTTAAAACTCGATTTTTTGCTATCTGCCATGCCTTCTTTCTTACGATGATAGGTCTTATATTTTATTTTGCAGGCTTTACCTTATTTTATCCATGATAACAAAAACTCTCAGTGAACTCACTGAGAGTTTTTGCTTCCTTAAAAGGAGGAAAAACAATGACAGTAAAAATTAAAGTAATTTATAATCCCAATTTTCAAAAGCATCCTCAAGACTTTAAGGTTTATCAAAACTAATAGTGATGCCCAGGAAGAGGCTAAATTTACCCATATTCTACAGCTTTCATCCCTTAATTTCCAAAAATCCTTTTTTCTTTTTCATAACGTAGAATCCCTCTTCTTAAAATCATAACAAGTCTAGACGGAAGAATGACCAGTTTAGGCGATTAACATAAGTAAGGTAACAGGTTGAGATTTTCTTAACTGGTTTTTCTGTTTTTCGAATCATTGAACAAATCTTATTTGTAAAGTAGTAAAACCTTATCTATAAACTAGTATTTTTTCTTCAGCCATGCAATCCGGGCTAGACTGGCTAGCACAGTACCACAGACCATGGTGACATGTGTCTGTAAGACGATTAGTTCCTAGTGGAAATCTTTGTTTTCCAATTTATCAGTTGCTTCAATGCTAAGTTTCATGTCTTACCCTTCAATATAATCTTTCAATTCTTGGCCTTCTAGTCCTGCACTGAGTGCAATGAGGAGCTTGAGACGAGCTTTTGGAGCATTGAGTTCTTTGATGAACATAACGCCTGCTTCTTGGAGTTTAACACCACCACCTTCATAGGCATAGACTGGCTCGGCGATGCCGTTAAAGCAACGGGAAACGAGTACAACGGGAACTCCCTTGTCCATAAGTGACTTAATTTCTCTTGCAGCTAGTGGTGGGAGATTTCCGGCGCCTAGGGCCTCGATAACCACGCCGTCAATCTTTTCAGGGGCTAGGAGACTGATGATACCATCTCCAATTCCCATTCCAGCATAAGCCTTAATGATTGGTACAGTTCCTGTAATTTGTTTCAAGTCAAAGCGAACACGAGGCCCAGCAGTTTTGAACCAGAGGATATCATGCTTCATGATGATGCCTAGTGGACCATGGGTTGGTGTTTGGAAGGTTGCCACGTTTGTAGTATGGGTCTTAGTCACGTACTTGGCCGCATGGATTTCATCGTTCATAACGACTAGGACACCTTTATCGGCAGCCTTGTCATTGCTTGCGACACGAAGGGCTGAGAGATAGTTGTAGACGCCATCGCTTCCTAGCTCATTTGACGAACGCATGGCACCAGTTATGACGATTGGAATTTCAGGAACGTTCATGGTATCTAGGAAGTAGGCTGTTTCTTCCAGGGTATCTGTTCCGTGGGTGATAACCACCCCGTCATATTGTCCAGCTGTTTCCTTGATTTTTTTATAAATATCAAGCATGTGGTAAGGCGTAATGTGTGGGCTAGGGATGTTAAAGAAGTCTAGAACAGTTAAGGCTAGATTATCTAGATCAAGTCCAACATGGTTCATGGGATTATCAGCATTTTGACTGACCTTGCCATCGTCATCTGCGGACATGGAAATGGTTCCTCCAGTATGAAGGACTAGGATTTTTTTAATCATTTATACTACTCACTATCTTATTTATGTTATAATTTATTTTAGCATAAAATGTTAGAAGGAGGGGAGCTCTGTGGCCATTAAAGCAGTCTTTTTTGATATTGATGGGACTTTTCTAAATGACCGAAAACGCGTGTCTAGTTCAACCAAAAAAGCCATCAGTCAGATGAAGGAAGATGGTATCTTAGTTGGTTTGGCAACAGGTCGTGGTCCAGGATTTGTCCAGCCTTTCATGGACAATCTAGGTTTGGATTTTGCAGTCACTTATAACGGTCAGTATATTTTGACTCACGACAAGGTCCTTTATCAAAACCAGCTCCCTAAATCAACAGTCTACAACTTGATTCGCTATGCCACCAAGCACCGTAGAGAGATTTCTCTAGGGACTAGTACAGGTCTTGTTGGTTCTAATATCATCAGTATGGGGACGAGTAAGTTTGGGCAAATCGTTAGTCGTATTGTCCCTAAGTCCTGGGCTAAGATGGTGGAGCGTAGTTTCAAGTCTTTGATTCGTCGTTTCAAGCCACAAAGCATTGAAACCCTTAAAACTATCATGCGTGAGCCTATTTATCAGGTAGTTATGGTAGCGACGGTGGGTGAAACACAAGATATTGAAGAAAAATTTCCTCATGTGAAGATTACCCGCTCAAGTCCTTACTCAGCCGATATTATTTCAGCGGATCAATCTAAGTTGAAAGGTATCGCTCATCTAGGTGAGGTTTTTGATTTCGAACTCAGTGAGGTTATGGCCTTTGGGGATTCGGAAAATGACCTAGAAATGCTGTCTGGCGTTGGCGTTGGTGTTGCCATGGGAAATGGTGAAGATGAACTGAAAGACCAGGCTACCCATGTCACTGATACTAATAACCAGAATGGGATTGCCAAAGCCTTGTCACACTATGGTTTGATTCACTTTGAAACAGAGAATTCATTTACCAGTGATGATGATAATTTCAACAAGGTTAAGGATTTCCACCATTTGATGGATGGCTCAACTACCGATATGCCTCGTGTTTACGGTATTGAGGAAGCTAGTCACCGTTCGGACTTCAAGTTGGAAGAAATTGTCGAATTCCTCTATGCTTCATCAGGTGGGGACAAGCGTGTCTTTGGTCAGGCTGTTCTGGATTTGCATGCTGCTCTTGACAAGGCAGCGCTCAAAGTTAGTTCTAAAGAGCACTCAGAGTCAACTATGGTTGGTCAGGTGGATGCATTGACTGACTTGCTTTACTTGACCTATGGCTCATTTGTCCTTATGGGTGTGGATCCTAAGCCTTTCTTTGATACTGTTCATGAGGCTAATATGGGTAAAATTTTCCCAGATGGCAAAGCTCACTTTGATCCTGTGACTCACAAAATTCTTAAACCAAGTGATTGGGAAGCGCGATTTGCACCGGAACCACACATTAAACGTGAGCTAGATCGTCAGATTCAGAAATCGATCCAAAGAAATAAATAAAAAGAGAAAAAGGTTTGGACAGTCTGCTCCAAATCTTTTTCTAATAAAAATGACAGTTATTGATAGCCCTACTTGTGGAAAAATAATGTCATTCTATGTATTTTTAAGGAGTTTATTATGACTAAAGCAGATTGGTTAGATTTTTTTGAAGCTATTAATGGTCGTTCAGCAACTGAAGAAGAAATTGCAGCAGCACTTACAGCAGGTGAGTTTCAAGATGACGCACCAGCAGTTGAAGTGGCGCCTGTTCAAGAAGCACCAGCACAACCAATCTTTGCAGGGGCTTAAACCAACTCCAGTCCAAGGAGTGCCAAATCAAGCAGTGCAACCACAAGCTGGTTTTGCGAATGGGCAAGCTGGTCAGCAAGTAGCTTTTGCTAACGGTCAACCTCTTCAACCAGGTCAAAATGTCCAATTTATCAATGGCCAAGCTGTAGTTGTTCCAGCCCAACCATCAGCATTTGCAACAACTTTCAAAAATTACTGGACGGGGTTGCTTAATGCATGGCGTCGTCCAGCAGATATGACAGATTATGGTAAACATAATGCTTGGCTTAATTATATCTTCTTGTCATTCTTTACAGGGCTTGCATTCTTTACTATCTTGAGCGCAATAGCACGTAAAGTGGTTAACACTTTAAAGTCAACAGCGAGTGTATTCAGCAGTATCTTTGGATCTTTCGGATCAAATGATTACTCACCATCAGTTTAAAGTCATGCATCTAGTGTTGGTTTTGCGGCTTTCTTTGCAAGTATTTTAGATGCCTTCCTCTTTATCTTTGCCTTCATCTTGGCAGGATTTATAACACGTAAGGCCATCTTTCGTGCCCCTGCAACAACCTTCTTAAATAGCTTCGATCGTTTTGGTCGTTTGACATCATTAGCCTTGCCAGTATTGCTTGTAACTATCTTGTTGGGAGCTATTGGACTTGTTGTCTTCCCAAGCTTTTTGTTTAATATAGTTTGTACTTTGTTTGCAATTGCTAACCTCTTTACAATTGTTCCTGTAACAACATCATGGAAGGCTGATAAGTTCTATCAAATGATCTTGGCAGCACTCTTGAACGGTTTCGTTTTGTCTATCTTGTTTGCAATCGTATTTGCTATCATGTCATCATTTACAATAGGTCTTTTATTCTAAGTAAGCTTAACGATTTTTGAAAAGGCAAGTGTATAGGAGTCTTTATGGCAACAAAAGAAAAGTGGATTGATTTATTTGAAAAGGCAGTTGGTCGTCCGCCCCATGCTTTGGAGATTGAAGAAGGCCAGAAAGCAGATTTTGATTTAAAGGCTATTAAAGGCATTTCCGCAATGGGATTGGATTAGGAAGTTACTTCTCCTGAACTAACAGAAAAAATTGATGAGTATGACGTTGCCGAGGAAGTGGTTGAAGATGTGGCCCTTGATGACGAAGAGGAAACGACTTTATTAGAAACTGAGGAGCTCACGCCGGTGTCTCGCGAAGACCAGACTCACACCGAAGAACATTCATAAGCTACTTCTAAAGAAGCACAAGTAATCTGGATGAAGGCCTTCAAAAACTAAGTAGGTCGTCAGCCTCTTCCTGAGGAATTTCTTATAGGTAGGTCTTCAGGTTATGATGTGTCGATCATCTATCAGTTTATCTCATATGGTAAGGCTGCTAAACTGGCCAATCCAGCCATGGCAAAAGGAAAGAAAATCCTGATTATTGCTGGTATTGTTGTGGTAGTCTTAGCGCTTGCTGGTTATGGATTTGGTTTTTATTATTACTCACGTGGTCAAGTAGCAGATCGTTATGAAGCAGCAACTTATGGTAAGTTTGATAGTTATGCCTCAAATCATAACACAACCCCAGATGGTGTTTCTGACATTTTCCTTAATGGTACTGATGATACCATGTATAAGGATGTAACGGCTGATATCGATAAAAATACTACGGGAGCCAAGAACCGTTCCGCTGATAGTATTACTTTCTCAGATGTTGATGTAACTAAAGTCGTTCAGACTGGTGAAAAGAACTTTAAAGTAACTTTCACGGCAGTCTATGATTTCTTTTATGGCTATGATTCGAAGCTCAAGTCATCAGGAGATATTAAAGACAAAATTTCATGGTCATGTAATGTGGAATATGTTGGTGACGATAGTGACTCTAGTGGTAGCAGTTCTAACTACAGCGACTACCATATCAATGGTAAAGCTATCGAATCACAAAAAGTGAGTCGTGAAGATACTGTGAAATAGTAGTTGTTTTCTCATAGAGCTAGTCATTGTTAAACTGATTACAATTAGGAGGGTAGCCCTCTCTACTAAAAATGAGAGCCTGGTAATTGCCAGGTTCTTTTGTTTGTCTGTTTTTACCTCTTAGGGTCTAAACTTTACCACTTACCTAAAAGGCCTTGTTTAGTTTAAAGCAGCTGTTATAATAGAAGAACCATCAAAAGGACAGAAAAGGAGTATTATGAAAGTTAGCATCGCATTGGACCCTTCTATAGATGAGTATGAAATCTTGATTCGAGCTCCTCAATTAACAGAAGAAATAGCACAGCTCCAAGAGTCCATTTTAAAGCAAAAGTTGTTCGCTCCTTTAGCCTTTTTATAAAGATCGTAGCGAATATTTTCTGGATTTGGAAACGCTTCTTTTTTTTGAAACAGATGGAGAGAGGATTTATGGGCATACCAAGGACGAGGCCTATGAGGTCAAACAGAAGAGCTGCTTACGATTGCCTTTTGTCGGATTTCCAAATCAACCATTGTCAACATAAAGCAGATTTATTCTTTAGAGAACTCTTTTTCGGGGACCAGCACGGTTAATTTCTATCAGACCCACAAGCAGGTTCATGTATCAAGACGCTACTATCCAGTTTTAAAAGAACGACTAAACGAAATGAGGCAACAGAATGAGAAAGAAATTAGTTGGGATCCTCTTGATCCTTTAGGCAGCTTTGGTTATTGTACAAGACTATTTTATACAATGGGAAATTAGTTTTTGGATGTTAGCTTGGGTAGTCTTACTGGCTATTTTGTCCCTTTCTAGTTTTTTGAAACACCACTTTGGTTGGGGATTCATCTATGGTGTTTTGGCTCTCTTTTCACTCAATGGGCAGTTTCACTTTCTTACAGTATCCAATTCTGTCGTTATCCTTTCTTCTATTCTTGCAGTTATTGGCTTGAACATCCTCTTCAATTCTTCTAGTAAAACAAAGAATCGTTTTGGATTGGGTTCTACTGGCTCAGACGCTAACAATGGTGGTAATGATATTGATGTGACTTTTTCAACGGTGACCAGATATCTCAATGACCAACACTTTACTCATGGAAGTGCAGATGTAAGTCTGGGAGAAGCCTCGGTTTATTTTGATAACTGCCGTATTGAAGGGCTCGTCTGCCCAGTTTGATGTGGACGTTTCTCTGGGAAGTCTGAGTCTCTATGTGCCCAGTGATTGGCGGGTACATATTAATGTGGACAACTCGCTCTCGGCTATTCAACACCAGGAAAATCCAAGCAATTTGACTAGCAAGGATTTATACATTAAAGGGGAAGTTTCCTTGGGTAATTTAGAAAGTATTTATGTTGGTGAAAATGTGATTAATTAAGTTAGTGTAGGGAACCTCTGATTAATATAATACCTATTGTTTTATCTCAATCCCTGTGATAAGATAGGCTCAATCTATTTTCAAGAGGGACAAGAGCTCTGGGATTCCTAACGTCATCAAGTCTTTTAAATCAACTAATACTCGAGGGAGTAGGACAAGGGAGAGTTTTTGAAAAGCTGTTCGGTATCACTCTCTTTTTTCCTACTAGAACAGGAATTAATTTTTAAATAAAGTTGTGGTACTAAATCTTTTGATTTGGTTCTTTTTTGGCTAGAGGACCAGATATTTTGGGCTTTTCCTGTAGGAGATAAGCTTATGTCCGGCCCATAGGACAGAGGGCTAGAAAGGGATAAGGGAGGAGTCTGATTGTTGGTTAATTCTGTGTTATAATAGCAAGGATTAGTGGTTGTTAGTGCTAAGTGAATGGAAATTCTTGCTTAGTCCGACTTAGTCCGAACGACTGGTGTAGAGACAAGAAAGGGACGTCTTATGAAATTACTTTATACGGATATGTCTCAGGATTTAACAGAAATTCTGACGGAGCAGGCGTCTAGCTATGCTCAAAAGGGAAAGAGGGTTTTTTATATTGCTCCTAGTGCCCTGTCCTTTGAAAAGGAGCGAAAGGTTTTAGAATACCTGCCTCAGTCAGCATCTTTTGACATTACGGTGACTCGTTTTACTCAGATGGCTAGGTATTTTATTCTCAATACGAGTAACCCAAAGACTCAGTTGGATGATACAGGTTTGGCCATGATTTTTTATAAAGTGTTGTTGCACATGGGCGATGATGAGCTCAAGGTCTATGGCCGTTTGCGTAAGGATAGCAACTTTATTAATCAATTAGTGGACCTTTATAAAGAGTTGCAGCAGGCCAATATGACAGTATTGGATTTGCAGCATTTGGATCAGGTTGAAAAACAAGAGGATTTGGTAAGGATTTTCAGTGCAGCTCAGGACCTCTTGTTGGCAGGAGATTTTGACAACCAATCAAAGCTTAGTGCCTTCTTTAAGGAAATTACCTCAGGGCATCTGGATGAGGCCTTGAGTAACACAGTTTTGGTCATTGATGGTTTTACCCGTTTCTCGGCTGAGGAGGAGGCTCTGGTTGCACTCTTGAACGACAAGTGCCACCAGATTGTAGTGGGGACCTATACTAGTCAAAAAGCTTATAAGGCCAATTTTGTTTATGGCAATGTTTATCAAGCCTCAGTGGATTTCTTGAGGACTTTGGCTCAGACCTATAAGGTGATACCCGACTACGTGACGACAGACAAGGAGGGCAATCTTTCTTTTGCGCGTATTAGTCGTCTTTTGGAGAGCCGTCATGACTTTAGTACGGTAGATGAGACGGTAACTGAGCAGGATAAGCATGCCCTGAAGGTTTGGGAAGTGGTCAACCAGAAAGAAGAAGTGGCCCAGGTTGCCAAGAGTATTCGCCAGTTGCTGGCAGATGGCAAGCGTTACAAGGATATTTTGGTCTTGCTTGGTGACGAGGAGAGTTATAAGCTTCACGTGGGGCAGATTTTCCGAAAATTTGATATTCCTTATTATTTCGGTAAGGAAGAAAGCATGTCTAGCCATCCTTTGGTGGAGTTTGTGGATTCGCTAGAGCGTATCAAGCGCTATAACTACCGTGCTGAGGATTTACTTAACCTTGTAAAATCCGGTCTCTATGGTGGTTTTGCTCAAGAGGATTTAGACCTTTTTGAGTATTATGT
>OHDD01000377.1_pt1 | contig 26502 bp, 31 predicted proteins | sample 1566941 | NCBI WGS metagenome assembly OHDD01 (sample SAMEA3879580, study PRJEB24766) | human gut metagenome | biome: human-associated habitat; feature: feces | place: USA | collected 1985/1987 | reverse complement strand
AGTTGAGAGAATTAGGTATAGAATGTGAGCCGATCCGGGTTGACGATTACACCGGCAAGAAGATGACTTTCTTCCATGACCCGGATGGACTGCCGCTGGAGCTGCACGAATAATTATGGGAGAGAAAAGAGCATATAAAGCCAGAAAGCCCGGCGGTGGCCGGAAGAAGCTGAAGCCGGAGTATGATGCCGGGAAGAATCTAAAAGAGCAGATGGATGCGGCTGTGGTGCTTTATGAGGAGGAATGCTCCCTCCAAGACATCGCTGATGCTCTGAATCTGAATCCTATCAAGGTACGGAAGCTGCTCATCACGGCTGGCGTGTATGAATCAGAAGTGGCGGAGAAGGTACAGGATACTTTTGAGGAGTATCGAGAAACACAGGACTACAAAACCGCCATCCTGTCAACTGCAAACACTCTTCAACTTTCCAAAGCCTCCGTTACTTCGTACCTGCCTTATAAAAAAGGCGTGTACTTCCCAGGCACAGCAGATAAAGAGAAAATCAGTGTTGGTGCAGAACGGCAGCGGAGATACAGAGCGATGAAGCGGTGGAGGGCTGATCCGAGAAAAACACAGTTGCCGGTAAAGCGGCAAAGGCCAAAGAAAAGGAACTGGAAGAGTGGCTGCGTGGGTTAGATGGAATGGATAGGCTCGTAGATGACTATGTCGGCGATAAGATTCCTCTCTGGGAGAAGATCATGGACCGGCAGGGGACGGTGTGCTGTGCATGGGAGAAGACTGCTTTTGAGGAAGGCATGAAAGTCGGAATCAGGCTCATGATGGAAGCTATGACGTAAGTGCGATTCGTTCCATATAGGTTGCAATGGAAATAAAAAATCCCTCACTGTGATGTATGTATAGCTATCAGTGTGGTCTTCAGAGTATTGAAAACCGTGCCAATGTGCAGACGAAAGGCAGTGGGTTTGACCAGTATGTCGATTTCAACATTCGATTGAGCAAGAACTCCTCTCAGCCATCGAATCAAGGTTATGTCAAACTTCTTCAGGGAATGATGTCCATGGCGGATTTTATTGGAAAATTCTCGGAGGGGTACAAATGCTGTTATGTTTGCGAAATCGAAGAATTTGAGACTCTTCCGCAAGGCGCAAAAAGCGGTATTTATGAAAACACACTCTTATTCGGCTATACCTCGACCCGAACCGACCTGGTGTCCTTTTTGTGTTTTGTGGTTCTATCTGGAAAAGGCAGTCTGAAATACGAAGGTGTGGATTATGAACTGGGAGCAGGAGACTGTGTGTTCATTGACTGCCGAAAAGCCTATAGCCATTCCACCTCGGATGACCTTTGGTCGCTCCAGTGGTGCCACTTCTATGCACCATCTCTTGCAACGGTGTACAAAGGGAACATAATAAAAAACTTAATAATGGACTGCCAATCTTACACAAAGTACCGCCCAAACGAGACTACGGGCGGTATTTTTGTATCATGGCGGAGAAAGGAGGAACTTCCCACGGGGGCTTGACTGAAAAGTTGAGCCCCTTTTTTCATGCCAAAAAACAGGAGGTAAATGCTTATGGCAGATGATAAAACCACAAAAACGCCGGAACAGCCGGTAACGGATAGCGGGCCGGGCAAGGAAACGCCTCCCGCTCCCCCAAAAGAGCCGGGGAAGGTTTCCGTTTCCCCGAAGCCGGAAAAAAAGACGGAACCAGAGGTAAAGAACCCACAGGTTTCTGTCTATAACTTCGCTGAAATTATATTCTGTTGGACTGCACTCCCTCCCTTGGGATGCTGACCATTAACGCGCTGGCGGCGGCAGACACTGCTCTGATACCCGTACAGGCACAGTACCTTTCCGCGAAAGGTCTGGAACAGCTTTTGCAGACCATCAACAAGGTGCATCGGCAGATCAACCCAAAGCTGAAAATCGAGGGCATCCTGCTCACCATGACGGACAGCCGCACCAACTATGGAAAGCAGATCGACACTTTGATTCGTCAGGCATACGGTAGTAAAATCAAGGTGTTCGACCAGACCATTCTCCGGTCTGTTCGTGCTGCTGAAACCAGTGCCGCCGGCAAGAGCATTTTCCAGTATATAAATAGAAGCGTTTTGAAAAAACGCGCAGCCTGCATCGGAACGGTGCAGAATGAAGGGGATTGGGCACAGCCCAACAAGCATTTTGCAACGCAAAAATGGCGTTTGTATAGACAAAAGCCCTGCTTGCCACAACAATGCGTCCTTTTTGTCCGCAATTTGTAATTTTCAGATTGGAGAAAAACGCCATGGCAAAGACGAAGGCTGAAGAAAAAGCTCTCAACCTTGATTAGATTTTGTTTAACTGCCGGGATTATCTGCGCGCTGCGCGCAACTCCGGCTCGTTCTTTGAAAAGCGTGATATCCCCCGCAGTACAGCCCCGAAGTTCTCAAAAAGGTCATGGAACAGGTAGAGAACTTTGAGGAGAACAATTAAGCATTTTCTCGTTTTAATGTGGGATTAGATTGCTGTAGACCTTAATACAAAAAGATAGATAATGAAAATCTGGTGTCTGCTGGTACCAAAAAGCAGTTTGGCATCCTGAAAGACCTGATGAACCGCTCCGACGTGGATATCATCGTCAATGCCTGTGATGCAGGGTAGTGCGGTTAGGTGACTTAAGAGAAAAAGAGACCTCATCTCGTAAAAAAAGCTAACGCGGTCGTCCGTTTCTGTATTGAAATACAGTGGACGGCCGCGTTAGCTTTTGGTGACCAAATAATGCCATGCCCCACACAGCAGGCAGATCAGCTGTTATCTTGGATTATTTGATGTTGCTATCAAGTTCTTGTGGTTCAAAACGCAATCTAAAACTCAATGGATTTTGCTATTTCTAACACTTGGCTTTCCGACACGGAATTCGATTCAAGTTCAACGGCAACAAAGCATTCTTTCTCGTTGTTATAAGAGAGGATGCCCCAGTTGTTCACAGGCTCAGCGTTTGCACCATCCTGATAAACTACTGTTGTAAGTGCAGTCGTTCCATATTTGTTTGTTTTAACCACATCATACCTGCTGTCTGTATCAAATCTGTAGACCGACCCAAGCCGAAGTGCAGAATATACGACCTGCACGGAATCTTTATCTCCCTCGTATGGTTCATAATTGCTGTAACCAATTGCACCGATAAGTGTGTGATCACTATCATAAATGTCATACACGGTGTACAGCCAATTCCTTTGTTCTGGCCGGGGCCACGCTTGTATTTGTTGATATTCGTCCGGATACAATGAATATCGATGAAACGAAAATTGAGGCCGCTATAACTGAAAAAACGAAAGTGATCTGTCCGGTACATTATGCGGGCGTAGCCTGTGAAATGGATACTATCATGGATATTGCAAAACGACATCATTTAATGGTTGTGGAAGATGCAGCACAGGGAGTCATGAGTACCTATAAAGGTAGAGCATTGGGCACAATTGGTGATTTTGGTTGTTACTCCTTCCACGAAACAAAGAACTATTCGATGGGAGAGGGCGGAGCAATCGTTATTAATAACCCTGCATATATTGAAAAAGCTGAAATCCTGCGTGAAAAAGGTACAAATCGTTCGCAGTTTTTCCGGGGACAGGTGGCAAAGTATAACTGGGTCGATTTTGGCGACAGCTATTTACAGAGCGATTTGAATGCAGCATATCTTTGGGCGCAGTTGGAAGCAGCTGATGAAATTAACGAGAACCGGCTTGCTTCGTGGAATCGCTATTATAAGGCTTTCAAACCTCTGGCCGACAAGGGAATTTTGGAACTTCCGACAATTCCGGTTGTCTGTGTGCATAATGCGCACATGTTTTATCTAAAATGCAAAGATTTGGAGACGCGGCAGGCATACATACAATTTATGAAGAAAAACGATATCCTGTGTGTGTTCCATTATGTACCGTTGCATAGCGCTCCTGCGGGGCAGAAATTCGGTCGTTTTTCCGGAGCAGATGAGCATACAACGGCAGATAGTGACAGACTTGTGCGCCTTCCCATGTATTACCATTTGGCAAAATGTGATCAAGAAAAAGTAATTGATAAAACTCTGGAATTTTTCAAGTAAAGGATTTGTGTTTAAATGATACCCATGAAAATAGCAATAATCGTAGGAAAGATGGATTCAGGCGGAAAGAAGAACCTGATTATGGAATACTATCGACATATTGACAGAAACATAGTGCAATTTGATTTTATATGTGATTCGGATTCTCAAGCAATTCCTGAGGAAGAAATCAAAAAATTGGGCGGAAGAGTATACAAAGTTGCACCTTACCAGAATATTGTCCGCAATATGTCAGATATGAAACGTATTTTTGAGCAAAATCAGTATAGCGTAGTTCACGCATACAATAGCACAATGAATCTGTTTCCTATGGCGGTAGCAAAGTCTTGTAATGTTCCTGTAAGAATATCGGAAAGCTTATCTATGGCGCATGAGGGTGACTGGAAAACTGTCCTCAAGAAGATGCTACGTCCAATGTCAAAGTGGTTTGCAAATTACTATATGTCTTGCGGAGAGGACTGCGGTCGTTGGCAATTTGGTGATAAACTCTTTGATGAAGGTAAAGTTGATGTATTCAAAACGGTTGTTAATACAGAATATAACGCATATGATCCTGAAGTTAGAAGCAAGACAAGAAAAAAGTATGGTTGGGAAGATAAAATTGTTGTTGGACATATAGGCCGATTTACAGCTCAAAAGAATTCTGTTCATATGATTGAAATTTTTGCCGCTGTTGCCAAAAAAGAGCCTAAGGCTGTGCTCTGCTTAATAGGTGATGGCGAGCTCAAGAGCGATATGATGAAGAAAATAAATGATCTTGGAATCAAAGAACAAGTTGCCTATTTAGGGCGAAGAGAGGATATCCAGCAGTTTTACAATGCAATGGATTGCTTTTTGCTTCCTTCCCTCTATGAGGGGCTTCCGGTCGTTGGACTTGAAGCAGAAAGCTGCGGACTCCCAATGTTTTTCTCAACGGAAGTAACGCGAGAAGCCAATGCATGTGAGCTTGGACACTTTATTGCACTTGACGACAGTGATGATGTATGGGCAAATCAGATTTTAAAGGCTTGTAGAGCAAATATGCCTATTAGAAGGAGTCATGCAAAAGAAGTTGCTGCAGCGGGTTTTGACAGTGCATCGGAAGCGCTGCGAATGCAGAAGTATTACTTGGAAGCAGTAGAAAAGGAAACAAAATGATAAGTGTGATTGTACCGGTGTATGGGGTTGAAAAATATCTGGATAAATGCGTCCAAAGTATTCTGGCACAGACATACAGAGATTTTGAAATTCTTTTGGTGGATGATGGGTCGCCAGACAATTGTCCACAATTATGTGATGCTTACTCACAGAAGTATGATTGTGTTAGGGCATTGCACAAAAGCAATGGTGGATTATCCGATGCAAGAAACTTTGGAATTAAGTATGCAAGAGGAAATGACGTTACATTTGTTGATAGTGACGATTTTGTCGCACCGGATTATTTGGAAGTACTTGTTCGATTAAAGGAAAAATGCCAGTCGGATATTGCTGTAACAGGGATTTATAAATATAGTTCGTTCGATAAAATTACGGAGAAAAGAGACGAAGCTCAGGAGTTCTGCTATACAGGAATAAAGGCGTTAGAAAAAATGCTGTACCAGGACACATTGGACACCAGTGCTTGTGCAATGCTGTTGCCTACATCAATTGCCAGAAAATATCAATTTCCGGTAGGAAAATACCACGAGGATGAGTTTACTACGTATAAATACTATTCATCGGTAAAGTGTGTAAGCGTTACGACACAAAAACAATATTTCTATTTGCAAAGGGAAGGCAGCATTATGCACGTTTTTGGTCAAAGCTCTTTAGACGAGTTAGATGCTGCGGATAATCTTGTAACATTTTGTGAGAAAAATTATCCGCAGTTGACAGCTGCTGCAAAATCTAAAAAGTTCAGTGACTACTGCCAGGTTTTATTAAGCAATAAAGATATAAAAACGACGTGCCCGGAAGTATATGCCAGAATTTGTGATTATTTGGATAGCGTAAAATTTGAAATTGTGCGAGATAAGAAATGCAGAGTCAAAAATAGAATTGCAGCACTGCTCTGTATTATAAATAAAAAACTGCTATTTACAGCACAAAAATTTGCAGAGGCAAGGACTGCATCATGAGTATCTATTTGATTGAAATTCTTCCTGTGTTTTTGCTGTGGCAGCTAAGGAAATATAAAGTAAAAAGCATAAAAAACACATCAAATGGAAAAGTTTTTTATCTATGCTGTTGTTTTTTAATATTTGGAATGACGATGGCACTTAGAAAGTACACAGTTGGAACAGATGCGGCAACATATTATAGAATGTATCAAAATATCGCACAGGCATCGTCTTTAACACAAGCACTAAAGGTATCACAAATTCCAAGCGCGATTGTATATGTTGGAATGCACTACTGTATCACAAGAATCGTTTATTTTCCACAGCTTGGTATGTTTGTGAACTCTCTTGTGATTGCTGTGGGATTCTTTGAATTTATAAAAAGGAAATCGAAAGATTACTGTTTATCATGTGTTCTATTTATAGGGTTGACTTTGTTTTACGAAAGCATGAATGGAACGAGACAGTTTATGGCAATTTCGTTGGCAATTAACGCTTTTGCAATCCTTGAAAAAGATCGTAAAAATTATAAAGGCTGGCTGCTTTTTGTTCTGGCTATAGGTATCCACAACACAATTATTACATTTGCGCTTTCTTATTTGGGAGTTGTGATAGCCAAACGCTGTAAAAACATCCGAAAAATCCACTTTATTTCAACACTTGTATCAGTGTGTGGGGCAATGCTCTTTACAGCAGGTGTCCAGATTATTGTAAGAATTTTTCCCTATTACGAAATGTATGTAAATGGGAAAAATCCTGCGCAGGTGTTTGCTTCCAGCGGAAAGGGTCGGATTGCAATTTTATATTTGATCCTATTTGTAGTATTGACAGCAGCAAGTTTGTTGGTGGGTAAAAAATCAAAACCTGATGGAATGGAAGCATATCATTTTGGATGTACCTTTTGTCTGGTAATGGGCATGATTTTTTCCAAAAATGTTTTGATGAGCCGGATACTCTGGCCGTTTCTGACATTGCTTGTGGTTTACTTGCCTAATTTGTTGAAACAATGTTTGAACATAAAAAACCGAAGGCTTTTATATGGTATCAGTCTATGTCTGCCACTAGCCTATAGCATGCTTCACCTTATCGAGGATAAGAGCGGAATTGTTCCGTATATTCCGTTTTGGCAGAAATGAAGAAGATTATAAAAGTACGTTATGGGCGGACTACAGCGTATAAAAGTTGTGGTGGGGAGGAGTAAGCAAAATGATGAAAGAACAGTTGGACAGCATCGAAGTAAAGGAAGAACTATGCAGGATGCTAAAAGAACTGGATGAGTATCTAGGAAGGCACGAAATTCAGTATTCCATTATGAGCGGAACCATGCTGGGGGCTGTAAGGCACGGTGGATTTATTCCGTGGGATGATGATGTTGATATTGCTATTTTACGAAAAGATTATGATCGGCTGATTGAAATCTTACAAAAAAATAAACGGATTAGTGCGAAATTGGAGATATCTGGCTATGAAGTTGATAAGACCGACATGCCATTCTTGAAAGTCTACAATAAGTCGATTGTAGTGAAGGATAACCTCGCAAACGATTCATCCGAGTTATGGATTGATATTTTTCCATTTGATAATGTGCCAGATCGTGGAACATGGTCATATTGTCAATGCGTTAGATTGATGCAAAAATTATACCAGAAAAATTTGGAAGCAAATGGCTTTTATACATTGGAGGCAACCAGAAAAAGAGGAATTTATAATTATCTGAACAAGATAGTAGTCTGGATTGCTGGAAAATTCGATAAAGAAAAACTGGTTGAACGGTATATCGGTTTTTGTAAAAAATATAAGAATCAAGAATGCCACTATATTCAAGATTTGACGTGGGGGACAAAGGCAGTTCCACATGCGTTGTTTGATGAAATTGCTGATTACCAATTTGAGGATATTACGGTTAAAGGTATCAAAGACTATGACACCTATCTCAACTACGTTTATGGTGACTATATGAAGCTCCCGCCAGAAGACCAACGGGTAAACCATGGCATCAAAGCATGGAGAGTAACGGAATATGAAAAATAAGGTAACCCTGCTTAACATGATCTCGGGATTGATTCTGCAATTTTTTACGCTTATAAGCGGTTTTATTCTACCAAAAATCATTCTTACCTGTTTTGGTTCGGAAGTAAACGGGCTGGTATCGTCGCTCAACCAGTTTTTAAGTTACATAACGCTGGTGGAGGGCGGAATTACAGGTGTTATTGTTGCAAACCTGTATAAACCCATTGTGGAACAGGACAACAATAAGATTTCCTCGGTTCTTGTAACGGCAGACCGCTTTTATAAAAAAATCGGAGCTCTTTTTATTGCCTATTCGGTTATTCTGTCTATTATATATCCGCTGCATTTTAAAACAGAGTTTACATTTTCGTATGTGTGTTCACTGACATTGATTCTTTCGCTCACGCTTTTAATTCAGTATATGTATTCGCTGACATTGCGAACACTCCTGAACGCAGACAAAAAGGGCTATGTCGTGAATTTCACGCAGACACTCATCGTGATCTTCAATGTCTTGTTTGCGCTGATCTCGGTTTTTATTTACCCCAGCATTCACGTTTTAAAGTTGATAAGCGGTTCACTCTTTCTTCTACAGCCGCTCATATTCAACCGGTACGTAAAAAAGAACTATAAAATCGATTGGAAAGTTGAGCCTGATAATTCCCTTATAAAATCCAGATGGAATGGGTTTGCAATCAATCTGGCGGCATTCATTCATAACAGCACGGATGTTACTGTCCTTACATTTCTGGCAAACCTGAAAACCGTTTCAATTTATAGCGTTTACAGTCTTGTCAGCAGTGGAATTAAGCAAATGATCAATGCATGTCTGTCCGGGATTGCACACACGGTGGGACAGGCCTATGCAAAGAAAAACTGGAAAGAACTGAACCAAAAACTGGATATATATGAATACATCGTTTTAATTCTGGTATTTTTCTTGTTTACCGTAACAGCATTGCTTATCACCCCATTTGTGCAGCTTTATACCAAAGACATTGTGGATACAGACTACAATCAGCCGCTGTTTGGATTTTTGCTGGTTCTGGCGGAAGCGTTGTATCTAATCAAGCTGCCGCACCTGAATCTGGCCTATTCGGCCAATAAATTCAAGGAAATCACGGTGCCGGCCTACATCGAAGCGATGCTGAATATTATGATCTCGGTGGCGCTGGTAAAATGGATTGGCCTGATCGGTGTAACCATCGGTACGATTGTTGGAATGACCTATCGGATGGTGTTTCATGTGTACTACACAAGCAAAATCGTTCCGGGGCGGGCGCAGTGTATTTTCTACCGGAAGCTGTTTTTGTTTGCTGCGGGTGCAGGAGGGGGCTTTGTCTTCTGCTATAAACTGCTTCCCCTCCAGACCGTTACGGTTGGAAGCTGGATTGTTCACGCAATTTTTTACTGCGTTGTAATGGGGGCTATTCTGCTTGCAATCAGTATTTTGTTCTTCCAGAACGAAATGAAATTCTTTTGGAAATATGTAAAGAGGAAATAATATGAATATTGCGATTGTTTTAGCCGGAGGAACAGGAACTCGACTGGGCGGAGATATTCCTAAGCAATATATTGAAGTCGCTGGAAAACCGATAATTTCTTATTGCTTAGATAAGTTTGAAAAACATACGTTAATTGATAACATAGTAATTGTGGCTTCTGAGATGTGGCAAAATTATATTTTGTCATGGATATCAAAAGAAGGCTTAAATAAGTTTTCTGGATTCGCACCGGCAGGTAGTAGTAGGCAACATTCTATTGTTAATGGCATGCTTAAAGCTCAATCTATTGGGGCTACTGCAAGCGACAATATAATAATCCATGATGCCGCTCGACCAAATGTTTCAGAACGCATAATTTCACAATGCATGGATAAGTTGTCGGAGTATGATGGTGCTATGCCTGTCCTTCCGGTTAAGGATACGATTTATTTAAGTGAAAACGGAGAAAACATCACGTCGCTTTTAAATCGGGATCAACTTTATGCAGGACAGGCACCAGAGAGCTTTAAATATGGGAAATATCTTGAAATTCACAATGGCATGACAGAAGAAGATTTGTCTAAGGTAAGAGGAAGCAGCGAAATTGCTTACAGACATGGATTGAAAATTTGTATGATACCTGGTGATGAATGCAATTATAAAATCACCACAAAAGAGGATTTAAACAAGTTTGTAAGGGAAATGGAGGAACGTTAAGAATGAAAGGATATTCGTTACATGCAGTTAATGATCTTCGCTATGAAGAGCTTGAATATCCGGAGTGCGCAACGGGATGGTGTGTAGTAAAAGTTAAAGCCGCCGGAATTTGCAGTTCTGATATTCCGAGAGTATATACTAAGGGAACGTATCATTTTCCGACTATACCCGGACACGAATTCTCTGGTGTGGTTGACAAGGTTGCTGATAAGGAAAATGAAACCCTTGTAGGAAAAAAAGTAGGGATATTTCCGCTGATTCCATGCCGCAAATGTCAGCAGTGTAAGGATGGACACTATGAAATGTGTTCTAACTATGATTATGTGGGATCAAGAAGAGATGGCGGATTTGCGGAATATGTAGCTGTACCGGTTTGGAATTTAGTGGAGTTATCGGATGAAATCTCATTTGAAGAAGCTGCCATGATGGAACCACTTGCGGTAGCATTACATGCAATAAAGATTGCTAACGTCAAAAATGGAGACACAGTTGCAATTATTGGAACTGGAATGATTGCCTTTGCAGCGGCTCAATGGGCAAAAAAACTGGGAGCGACAGAAGTGATTGTTGTTGGACGTTCAGAGAGCAAGCGTAAAATTGCAGAAAATATTCCGGGAATTGGGTATGCAACATTTGAAAACTGCAAAGAGGAGTTTGATGTTGTTCTAGAAGCAGTGGGCTCGAATAGTGCAATTGATACAGCGATTAATATGGTTAAAGCTGGAGGAAGACTGGTTTTGATGGGCAATCCAGAGGGAGAGATTGATCTTAATCAAAATACGTACTGGAGAATTTTAAGAAAGCAATTACATATAGCGGGAACTTGGAATTCCTCGTATGAAAAGAACCATGACTGTGATTGGTCTGAAGTAAAAAGTGCTTTGGAAAATCATGAAATTAAGGCATCGGCATTGATTTCACATTTCTATCATCAAGATGATTTGAAAGTAGGAATGGCGTTGATGCATGACCACAAGGAACCATATTGCAAAGTAATGACACTATGGAACAGAGGAGAGTAAGTGACACAATGGGTGAAAGTAAAATATCTGCCTCGATGATGTGTGCAGATTTGATTAATTTGAAAGATACAATTAAGACATTTGAAGATAAGGGAGTCGAATATCTTCATATTGATGTCATGGATGGAGAGTTTGTTCCTAATTTTGGATTAGGTGTGGATTACATTCGTGGCCTAAGACAGTTAACAAAAATACCATTGGATTTACATTTGATGATCAAAGATCCCGAATATAAGTTGCAATGGATTGGAATAAAAGAAACAGATATAGTTTCTATTCATTATGAAAGTACTTATCAAGTTCAGAGAGCATTGGATTGGTTGGCACCGTTTGGATGTAAAAGATTTTTAGCTATCAATCCAGCAACTCCAATATACGTGTTAGAAGAGGTGCTGGATTATATTGATGGCATTAACCTTCTTATGGTTAATCCTGGATTTGCTGGTCAAAAAATTGTGCCTAGTACCTTAAAGAAGGCGGCGAGGATACAGGAGTTTCTGAAGGAAAGAAATAAAAGTGACATTACTATTGAAGTGGATGGAAATATTACTCCAGAGAACGGATCAAAGTTGAAGAAGTGTGGTGCTAGTATTTTTGTCTGTGGTACATCAAGTTTATTTAAAGGAGAAGTAGCTGATTATAACAATAATATTGATGTGTTTAGAAATGCTGTAAAACAATAGCGCAAAATATGGATAGATACATTGTATATGGCTTTGCGTGGAAAAAGAATAATTTACTTTATGTGAGTTTTAAGGATCAAGTGGGATAGAAGTATACAAAAAAATGGTTGAGGAGCACAACGATGAATTATGATGGAATGAAAAAGCTGTCAATGGAAGAGGTAAAAAAGGTTGAACTGGATTTGTTGATAACATTTGACGCCTTTTGCAAGAAACACCATTTACGGTATGTTTTGGATGGTGGCACACTGATTGGAGCGATGCGCCATCAGGGATTTATTCCATGGGATGATGACATCGATGTAGCAATGCCATTTCCGGATTTTTTAAAATTTAAAGAACTCTATGAGAAAGAATGCGGTGATAGTCAAAAGCAACTTCTGTAGCACAGTGATTATAGAGCCATTTCAGGTGTCGTGCAGAATGCAGCGAGCTGAGATGGCTCTTTTCTTTTGAATAAGGGCTCATTGAAGCTAAGGGCAGATTACAGGAAAGCAAGAGCCTTGCTTGGAGTTCCGTGATGCTGGCGTATCACAATATCGGTAAAATCGGAGAGGTAGTGGACAGACCCAAGGCGCTGGGAGATATCCGGGGTGTGTCGTACATCTATGGGCTGTTCTACCGCTTTGGTCTGATCGACGTGCCAGACAAGGCTAAAGAGAAGATGGCGGAGCAATAAGAAAACGAGACATATTTTGTTTTAAGATGGAATGTGATATAATAAAACTGGCGGTTTACCGTACTACATGAAAAGGGCAGGTGAATGTGCTAATGTACATCATTTGTCAAGATTCAATCCTTTCATCAGCTATCGAGGCGATTACTGAGGCAGTAAGTCTATTGGAGCTGAAGCAAGAAAAGAACAGAATCAATAAGCGGATTCAGTCATTGCTTCATATTGCTGATGATCTGGCACCGGATTCTGTGGAGTATCAGTGCGTTTATGAAAGAATTCTCGAATTGGAAAGGATGCGAGAACTGATCAGACGCATTAGAAAGGCTAAGTGTGCACAGATTTATGCGCAATTGCATATGCTATGGGTTAATAGAGCCCAAAAGGCCGGTCGCGCGACTGCGGGCTTGACTACTGATCCAATGAGCATCGCTATGCCCATTCCTCCCACGTTTGAGGCTACCTTGAGTAGTTTCGGACGTGGGAGGGATTTGGATGCCCTCGCATGCTGAAAAAAATCAAACAGAGATCAAAAACTACTATCGTATTATAGACCCGGAGGAAAGGCTGTCTGAGAATGAGAAGGCTGAAGAAGAACGCAAGGTGTTAGAGAATATGCCTGCTTGCTTCCCGGCAGCACTACGATATGTGATGACACGCTTCGGATTTACGCAAGAGGCTCTGGCCTTTGAATCAAAGGTGTCGGAGTCAACGATCGGTCGCTACAGAAATGGAAAGGTTGAAAGTTTTTCTGAGAAAAACGTGGTTGCACTATGCGTTGCTATGCACCTTCCTCCATGGCTTTCGTTTGTGCTCATAGGAGTTATAAAATGGTTGATGTTGAAAAATGCCCTTATATTGAATATAAAATTCAAGGATTAAGTGGAATCATTGCAAAGGAAGAAAAAATTTTCTGCGTAAAAGACGATTTAATAATGCAAATCGAATTAAAGCAAGAAGGACTGGAAATTACTGGACTGAAAGTACAATTAAAAGAAGATAGCATAATCGACGAACAAGTAAAGCAGACAATCAGACGGAAAATTGAACGTTTTTTAGTGAACTTATATGGAAATCCGAATGTCTATGTGTCTGAATTTTCTATGGGAATATTGCGGATTTTCAATCCAAATAGCAAGGAAACCCAATATGAGTTTAGCAGTACACTGGTGATTTCTACCGAATGTTCGTGTGCAATACAGTGCAATGCTGATTATTTTAAGAAAATGTATGAGAAACAAGTGCCAGAGGATAAGGCGGACGAAGTTTACCCTCTGCTTTTTAGCACGATGCGCATTGGTGATATTTTTGTTCGATATTTGATGCAATATGAAATCCTTTTAGGGCAAGTAACGAAGAAACACACACAGAAGGAGGTCGTTGAGTACATTGAAAAAGTATATAATCCGGCAAATAAAGATAGACAGATAGGTTTTCAACCAACGAGAAAACTAGGACGAAAGTATAAAGAAGATGATTTGACCTATAATAGAAATCTACTGGGACATGGTGATATAGAAAAAGTCGTTTCAGAGGAGAAAATAAGACAATTAAGCAGAAGTATAATGGATGTACTCTGGTTTTCTCTATGGAATAAATCTGAATGACAAAAGTAATGCCCGTCTAGGTGAGAGGATTCGTAAATCTTCTCGGCTGGGCGGGCATTTCATTTCGTAGGAATGTGAGGATTAAAGGTTGAGTGTTTCGTAAAAGGTCAATTGACCGCTTACATAAAAAACTATATTTCTGCGCCGTTGGTAGTGATGCAGTGCTGATACCAGGCAAAGCTGTCCTTTTTCAGCCTCTGGTTGCTGCCGTGGCCTGCTTCATTACGATCCACATAGATGACACCATAGCGTTTGTTCATCTCGATAGTTCCACAAGAAATGATATCAATGATGCCCCACATGGTATAGCCCAGCAGGTTTACGCCATCTTCAATGGCTTCGCCCATCTGTTCAATATGCGCCCGTAGATAATCAATTCGGTACGAGTCATGGATAGCACCATCCGCATCCGGTTGGTCATTTGCACCGATGCCGTTTTCTGCAATAAAGAGGGGCAGCTGATAGCGGTCATACATCTCGTTCAGCGAGATGCGCAGGCCCTTGGGGTCGATCTGCCAGCCCCATTCGCTGGTTTGCAGATACGGGTTTTTCTTGCCAGAAAGCAGGTTGCCGCTGGTGACCTCGTAATCCTTGTTGTTGGTGGAGATCATGGACATATAATAGCTAAAGCTCAGGAAATCCACCGTATTCTCCCGCAGGATCTCTTCGTCGCCCGGCTCCATCTGGACGGTAACGCCCAGCTCCCGGAACATCCGTCTGCTGTAGGCCGGATAGTAACCACGGGCCATCACGTCCGTATAGAAATAGTTCTTGTAGTTTTCGTCCAGAATGCCGCTCATCACATCGTCCGGGTCACAGGTGGCAGGGTAGCTGGTAAAGCGGGCAATCATGCCGCCCACCATGGAACCGGGAATCATCTCGTGGCAGAGCTTCACCGCCAGCGCATTGGCCACCAGCTGATGGTGGGTACACTGGAAGATAGCCTGATCGTAGTTTTCTTCCTGATCCTTGATCAGACAACAGCCGTTCCAAGGGTTGAACCGGGAGCAGTTGATCTCGTTGAACGGGAGCCAGTAATCCACCAGACTGCCCAACCGCTCATACAGGGTCTTGCAGTAGCGCAGATAGAAGTCGATCATCTGGCGGTTCTTCCAGCCGCCGTACTTCGTGATGAGGTTCACCGGCGTTGCATAGTGCAGAATGGTGGCAAACACCTTCATGCCACGCTTGTGGCACTCGGTAAACAGATCGACGTAATAGCGGATGCCTTCTTCGTTGGGCTGAGCATCGTCGCCGTTGGGGTAGATGCGTGCCCAGCTGATGGAGGTACGGAAAATTTTAAGCCCCAGTTCCTGCATCAGGGCCAGATCCTGCTTGTACGTATGGTAGAAATCGATACCCCAGCGGAACGGATAGTGCTCGATATCCTGTGCTGTCAGCGCCGTTTCAAAACGCTCGGTCGTCATGTTGATATCGCGGTTTTTGCGGCGCTGCGCTGCATCCCAGTCGGCATCAAACACTCGCAGATCCTGGGTATCCAGCCCTTTGCCGCCTTCATTCCAGGCACCTTCTGCCTGCGAGGCGGCAATAGCTCCGCCCCATAAAAAGTTCTGTGGAAAATGGCTCATCGTTCGTTACGCTCCGATTTCTTTCTGGACAGCTGCATCCTTCTTGATCATCACATAGGTCAGTGCAAAGGTGACCACAAAGGTTACGGCAATGCCCACCAGTGCAAAGACAAAGTTCATGGAATTGTTGGGGTCGATGAAAATGGCAATAGAAGTCAGACCGGTGGGGCCGAACACGATGCGCTTGACACCAGCCAGGCCGCAGACGATACCGCCTGCGCAGCCGCCGATAATGGATGCGATTAAGGGTTTCTTCAGGCGCAGGTTCACGCCGTACAGGGCCGGCTCGGTCGTGCCCAGAAGGGCGCTGCAGCCGGTGGAGATCGCCAGAGACTTGAAGCCCTTATCCTTGGCCTGTGCAGCCACAGCAAAAGCAGCGGCACCCTGTGCGATGTTTGCCACCAGGAAGCCGGGACCCAGCATATCGTAGCCAAAGGCTTCGATTGCGGCCAGTGCCAGCGGGATGGTGACCGCGTAGTGCATACCCAGCATGATAACGATGGGGCCGAACGCGCCAAAGAAGATGGGCAGCAGCCAGGGAGCATTGTTCTGGATGACCGCCAGCACGGATTCCAGACCCATACCGACCAGATTGCCCAGCGGACCCACCACGCAGTAGACCAGCGGAGTCATGATGAGCAGGGTGAGCATGGGGCGGAAGAAGAACTTGATGACCTTGGGGGAGACCTTATCCGCAAACTTCTGCACCCAGGAAGCCACATAGATGACCATGATTACCGGGATGACGGTAGAAGTGTAGGTTGCCAGAGTGACCGGCAGGAAGCCGAACATGGACACCGGCTCCTTTGCCGCCACCAGTGCGGTGTAGTTGGGATGGACCATCATAAAGCCCAAGGTCATGCCCAGCATCGGGTCCACGCCGAACCGCTTGGACGAGGTGTAGGCCAGCATCAGCGGTAGGAAGTAGAAGGGCGCGTCGCCTGCAATGCTGAACAGTTTATAGGTCGTGCCGGAAGAGTCCATCAGGCCCGCCATGGTCAGCAGCACTAGCACTACCTTGACCATAGCTGCGCCGGTAATGGCCGCAATCGCCGGGGTGAACAGGCTGGAGATGGTGTCCATGATGTGTTCCATCAGCTTGGGCTTCGCGCCTTTCAGATCGGCAGTCTCCACCGTATCCACCGTGCCGCCGGACAGACCGGTCAGCACGATCAGTTCATCATACACGTGGTTGACGTCCGGTCCAATGATGACCTGATACTGTCCGCCCGTGTACATGGCGCCCATGACGCCTTTGGTCTTTTTGAGAGTATCGGTATCAAACTTGGCACTGTCTGCCAGTTGAAAGCGCAGTCGGGTAGCGCAGTGCACCAGACTTTGGATGTTCTCCTTGCCGCCGACCGCAGCCAGGATCTGAGATGCCAGCTGTTTGTAATCCATGATAGTTTCCTTTCCTGTTCCTGCAAAATGCCCAACCTGCGTAAGCTGTCATTTTGGCAGATTTTGTCCAATTTGTTTTGTTCAATTTCCAAGAAAGACACGCAGACATTTTCCTCGGAATGTGGTATAATATTAGCTAGATTTGCAGGACGTCCTTGACTGTTTTTATTATATTTGACTATGTGTGCAAATTCAATGTTGCTTTCGCACGAAAGGAGTGTCAAAAAGGAAGACATGGATAGAGCCGAACTGGATGCTTTTCTGCGGCAGATCACACCACGGGAACAGTTTTATCTGGACAACCCCGGTGCCCCGAGCCCGCGTTTCAAAACGATGGAGCACCGCACGGTGCGCGGACGGGATGTGCTATACTTTCATTTGCAGGAACTGCCAAACGATGAGATCCATCTGCGCAAGGACTCCCGTTTTACGGATGTGCCTTACTATATGCACTCCAACATCAATATCAATTACATTTATGACGGGCATTGCGATTACCTCATCGACGATAAGCCCATTACTTTATACAAAGGCGATGTCTGCATCTTTGACCTGGATGTGGTGCGCCGTAAACTGACCCTTGGTCCAAGTGACATCGTAATAAATCTGAACATGACCAATGAATTTTTCGGGGACAGCTTTTTTCACAAGGCGGGCCGTCAGAACCTGTTCTCGGATTTCATGGTCCATGTGCTTTCCACCGGAAGCACCACGACCCACGACCATTACCTCATCTTCCGGGCAGGCAACAATCCTGAGATTGCCCGGCTGTTCGAACAACTGCTGATCGAATATTACGGAGATGCACCTTACCGGAAGCAAATGATCCAGGGCTATTTTGATCTGATCTTTTTGCAGCTTATGCGTTTGCATCAGGAGGACTCCAACAATCAGTTGGTGCAAATCGCCACGACTCATTCCCAAAACGTGCTGAATATCCTTTATTATATCGAGGGCCACGCTGTTGATTGTACTCTGCTGGACCTTGCAACACAGTTCGGCTATCATCCTAAATATATTTCTGCCCGTCTGAAGGAAGTGACTGGCATGAGCTATAAGCAGCTACAGACCCGTGAACGGTTGAAACTTGTCTGTTGCCAGCTTTTACAGACTGATAATTCAATCCAGGAAATCGCACACAGCTGCGGTTTTAATAATATGACTGCCTTTTATCGTATCTTTGAAGAACAGCTTGGACAATCGCCCAACAAGTTCCGAAACAAAAAATAAGAATTGAAGCGTCTTTTCTACTCAGATTTTGGACGAACTAAAAGATTTGTATATAGCACAGTGATTATAGAGCCATTTCAGGTGTCGTGCAGAAATGCAGCGAGCTGAGATGGCTCTTTTCTTTTGAATAACGGCTCATTGAAGCTAAGGGCAGATTACAGGAAGGCAAGAGCCTTGCTTGGAGTTCCGTGACGCTGGCGTATCACAATATCGGTAAAATCGGAGAGGTAGTGGACAGACCTAAGGCGCTGGGAGATATCCGGGGTGTGTCGTACATCTATGGGCTGTTATACCGCTTTGGCCTGATCGACGTGCCAGACAAGGCTAAGGAGAAGATGGGAGGGAAGGAACACTAACGGTTGTGACTTGCGTTATGACGCACGATTTGAGTAAAATCAACAGGACTTCGAAAATATTTTCGTAAATTTGTAGTTGACAACTAAAACCAATCGCGGTATAATCAAGCCGAAAACACCAATTTGGTGTTAAAAAGTCCAAATTAAACCATTGCAAAACAACCTAAAAAATGAGAAGGAGGCCCCTCGATGCGTGATGACAACAAGCTCTACCGTGAAAAGAGATACGTTGAAGTGGACGTTCGCTTTACACCTGATGGCAAGATCCGCCCTCTTGCCATCAACTACGACAAAAGCCATATCTATGGAATCGACCGTGTTTTGGCTGTCAGGCGTGGCACATCGCGCCTTGGCGGGAAGGGGCAGTGCTTCACCTGCATGATCTGCGGGCAGAAGCGGAATCTTTGGCTTGAACAGGGCAAGTGGTTCGTGGAAGCCTACTGCTCCGTGCCGGAAAGCCGTGCTTCGTGATGGCAAGGTACTTATCCCGTGCAGACCTTTCGCGCATAGCGGGTAAGTATATTGACCAGTACTATACCCGCTTCGGGATTAGCAAAGATGCCCCGGAACCCATTGACCCTGAACGGCTTGCAAGCGCTGTTCTTGGGCTGAATGTGAAAATGCTGCCGCTGTGCAGCGATGGCAGCATCCTCGGGTTGACCGTTTTCCAGAAATGCAGGTTTACTGTGATTTTGGAGGATGGGACAAAGCTTGTAGAGGTTTTTATGCCGAGGGACGTTGTAATCGATTCCGCCCTTGCGGCAGACAGCTGCACCGGATGCCGGAATTTCACGATAGCGCATGAAGCGGCACACCAGATCTTAGCCGACCTGTTTCCGAACGACTACGGAAAGGCAGTCAAGTGTCGTGGGCACATTGCCTATCGGGAACGAAACGGACAACCCTCGTGGGAAGAATGGCAGGCGAACACCCTTGCGGCAGAGCTGCTGATGCCAACATTTCTGGTCAACGCCGAAATAGAACGAGCAGCGCTGCGTTTGCCGAATGGAATCCTGTACCAATCCGCATCTGACCCGAACTATGAAAAAATTCTGGAGATGGCTGCGCGGATGGGAGTATCGTGGTCTGCTATCAGGATCAGACTACAGCAGATGCAGGTCATAAAAGGCAAACCCATCCACTGCCATCCATTGGACATCATCCGATTTGGAGAATGAACATGATTCAGTCAAATAATCGTCCTTTTAAAAATAAACCGCTGAGCAATATACAGCAGGCACAATTCAGCATCGGCTGGAGGTTTTGCCCCGTTTGCGGTAATAAGCTATACAAAAAAATTGATGGGTGTTCCGGTACACTGCAAGTAAAATGCAGTAAGTGCAAGGAGACCCTGAGACTTGATCTGGCGTTCAGACGCCGGTGATTTTCCAGTCATTTTAAAAAATACGGGTGCATTGCACCCTGAATATGGACTGTTCGCTCCGAGCAACGGGCCATTGTCGCAAGGCAATGAATGAAACGCGCTCCAAATAGCCGGGCAACAGCTGATTGAGGAATTTTCTTTGAAGATCCCTCAGTTGGCTGTTGTCCGGCTATTTTTTTAGCCTTCAGGAAGCCTGCTCCCGTAAAAAGGAGCAGGCTTTATGTTTGTCCGTTTTTCGTGGATGCCCCAAGCGGCGAAATATCCGTAGCCTTCCAAATTTTCGACTTTTTACGCTTTATCGAAAATTTGGAGGTTTAACATGGGCTTTAACTATGGCTTGGAAAAGAAGAACTTTGATAGTCGGTGGGCTGTGACCCGTAAGCAGTATGAGGATGCCGGTATGAGCAACGAAGCGATTCAGGCAATGTACGATTACGACTGGTCTGTTTTTAACGCTAATCGCTCTTACCAGAACCATACGCAGGAAATGGCTGCGCCGTCCTTTGAGCAGAGCGAAGAATCCTACTCGCCCTTGATGAACAAGTATCAGGAAGCCGTTTCCGTTACGGATACCTACCGCGAAACCAAGAGCCGCTTTACATGGATCGGCGAAATCGAGGACGAACGGTTGCTGTCTGCTCTTGAAAATTTATCGGAAGATGACCTCAAACTTTTGACGCTCTACGCCTATGAAGGCTACAACGAGAGCGAAATTTCTAAAGTTTTTAATGTCTCGCAGCCTGCAATTAATAAGAGAATCATGAAAATTTCTATATTTTTGAAGAAGTTTTGATTTTTGGTTATAATTTGGCCTTTCTCGATGCCTACCTAGTGAAGGGACAATTTCCCAAGCGGCACCTGCCGCAGGGCAAAGCATCCGACTTCATGGTCCTTGAAAACTGAATAGTTCCGTCATCTGGTACTCCGATAATGATACTTCCGTAATTCGCGGCCCGGTCACAAAGCAGACGGGGTGGCTGAAATGCCAATGAAGCGGTACAAGTCCGCTGCCAGATGTTTATGCCCCACTCGCAGGGAGCCGAGGGCGAATATGCGAGACCTGAACATATTTTATCAGGAGTGACCGGATGCTGTTTTCGGTCTCCGGTCACTCCTGTTCTTTTACATATTTATCCGCTAATCACCTTTACTAACACGGAGGACTACTCAAATGGACGAGTTGAATCCTACGGTGCGCGAACAGGAGATTTACGAGGAGATGGAACTGACCCCGGAAATGATCAAGTCCATCCGAACCCTCTGTGCAACCTGTCTGCGACATTTCGTAGAAGCCAAGGCTTTCAAAATCGCTATCGTGCCGAGTGCAGACAACAGCATGGATACTTGCACTGTCTGTCAGACCCGGCGTGGTTACGATTATGTTGTAATGCACCGCTGATGCTGGTGCTTCGTTTCAATCATCGGAGGAGGTGATGTGTATCGTATAAAAAGAATTGCTCCCATACTTCAACAGAAACCCGCTGCCTAGGAGGTGCAGCGGGTTTCTTACATATCCAAACGGAGGTTTCGCAATTTGGAATCTACTTTGAAATTCCAACGCGGAGACATCTACTTCGTTCGACTTGACAACCGCACAGGTTCCGAACAAAGCGGAACCCGTCCAGCGGTCATCCTGCAAAACGATGTGGGAAACTCCTGCTCACCGACATTGATCGTTGCGACTTTGACAAGTAAGACAGAAAAGAAAGCTACGCAACCGACGCATTGTCTGGTGGAACCGGAAGGGCTGGAGCCGTCCATCGTTCAGGCTGAGCAAATCTTCACCATCGACAAAAGCCGTGTCAAAAGATTTGTCGGACACCTCACCCCAGAAGAGATGGGGCGGGTCGATGATGCTGTAAAAATTAGTCTTGCACTGAACCCGATGGGGAGTATCCAAAAGCTCAAACCTATCATCCGCTCTACGGCGGCTTACGCACCGCCAGAAGTAGTTGACGGTAAGCCGCCTGTCTATCCCTACACTCCTATCAAATCCGATTTTGAGGATGCAGGAACAGTCGAAGAAATGATGTTATACACCGAACTGCAATCCGCTGTTCATGCAATGATCCAGCGGCTCGAATACAGCTTCACCTTTAATCCCAGCTTGCTCACCAGCCCGAAGCGTAAGAAGCAAGTGACTGAGATTTTGACTGAAGCTGAAAAATACATTTGGCGAATTAAGGAGGAAATAAGATGCGCCTGAAAAACGACACGAACAATTATGCTGCTTCCTTTAATATCACTCCACCGTACCAGATGCTGGTGCTTCACAGCAAGGTGCTGATCTACCCCCGCGAGATCTATCAGCGGGGTGTGGAGCGTAAGCGTGTGGAAATGATTGCTGCCGATTTCAACGAGTACATTGCCAACGAGCCGAAGGTCAGCTTCCGCGACGGCAAGTATTATGTGGTGAACGGTCAGCACACCATTGAGGGGCGCATCCTCCGTAACGGCGGTGAGGACTTGCCGATTCTTTGCAAGGTCTACACCGGACTGACGATGGAGCAGGAAGCACTGCTCTTTGCAGAGCAGAACGGGCACTCCGCACCGTTGACGGCAGGCATCAAGCTGCGTGCCAAGGTCGTGGGAGGCGATGCTCCTTCCAAGGCATTTCTCGCTGCTACCAACCGGGTGGGGCTGGTATTCAACTATGACAGTTTGCAGTTGAGCGACTACCGCATCAGCTGCGTGGGCACCGCGCTCAAGCTGTATAACGAGATGGGCGAAAAGATCTACTGCGAATCCCTGCGGATAATCGTGGCTGCTTGGGATGGCAAACCCGATTCGTTCCGTGCATCTGTCCTGCGAGGTATGATGCACTTTGTGGAGTTGTATCACGGCGAGTTCAGCGAGGAACGGCTGGTTCGTGCCCTTGGCAGCGTCCATCCCATGGAGATTTACCGTGTTGGCAGGGATAACCCTGCAAAGCTGCCCGGATGGAAGAAATACGTTTTTCCCATCTACATGGCTTACAACGGCAAAGGCCGCAAGGACGCATTGCCGATGAAGTTCTAAAACATATTTTCTCTGCCAAGAGGCACCTGCAAGCTGCGGGTGCCTCTTATTACATAATTATGTCGCACTATCGCTACTTTTGAAAGAAGGACTAGATATGACTAATATGAATGTGATTCCTGTGGCGCAGGATTCGTACATCGTTAATGGCTGCAAAGTGAAAGTCACTTATGCAGAAGATGGTGACAGTATGGAGGTTCTTCAGAAACTGATTCATGATACCCTCTGCGAAGAAGCCAAGAATTATAGTTGAATCGACATCCTTGCAACAAGGATAGTCCAGCACTAAAATAATGGTACAGTTGATGCAGCAACCAATTCAAACAAACGAGTGTGCGCACAGTATCGTTGTTTTAGTTTTACATAAGGAGTAACAACGATGAAAAAACGTGTATATACCTTATACCGCGTTTCGACCATTGGACAGGTCGAAAAGGATGACATACCGATGCAAAAAGAAGCCTGCCACGAATTTGCAGAACGGCAGGGCTGGGAAATCGTCAAGGAGTTTTCCGAAAAAGGCGTTTCCGGTTTTAAGAAGTCTGCAAAAGACCGCGATCAGCTCCAGCTGCTTCAGCAGGCGGCTGCTGCCGGAGAGTTTGATGTTCTGCTGGTGTTCATGTTTGACCGTCTGGGTCGGCGTGACGACGAAACGCCCTTTATCGTGGAATGGTTCACGAAGCAAGGGGTCGAGGTCTGGAGCGTAAATGAAGGTCAGCAGCGTTTTGATTCCCATGTCGATAAGCTGATGAACTATATCCGCTACTGGCAGGCATCCGGCGAGAGCATCAAGACCTCTATCCGTACTCGCACCCGTATAGAACAGCTTACGGAAGAAGGTCACTACACTGGCGGCATTGTAGCTTTTGGTTACAAGCGTGTCCAGAAAGGCCGCTTGAACAAAAAGAACCAAGCTGTCTGCGATTTGGAAATCAACGAGGAAGAAGCGGCAATCGTGCGCCTGATCTTTCAGAAGTATGTTTATGAGGGATACGGCGCAAAACGGATCTGCAACTATCTTGTTGAACACAATATTATGGGGCGCAATGGAAAGAACATCCCTAATATTACGATTGGCAGGATGATTCGTAACAAAGGATATACAGGATATCTTATCAACGGCAACGTTGAAAAAGAGTGCCCTGAGTTACGGATCATCGAGCCGGAAGTATTTGAAAAGGCTCAGGAGCTGCGGGATGCCCGCCGCAGGGAGAAGGGCGAGGACGCAGATTCGTACAGTCCTCATGCCTTGCTTTGTGGCAAAGTGTTCTGTGCCCACTGTGGCAATCGTTTGAATATTACCAGCAGCGGACGCACTCGGCTTCGGGCAGATGGTACTGTCGTAAAAGAAAAGCGTTATCGTTATAGCTGCAACTTTAATGTTCGGCATCCGGGGCAGTGCGATGGACAGTCCGGTTATGGTGTGACGACACTGGACGCAGTTGTAGAAAGCATCGTGTGCATGAAGTTTGAAGAAATTCTGGAGTGCTCCAAGAGCAATCTTCTGGAAGAAATGCGGCGTAAAGATTTGGATGCTGCCAAAAAGGAAGCAACTCGTTGGAAAGAGGAAGTCCAGACCAAGGTTGACGAACAGGATGCGTTAAAAAAGGAAATGATTCGTGTCATCCAAGGAACAAGCGGACTCGACCGCGAGATGATCCAGCAGATGGTCAATGAAAACAAGGAAGCACTGCTTACCGCACAGACCAATCTGGCAGACTCGGAAAAGAAGTTGAAGGAGATTGAGGAGCAGAACCAGAAGGCTGAACGTAATTGCAGTGATTTATTCACATGGGCAAGCACCTATAAGGGAGCCAGTTTTGAAAGGCGTCAGGCTATTTTGAAACAGTTTATCAAAGAAGTGCGTGTCGGACGCGACTATAATATCGAGATCGTTCTCAATGTACCGCTGGACGAATTTGAGGAGTTCAAGCGTCACGCAGCATCGGCTGGACGAGGCAAAAATCAGAAAAATAAGTCGCAAAATCCTCAAAAAGTTGGGCGTTGTACATCAAATGCAGGAATCGTCGTTTTAGACAAAACAGCAGGTGAAACCATAAGCATTGTGCCTAAAAATGCTGCACACGCGATTTTGCGCTGTTAAGACGAATGATGCACGATTTTGCAAGGAATGGCAAAAAGAAACGCCGTATCGTGTTAAACGATACGGCGTTTTATGGACTCGAAGGGAGTCGAACCCTCGACCTTTCGGATGCGAACCGAACGCTCTCCCAACTGAGCTACGAGCCCACAAAAAAGCACCCAATTTCGAATGGGGGCAAATGAGCTATAACACCAGATCGGGAATACAACGCTTGCACTCCCAACTGAGCTACGAGCCCACGAAAAAGCACCCAATTTCTAATGGGGGCAAATGAGCTATAACACCAGATTGGGAATGCAACGCTTGCACTCCCAGCTGAGCTATAGGCCCATGATGATGATGACGCTGATAGTGTACCGCGTTTTGGGGCGTTTGTCAAGCAATTTCGGAGAGCGTGAGCAGGGGACTTATAAGCGGCCAAGCTGCCAGAAGGCTACGGCGCTGGCGGCGGCTACGTTGAGGGAATCTACCCCATGGGACATGGGGATCTTTACGGTGTAATCGCAGGCGGCAATGGTGCTGCCTGCCAGACCGTCACCCTCGGTGCCAAGCACGATGGCAAGTTTCAGCTCAGCGGCAAGGGCGGGGTCATCGATGCTGACCGAGCGGTCGCTCAGTGCCATGGCAGCGGTCTTGAAGCCCAGCGCGTGGAGCTGGGCACTGCCGTTTTCCGGCCAGTCGGCAGGGCAGGTGCCAATTTGCGCCCACGGCACCTGAAACACGGTGCCCATGCTTACCCGCACCGCGCGGCGGCACAGCGGGTCGCAGCAGGAGGGGGTAATGAGTACGGCATCCATGTTCAGCGCGGCAGCGCTGCGGAAGATGGCACCCACGTTGGTGGAATCTACGATGCCTTCCAGCACAGCCACCCGGCGGGCATGGGCGCAAACCTGCTCCACCGTGCGGGGCGCAGGACGGCGGAAGGCGCACAGCACGCCGCGGGTCAGTACGAAGCCGGTCAGGCTGGCAAGGGTCTCGCGGTCGGCTGTGTACACCGGGGCATCACCGCACCGGGTCAGGATATCGGCAGCCGGGCCGGTAATCTGTTTGCGCTCCATGAGCAGGGAGAGCGGTGTGTATCCGGCATCCAGCGCGCGGGCGA
>OHDD01000326.1_pt1 | contig 28523 bp, 16 predicted proteins | sample 1566941 | NCBI WGS metagenome assembly OHDD01 (sample SAMEA3879580, study PRJEB24766) | human gut metagenome | biome: human-associated habitat; feature: feces | place: USA | collected 1985/1987 | reverse complement strand
GTTGCGAATCCCCGCCAATAGTACGGGTAGTATAAAGATAACCATCCGGTTCCTGCGCAGCTCCTATCAGATGAATCAGACTGTCCATATACATATCCAGCGCTTTATCCTCCTTCACCGCCAACAAGTAAGCAGCTCCTTCCATTATCTTATACACATCCGAATCATCAAACGGATAAGGGGAATTGAACTTTCCTTCCATCAGTTTCCCCGCTACTGCAAAATTATCTATACGATGAGTTTCCTCACATTTATGAAAAGCAAAAGGCACGGTAACACTACGAATGGTTTCAATACGAGATGCCCAGAAATTATCAGAAAAGTGTACATTGGTAAAAGGTACATCCTTGTATTGATAATCAGATTTATTGCTATCCGTCGACTTACACGCGGCAAGAACCCCGGCGACGAATAATATAACCAACGTTCATGGTAATCTATATTTAAAGTTTATCTATAATTCGTATCTGAAGTAATTTTCAATTCATACAATCCTCCGGCATTCTTCCCTTGAGCAGCACGGAAAGTAACATTCACTTTATCCTTTCCACGAGTCCAGTCTGCAGGAATAGAATACACATCGTCCACATAGGTCAGATATAGTTTTCGATTCAAACTGACAGTACGTAGATAGTTGCCGTCAATCAATATATCAAACTGACAAGTATCAGGCTCGTCTCCCCAGAAACGACAAATCAGATGATAAGGCTTTTGTTCCGTTTTATTTATATGAAGTGTGTAAGAAAACCATCCGTCTTTTGCCATACGGAACCGAGTATTCTTTGCCCAAAAATAATCATGCCAATAAATAGAATCATTCTCCCCTTGCAACGCATGTTTCCCTTCATCTTTCTCGTCACCGATCTTCACTTCATCCGTTAAAGAACGAGTACGATAAACAAATTCATCCGGAGAATAAAGTTTCCAATATACAGTATGCCGCTGATGATGCATTTGAAAATAAGGGATCAACCCTACCCCTTGTTGTCCACCTCCATTCTTTACTGTAAACCGTAAAGGATGTTGTGAAGAACATTGTATCCAGCTATCCAGATCGGCCAATGGACCCACTAACATAGGAATATTCTTTGCCGGAAGCGATTCACGACAAGCACGATTGTCAATAACCCTATCTTCGGGCATATCATCCGTCCCCAATCCTCCCGCAAGCAATATCGGGCCATACATGACAGAGCCGAAATGAGGTTCATCCTTTGCATAATCAATATATAAGTTACGTGTGAAAACCAATGTTATCACATCTCCGCTCTTAACAGAATCCAACAGGCGAATGTAGCTTCCCTTATGTGCTTCCGTCTGTGCCGGCTTTCCATTAATACGAACTACAGCATCACCGCTCACCCAATCCGGATAACGGAACAGAAGCATTCCTGTATAGCTCCCTATTTCATCCATCCTTACTGTAACCGTATCCGACTCCGGGAAATAAGTATCCAAAGTCAGCTTCAAACCTTTTTCCTTCCAGTGGAGACGTGAAGGAATATACAGATTGACCAGCAATTCTTGGTTATCCTTAAAATAAATGGATTCGGCATACTTAGAATGATTCTCCATCCCTGTACCCACACAACACCAGAAAGAATCAAACGGAGTACTATATTGCTTAAATGATCCCGGCAACAAAGAAGTATAATAAGTCACACAGCCCGGCATATCAGGATCTTGTGAAGCAAGAATATGGTTATATAAAGCATGTTCATAGTAATTCAGATATTTATAATCACCATCCAACATGAACAACTGTCTTGACAATTTCAACATGTTATATGTATTACAAGTTTCTGCCGAAGTATAGTCCAGCCGCTTGCTTTCTTCACCCGGTACGCCAAAACGCTCATAACAACTATTTCCACCGATGGCCAATGTGTGATCTTTAATTACAATATTCCAAAAGTTACGGGCAGCCTGATAATAAATATCATTGGGTGAGAACTCATACTCTCTGGCTACTCCCATAAATTTAGGTATTTGATCGTTAGCATGGCGACCGAATAACACATCTTCTCCGTTAGCAATCGGATAAATAACATTGATATGATTGAACCTTTCTGCCGTCTGCAAAAATTTCTTATCTCCGGTAATACTATAAATATCAACAAAAACTTCATTCATCCCCCCCTGTTCCACACTCAAGGTACTTTGAAAAAGATCCCTATTGCTATTCAAGGCTATATGAGAAATAAAATCCGCCAAAGGCATCAATATATCCTTGGCTTGCCTACAACCTGCATAGACATATGCATCCCTCAATCCCGCCAAAATCTTATGGATACAATACCATGAGTTCCCATTCTGGTTATAATTCCAAGGTTGTCCGGTTTCATCCGGCTGGTTAAGCACCACATTCCCTTGAAGCAACTGCAAATAACCCTCCTTTCCTCTTTTACCGGTAATGAACCAACCATCCGGGGTCTGTTTTTGGCACTCTTGCAGTTCATCCAGCATATAATTCAATTTATCCAGCAAGGCTTTCTCGCCTGTAGAAGCATACATCATGGCACAAGCAGACATATAATGACCATAGGTACATCCACCATGCTTCTCCCATCCTCCGTAATTATCTCCTTTCCCCTGCAAACCGACACTACGGCGTACGTGTGGAATGAGCCTGTCTACATCCAGCGACAGCAGATATCCTTTATGTAAATCCATCGCTTTCTTAAAATAGCTATCGGTTAATTCGACTTCCGACAGTGCAAATGACTGCCATACCGGAACATGTACACGAGGTGCTTTGCGCACCTGCTCATATTCCGATGCAGTCAACTTGATCACTCCTAAAAACAATATACTTAAAACGAATACTAACCTATATTTTTTCATGGTAACAGATTTTATAAAAAACACAATCAATGAATCAATTCAATCTTACGGAAATCAGCAAAGGTTCCGTCTCCCCCTTTAGCACACAAGCCTATGCGGAAGCCCATTCCCCACGGAACATACGGCGAAGCATCTATTTCCGTTGCCAAAGGTATCCACCTCTGCCCTTTCCGGAACTCAAAGCAAAGCCAATACCCGTCTTTCACAGTCATCCTGACCTGTGTCGTTGCTGACACCGTTATAGCACTTTGAGCCAAGACATCAACTTTACCATCTACATTTTTCCATACTTCCACCTTATCTTTCAAAACTGATATGCCAATACCGGCTAAAGGAGCGCCAAATCCATTATGAGCTCCACCAATAATACCGATACCAGCCGCAGCCATACTTTTCCGGTTATCAACAGTAGCAGTCAACGAAAAATTCAAAGCCTTGACAGGTTGTACCAGCAGAGTACCCAATTCCCTGTTTTCCATAGATGCTCCTAGATGTAATCCGTTTTTTCCTGTCTGATAATCTATTTTCTGGGTTACCCTCCATTGCCAAATGGGAGCTAGTGTATTACCCTTAAAGGAATCCACATAATCCAAAGACAAATTAGGACGATTATAAACGGCATCGTTCCTAAAATAAGGCCAGCCATCCTCTCCCCAACACAATTCCTCCAACACGCCCTGACGTCCGACATATACCGAACCACTCCTATTATAAGCATGATACAAATAAAACTCCTTTCCATCTTTCCGAACTATAGTACCATGTCCGGGACAACGCCAATCCTGATTGTCTACCAGTATAGGATTCTTTTCATACTTCTCCCATTTACCCAGCAAAGATTTGGAACGGGCTACTCCTGTTTTATAATTACATTTTTTATCACAACAGCTAGCTGCCGAATACAAGATATAAAAATAATCCTGCTTTTTAAAAACACATACCCCTTCTACCAGCCCTTCCTCCCAAGGAGTGTCATTACAAAACAAGGAAGTCATTTCTCCTATCAGACGGGTACGGTCCTCCGTCATCTCCTGTGCCCAAATATTTGTAGGCAAGCCCATACTGTTGCCATCTTCTTTCCATATAAGATAAAGTTTACCCTTCTCATCTCTTGCAGCAAAAGCATCAATAGAGCCTGGTTCCTGAGCAACCAACGGTCCCAAATCTTTGAACCTCCCCATCGGGGAATCAGCTACCGCCGCCGCACACGATAATCTCTTTGTCCTCTTGTCACGGGCTGTATAATACAGATAAACCTTTCCCTGTTTCTCATCATACGATAATTCCGGGGCCCAAAAATTATTCAATGCCCAATCAGGTGCTCCATCCGGAAAAACATAATTCACCAATTCCCAGTTCACTAAATCTTTTGATTTAAAAATAGGGAACAACGGCGACCATTCATTAGAAGTCGCAGCAGCCCAATACTCTCCATTTATTTCAATGACAGTAGGATCAGGACGATCACCCGGCAATACCGGATTAATAATTTTTTCGTACCCAACGGCTTGCACATGTACACCGCAACATCCCATAATTGTCAATAGAATCACAAATAACAGTCTTTTCATAGTAATATAAAATTATTCATAAGTTACAGGAAATGCCGAGATACGCAAACGGGCAGCTCCCATCGGTATCAAGGTTATATCTTCCAATATTTCACTTTTCGGAGCCCCTTCTTCCGGCAACACACCACATAAGCCATATTGATCTATACCCCAAGAAGGCACTCTTCTCCCTTGTGCTTTTATCACTAGAGGAACGTTATCAGCAGTAAAAGGATAATTGTCTGAAGGCCATTCTCTCTTCTCGACTTTCAAGCATTGCTCCAAAACCCTATCATCCAATTTCAAAGCATAGTTCCAAGCACTTTGAGGATAGATTTCATAAGTAGGCCAAGCATTGACATCAGCACCTTTCTGCCATTTAGAATCCCATATAGCATTTTCTGCACTATTTACTTTTCTATACTCTTCCTCTATCAACAGAGAGAAAGTCAAAGGACCGTAATTCACGCTGGCACTGTTTTGATTGGTCTGCCATCTTTGAACAGATAAAGACATGGGTAATTGCAAGATTACCACATCTCCATTACTCCAAGTTCTATCCAAACGAACACATTTACCAGACTCCATACCAGCAGCTACCGTTTCTCCGTTAACTATTAATGTAGCCCCCTTGCACCAAGCAGGTACACGAAGATATAATGGAAAATCCACTTTACCGGAAACTTGCACTGTAAACCGAATCATTTCTTCAAACGGATAGTTTGTTTCTTCTCTCAGAATAACTTCAGTTCCGTTTACCCCTACTTTCGCCTGTGCACAACACGGACCGTAAATAATGGCGGCAAGCCCGTTATCCGGAGTTGCATAAACCAAATTTTCAATATAGTAAGGCCAGCCTTGCGCATGGTTATGCTGACAGCAACGACTGCTGAAAGGATTCATAGCCAAGAAAGGACCTCCATTATCAATTCCGGGTTTATGATCTTTAGAATCACTCACCACCTGATTGGGACAAGTAATATATCTTAAAGCTTTGAAATCAGGCATTACCGCCGCCGGATAAGAATTGAAAGCGACCTCCTCGCAATGCTCAGCCCAAAAAGGATCACCGGTCATACGAAGCATTATCTCATCAGACGCCATCTGTTCTACAAATCCACAAGTTTCTGTACCTTGTCGTGGATCAATATAAGCCAAACGGGCATTCTCGTCCGCTCCGAACATACCTCCCGGCACCTGTCCGAAAATACGTCTCACCAGATGATGCACTCGATAAGATGCCTGCAAATCTGCCGAATCACCACTAAGCATATAGTAAGTAGCCGGTTCACGAAAGCACTGTGCAATATTCACATTATGCCAATTAGGCAAATCCGATTCATTTGTCCAGTCTGCCGTATTACGATGAAGTTTCCGAGCAAGCTCCAGCAGGAATTGTTCTCCTGTGATGTTATAAAGCCAATAAACACTATACAGATTATCCCCCCCACGGCTGTTCTCCCAATAATCTTCCAAAAATTTATCATCGGGGACAGTCAGTTGCCATTTAAAGTAATCAGTCATCAAAGTCAACACTCTCTTATCACCAGAATATTCATAATAAGATTGCAAACACCAAAGCATTACCATATTCGCCCAAAGTTCTCTCTTCCCTCCACGTTCATTCACCGGACCGAAAAAGCCATCCGGTTGCCGACTCTGAATAGCTGCTTCAATCCAGACTTTTGTTTCTGCAATCATAGCAGAATCTTTTAAGATATAAGCCAAATCACCATATCCTTTCAGCCAATAAGGGACTTCTTCCCAACCATGATCTCCACCAGACAGCAACCACGCATTATCCTTCTTATCCAACCACGCACTAATTTCACCCAGTTTCCCGGTTAATCCCTCTTTTTGCAACAACAGGTACTTTTTCAGCCAGCCTTCCGGCTCAATGGTTCCTACCGGCAATTTTATAAAATGCAATGGTTTCAAAGGCAAACGATTTCCCTGATAACTGACATTCCTATCTATCGTACCGGGACGTGAAAGCATATCTATCTTCATCTCCCTTTTCTCCTCCATACATGCCGTCAGTACAGCCACAATCAAAAAGGAACCTAATAACAATTTCCCTATATTTCTCTTTTTCTTAAACATACCGTTTTTTATTCAAATTTTACATCAGCAAAAGTACATCTGTCCCTGAGTTTCATGGAAAAGAATCTTGTCAGAAAAAGAAAGAATATAACCATTTTACCCATTCAGAAGTTTTTCAGCCCATATCATCGTATTTTCTTTACTTTTAATCCGCTAATAACACCTTGTCCTTTTTGAGGAGAAAGCAGAATCTCCAGTCCTTCATGATTCCGCACATTGACCACAAGTGTCTTTACAACAGCTGTCTGCTCGCCATAAGAATCAGCCAGATTCAATGACTCTATCAATTTTTCTCCATTGACTGACACATCAAATACACGTTGTCCCTCGGCAGAAACACCTGTACGCACAATATTTTTCCGTTCATCCTTACTGAAAGGTTCCGTGAAATAAAAGCCAATTTCATATACTCCGTCAGGAACATCCAGCCGGTAACAAGTCGTACCAATTAAAAAGGTCTGAAAAAGAGGCTCTAAAAAAGTATTTTTTATATCAGCCCCTACTCCATACCTAACTCCATCATGTGATGATCCCGGCCAGGAGTTAAAAGGTTTTCCATCCATATATCCCCAACTTCCCTTTGTATAAGGTTTATCGGGTATCCATATTTCCTGAAGCTGCGGGTCTATAAAATAACAATGCTCCTGTCCCAAATTAATACAAAGACCGTCCAAAAGCACATCACTGTCAGTAAGACGGGAAGATAACAATCTCATCTGTATCTTCAGCCTGTCTGAAAGTGCCCCACTTCGGGCATCCAGCAGATTCTCTCCGTTTATAAAAGGAACTACGAAAACAGCTTCCCCATTTACCACTTCACGCACTCCCAAAGACTTTCCATTATGAATTAACTCCACCGTTTTCTGATTAGAAAAAACACTGATCTTACGCACATTTATACTATCATCACAAATTTCCACCCTTTTCGTCCAATCGGCCCCGGCAATATGAATCATCGGAATGTCCGACCAACGAGCCTGACAGTAATAATAAATCTCTTTCTTCCGACGATCCTCTGTCAACATTCCTTTTTGATTCAGATTAGGCTTGCTATCACCACGACCGTCCACCTGAAAATCAACCAAATTCCAAATAGAATAACCTATATAATCCGGACGTTTCTCCATTTCATTGATATATCTGCGATTAAAATCCAATTGAAATTCCGGAGTAAAATCAAATGTACGCGGAGTATAAGAATGGATACGTTCATCGCTTCCTGCTCCAAATTCCGACAAAAAACGAGGTTTTGCAGTAGAATAACTACAAAATTTATCAAACATAGGTGCAATCGTAGCAGAATCTCCCTGATACCAAGATTCATATACATTTACCCCGTTAACATCCGAAATATTAAACATCTCCTTACTAGACTGTGTATAGGGTTTCTCCCAAGTAAAAGCATGAAAGGCGACACAAGAAAGACGATAAGGATCCAGCTCTTTTTTCAAAGCCTCCAATTCCCTAGCCAACACAATAGCTTGCTTATGGTAATCCCATAATTCATTCATAGCCCCCCATAGTACCACCGATGGATGATTGTAGTTCTGAAGAATCATCTCTTTCAACATTTCTTTGCAGTTATGAGCGAATTCCGTATTTTTTCTCACTTCATTCACAACACAAATTTCAGACCATACTATCAACCCCAATTCGTCACAGGCTCGATATATTTCCGGATCTTGAGGATAATGACTGATACGCACAAAATTAGCTCCCATTTCTTTCAGCAACCGCATATCCCTACGATTCATTTCAACGGGAATAGCCGTTCCCAAACCTGCATAATCCTGATGCCGTGCAGCTCCCCTCAATTTAAGATACTTCCCGTTCAGATAAAAGCCTGTCTTGTCCACCGAAAACCATCTGAATCCAACCGGAGAAATTACTTCTTGATACATTTCTCCATTCTTGGCATCGCATACCTGCACTTTTACCGTATATAAATAAGGTAATTCAGGAGACCACAAATGAGGATTCTCTATCCTTCCTACAGAAGTGGATATAGGATATTTCCTGCCTGGAATCAGTTTCAGTTTCAACTGTTTCTCTTTCACAATCCGATTCATTTCATCGCAAAGAAAAACATTGACGTGCACGTGCTTTGTATCGGTAAAGTCATTTTTAAGAAAAGCCACAATTTGCATTGACGCCTCAGATACCGACACTTCAGGGGTTTGTATCCTTACTGGAACAGCTGCATAAGGTTCTGTCACAAAATGCACTCTTTCCGTCCATTGCAAGAACACCCTGCGATAAATACCCCCAAAAATAGAAAAATCTCCGGAAACCGATGGAAGGATTTCCCCCAAAGAAGAACTATTATCCACTTTTACCGCCAACAGATTTTCCTTTCCAACTTCACAGATATCAGTTATATCAACTCCGAAAGCGGTATATGCCCCCAAATGAGTTTGCAATAATTTCCCATTTAAATAGACGTCTGCCTTGCTGGCCACTCCATCAAAACGAAGAGTTATTTTCTTATCCCGTGCCTCTGAAGGAATGAACAACTTCTTCCTATACCAAGATATGCCGCGCCTATATCCCCGTTGCTCGTCAATCACATCTCCGGCATTCCAAGTATGGGGCAAATCTACAGTTACCCAATCAGAATCATTCCAATCCATACTGGAAAAACGTTCATCATTCTCTGCTTTATACTTCCATGAATCTGTTATAGAAATTTCAGAGGCACATATACAACATATACATCCCCAGAAAAACAACAACCAACCGGCAAACCTTTTCATACCATCACTTCAAATAAATATTAAAAGAAAAAGACTGTCCGGAACCGCACATGACAAAAAGTGCCAAACAGGTTTTCGGACAGTCTGTTCATTACCAATCCACTAATATCCCGGATTCTGCTTTAACTTACCATTCTTATCCAATTCAGCTCTTGGAATAGGATACAAGTTCTTATTTATATCATTTGTAGCAGAATGAGAAAGCCATGATTTAGTTGTCCATACTCCAAAACGAATCAAGTCCTGCCTTCTTCTTCCTTCTTGGTTAAACTCCCAACCCAATTCATCCAAAAAGCGACCATATTTTATATCTGCTCCACCTTCATGAGTTGTTCTAGGACTTTTAATCTTGTCCAAATAGGTTGTTTCGCGCAATCCATAATCATAGGTACTCCCTCCCATCAGTTCCGCACCAGTGACTACCGCTTTTTCCGGAGCAGACTTGAATGCGCGTTGTCTGATTTCTGTTACAATTTGTGCCGCTTCGTCCGCTTTTCCAGTCCTTAACAAACATTCAGCTTTCATCATCAATATATCTGTATAGCGGAAGGGGAAAACATCGTTACTCATAGCACCAGGAGACATACCGGCAACATACTCATACTTTGCCAAATGATATCCATGTAATTCCTCAGCCCAATCAACCCCCGGAACCACATTTACAATATTCATAGGAATCCCCTGACTGTTGCCTATCTCGCACAACACATTGGAACCATCGGGATACACTTGCTGTCCCATCAAATAATTCTCGGTCAGACGACTGTCATCCGGATCAAATGTATTTATAAATTGCGGAACAGCAACCGAACCTCCCCAACCACCAAAACTCTTAGTGGAATATACCTGAGAGAACTGACCGTTTAGAGCGTAATTGAATATATTCAATCCACCGGCGTAACTTTGATCAAAAGGAACAGCAAAAACAGCTTCCGTACAATCCTCATTATCAGCCTTGAATACATCTTTCTGATTTCCCGCCAACGAGAATTTACCAGATTTTATGATCTCCTCACAGGCATCCAGACACTTTTGCCATTGTGGGGTTCCCGTATACACCTCCGCATTGATATACATCTTGGCCAATAAAGCATAAGCAGCCCATTTGGTAAAACGTCCGTAAGTCGATTCATCAACATTCTCCGGTAATAAAGGAAGGGCGGCTGTCACTTCGGCAATGATAGAATCATTCAAGGCTTTACGACTGATTTGTTCGGGAAGAAAACCTTGAGGGACATCAAAACGGGTCAGATAGGGTACATTGCCGTAATAATCACAAAGCATATAATAATAAGAAGCCCTTACCGCTTTTAACTCCGCCAAATAATTATCCTTACCTTCCGTCACAGGCAACAGGCCGGATTCAATCTGGTAAATTACCTGATTGGCATTGTTTATACCAGTATACAGGTCACCCCACCGATTAACAGCCTCACCTGTCTCCGAAGTCCAGGTATGTAAATGCATGTTAATGGTAGTCCCATTCCATCCCCAAGGATGTACCGGTATCATGGTCTCATCTGTAGAAATGGTCTGCGTTTCATTTATTGCACCGATAACAACAGAACGCCATGGAGTATAAGCATTACCTAATATGGCAACCATGTCCTTTTCCGTATAATGATATTTATCGGATACGATCGTAGTATACACGCTATCGTCCAGTTCCATACAACTATTCAATGATGCTCCTATCAGACAACAAAGTGCAGGACACATCAATGCTATTCTTATTCTTCTTTTCATGTTCTTCAATCTAATAATTTAAAAACTCAAGTTAACGCCAAAGGTATATGAACGGGTAGTGGGATACTTGTTTCTGTCATCTGTTCCCGGAGTTAAAAGCGAACCGCCTACCTCCGGATCAAGTCCTTTGTATCCGGTAATGGTCAAAGCGTTTTGAATAGAGAAATACAGACGCATTCCCTTAATCCCTTTAATAAAGTCTTTCTTGAAATTATACCCCAATACAATATTATCAATTTTCCAATAATCGCCATCCTCCACATAGTAACTATTAAATTGCTTGGAGTCCGTCAGCACCGCTTTACCAAATACTTTTTCATACCCGGCTTTCAAATTATTCATTGCCTGGTCTCTATAATTCTCATAATGCAGACGAGTAAAGTTGATATTCTGGAATCCAAAGGCTCCTCTCATGGTAACGCTCAAATCAAAATTTTTATAACGGAAATCATTGTTCCATCCCAAATAATGCTTTGGCAAACCATTACCAATCACTTTTCTATCCTCTATCTTCACATCTTTAGACTCTACAGCATTACCATTCTGATCTTCATAAATCCATTTACCGTCTTCTGTAATATCCAATACTTTCCAACCCCAAATCTGCCCTATAGGCTCCCCTACTTTTACACGATGGGTAGGGACTCCCGACATAGGCGCTTGTGCGTCACCCACATAAAAATAATCGTTTGCCAACTGGTATTTACTATTATTCAATTTGTCAAGCTTATTCTTATTAGTAGAATAAGTCAGTGTGGTATTCCAACCAAAATCTTTTTTATTAAAGACAACCCCGTTCAGCAATATCTCCAGTCCCTTATTACTGATAGTACCCACATTTGCCAGTGTAGTGCCATATACATTGGGCGGAACAGGAACAGGATAATTATATAACAAGTCTACAGTTTTTCTGTAATAAGCATCAACACTACCACTGATACGATCTTTCAGAATAGAGAAATCAAGCCCCACATTAAATTCCTTCTTCTTTTCCCATGTGAATTCCGGATTCGGATTACTCTGCGGAGTCAATTTATTCACCCATTGACCATTATAATAAAAAGTATCATTATTTGAAGTATATCCCAAACGATAGGTTGCCAAATAAGGATTGGAAGGAGCAATACCTGTCACACCATAACCGGTACGAAGTTTCAAGCTATTAATCCACTTGATATTTTTCATAAAATTCTCTTCATTAATCCGCCATGCCAGACTTACAGCCGGAAATGTACCCCAAACCTGATCGGAACCCACAAATTTGGAGTCTGCCTCATGCCTTACACTAATGGTAGCCAAATACTTGCCCGCCAATATGTAATTGATACGTCCGAAAAAACTGATAAGATTACCTGACGTTTTATTACTGTTAATAGGAATAGCAGCACCGGCAATATCGCTGTCGCCACGTCCTAAAGCGATATTATCCCAGCCAAACTGGTCTGTAGGAAAATTCCAGTTCCGCATCCAATAATCCTCCCATATATTCTTCTGATAGCCATAACCTCCCAATACAGAAATATTATGAATGCCAAAAACTTCACTATACTGAGCGGTAAATTCAAACAACTGGTCTGTAGTCTCACAAGTACCTCTGGAGGCAAAACCATCACGGGAATGAGCCACTGTGGTATTGAAATTATCAAAAGTCTCACGATAACCCCTTGTTTCGTAATATCTATCCCAAGATAACAACGCATTGAATTTCAATGATTCGATGGGTTGGAAAGTAACATTACCATTCAATCTGGTACGCTGTCTGTGATGTCTGCCATTAGCTGTCTCGATAGTACTCAGCGGATTGGCGATAGCCACCAGAGCCGAAGGCTGTGCCCAAGGACCATCATACTCCGGCATTGATGACAGGACATCCTTATTTACATCCTGCTTATAAATAGGCAAGGTAGGATTAGTAACCAATGCCGCACTATATACCCCTCTATTGAAAGAGGAACCATCTCCGGTCGTTGTATAGTTCTGCGTATTAGAATTAACGCTGACGTTCAAACGCAATTTATCATTCAACATTGAATGATTCACCGCCAGTCGTACAATCAACGTCTCATTATCTGACTTTTTGAAAATTCCCTGGTTCTTTTTATAATTGACATTCAACAAATAATTAGTCTTCTCGGAACCACCCTTTACACTCAGATTATGCCCATGATTGACCGGAGTACGAGTTATGGCTTCCAGCCAATCTGTATTACCTCCAAAATCAGTAGCAGAAATTGTTCCATCCTGAATTAAAGAACGAAATTCATCTCCAGTCAACACTCTTTCCGTTTTCACAAACTCTTCTGTACCGACATACCCATTATAGTCTATGGAAAAATCAGAATTAGCCTTACGGGTAGTAACCAAAATCACCCCATTGGTAGCTCGTGTACCATAAATAGCCGCAGACGAACCATCCTTCAGCACATCGATTTGAGCAATATCCTCAGGAGCCACCGTTCTTAAATCTCCCGGAATACCGTCAATCAACACTAATGGCGAATTGTTACCCTGCAAAGAGTTAGTACCACGAAGTAAGATAGACGAATTCTCGGTAGGGTCACCTGTAGAATTCACAATGCTAAGACCAGCAATTTTCCCTTTCAATAATTGCCCCGCATCCCTCACATTTCCACGGACAAAATCCGAAGACTTGACACTTGAGATGGCAGCCGTCAGCTCACTTTTCTTTTGCGAACCGTAACCCACCACTACAACTTCCTCCAGCGCCAGAGAAGAAGGTTTCAACTGTACCTTGACAAAGGTCTGGCTACCCACATTTATCTCTTGGGCATCATAACCTATATAAGAAACAATCAAAACAGTATTCTTATCACTTGCCTCCACACTAAAATTACCATCTATATCGGTAATGGTTCCCTGAGAAGTACCTTTAAGAATAACCGACGCACCGATCAGTGCATCCTTATGTTCATCATATACCGTTCCCTTTATTATTCTGCTCTGAGCAAACAAGCATTGGGAAACGAGTAAAAACAAGCCCAACATCAACATCGTTGTTTGTCGATGTCCAAATTCAGACGGATGTGCACCTTTACTAAACATGTTTTTCATATTTGATCTTTAATTTAATTACAGCCCAAAAGTAGACTTATTAGATAAAAAGCCACAAGAATATCCATCCAAATAATATGAATTTTCTGCCAAAACAATATTTTCACCCACCTTTTACACCACCTTACCTCCTCCACCTTACGAAAAGAGAGCAATATTCTGCCAAAACAGGACAATATTTTGCCTTCCCCTTGTGTTTTTCAGCCAAATATCTACTTTTGCACATAGTAAACCACTTGATAAAACAAACTATGTACAAGCACTTATTCCTTCTCATATCAATCCTTTTCAGCCTGTCATCCCCCTGTGTTCATGCTGAAAGATATTATTTCCAACATTTGGGTCTGAAAAACAAACTGTCTCAAAGTTCCGTTCTTTGTATCACCCAAGACAGGAACGGATTCATGTGGTTCGGCACCAAAGACGGACTAAACCGTTATGACGGATCCAATTTCCGTATTTTCAAACACAATCATTCCAACCCTCATTCTTTGGGTAATAACAACGTCAACTCATTGCACGAAAATAAGGATGGGAAATTATGGATAGGAACAGACGACGGAATTTATATCTATGATCCATTGACGGAAACTTTCTCAAAACTCACCTGCAAAAGTCAGGACAGCTTGTGCATCACCCAGCCCATTGTACAAATCACCACCGATACACAAAAAAACATCTGGATAGCAGTAGAATCCCAAGGCGTTTTCCTGTTCGATAACGACCGACAAACATTAACACACTATGCTATCCCCGATGCCCATCTACTCAGTTCTATCTGTATAGACCAGCAAAACGCAGTATGGATAGGCTATAACGGAAAAGGGCTTTATTATACTGATGATCATTTCCAGAACTTCCGGTTATTCCAAACACAAGAGGGGAAAAACCTCTTCACCGATGACCAGATTTTCAAAATTTTCCCCGAACAGCATAACACCTTGTACACTGGTTCCGCAAAAGGTGGTCTGAAAAGTATCAATATCCTTACCCGGACAGTCACCGACTTGCTACCGGACTCTTCCCAAACCGAAAGTATCTTTGTAAGAAACATCTATCCCATCGACAAAAAAACATTGTGGGTTGCCACAGAACGAGGAATATACACTTACAACAAGGAAACCCGGGAAATCCAACACCTCACCTACAATCCCAACGATGACTATTCCTTGTCGGACAATGCCATTTATTCCCTCTACAAGGATGCTGAAGGTGGCATATGGATCGGCAGCTATTTCGGAGGCATAGACTATTATCCCACCCAATATGCCACCTTCGAAAAATACTATCCCATCATAGGACAAAACAGCCTCAGCGGAAAAGTAGTCCGCGAATTTTGCGAAGATGAAGACGGAAATCTATGGATAGGAACAGAAGACGGCGGCTTGAACAAATTCAATCCAAAGACCAAAGAATTCAGCCCTTGTCCACTGGCAGGACTGCACTATAATGTCCACGCTCTAAGTATGGACAATCACACTCTGTGGATAGGTACATATTCCAAAGGATTATACTCATTGGATCTGAAGACCCATCGTTCCCGTCACTACCTGATGGGACATGCCGAAAATACATTGAACGACAACAACATCTATTCCATGTGCCGCACCTCTGCAGGTCAACTCTACATAGGTACCACAACCGGACTCAATCTCTATAACCATGAAACAAATGATTTCACCCGTATCCACAAAATAGATGGTATCTTTGTTTTCAACATATTGGAAGACAGTAAAGGAAATATCTGGTTTGCCACCTATAATTCCGGTATATTCAAATACAATCCTAGAAATAACAGCTGGAAAAATTATGTTTCCACTCCCGGAGTTCCCCACGGACTCCCTTACAACAAGGTGATAAGTATTTATGAAGACAGCAAGCAACGCTTGTGGTTCACCATGCTGGGAAGAGGATTCTGCTCATTCAACCAGGACACAGAGGAATTCACTACTTATGATTCTTCACAAGGGCTTGCCAATGATGTGATTTATAAGATTGTAGAAGCCAACAATGACATCCTTTGGCTCACCTCCAACAAAGGATTGATACGGTTCGATCTGAAGACCAAAACCTCGAACATTTATGCAGACAACAATGGACTGCTCACCAATCAGTTCAATTATAGTTCAGGAATTAAGAGCAAAGACGGTACCATCTATTTCGGATGTATCAATGGCTTCATTGCCTTCAAACCCGAGTCCTTCACCGAAAACACTTATTTTCCACCTGTAGCCATCACCGATTTCCTGCTTTTCAACAAAAGCGCCGATATAGGCACCAAAGATTCCCCCCTCAGCCAAAGCGTGACTTATACCCGGGAAATAAACCTGAAGTATAATCAAAACTCTTTTGCCTTCCGCTTTGCAGCTCTTTGTTACGCCGCCCCTGAAGAAAATTACCTGAGTTATACATTGAAAGGATTTGATAAAGAGTGGTACAGTACCACAAAAAGTTCCACCGCTTCCTATACCAATCTAAAGCCAGGCGACTATACTTTCTGCGTGAAAACAGCTAACGCCAAAGGAGAATGGAGTAATGACATCAAAAGTATCCACATACATATCGCACCTCCTTTCTGGAAATCCCCGTGGGCCTATCTTCTTTATTTTATGCTTTCGGCAGCCGGTATCGGATATATCTTCTATCGCTTCCGAAAACAAATCACGGACAAACAACGACGACAACTGGAAATCTTAGAAGCCGAAAAGGAAAAAGAAATTTATCATGCCAAAATAGACTTCTTCACTAATATAGCACATGAAATCCGCACACCGCTAACCCTGATAAAAGGCCCGTTAGAGAACATCCTGCACAAGGAAAACATAGATCGCAACACCATCCGTGAGAACCTGGACGTCATGGAACGGAATACCCTGCGATTACTTGACCTGACCAATCAGTTACTCGACTTCCGAAAAACAGAAACCAAGGGGTTCCGTCTTAACTTTATGGATTGTAATATCTCCCAACTAATAAGAGAGACTTATATCCGTTTCAATCCCGCCGCCCAACAGAATGGGTTGAAATTTCAAACAGACCTGCCCGAACAGGATTTCAATGCACCCGTAGATAAAGAAGCCCTGACCAAAATTCTAAGCAATCTGTTCAATAATGCAGTAAAATATGCCACATCATCTATCCATGTATCTTTAATACCACCATGCGGAATGAAAGAACCGGGATACTTCTCCATTATGGTCAGCAATGACGGGCATCCCATCCCCCACGATATGCAAGAAAAAATTTTCCAGCCTTTTGTGCAAATCAAACAAACCTCCGGTGGGCAACGCACAGCCGGTACCGGCATCGGCCTGCCTTTGGCACGTTCCCTGGCAGAATTACATAAAGGAAAACTTTATTTAAAGGATAGTGAAGAAATCTGTTTCTGTGTCGAGCTTCCTGTCGATCAAGAAAAAGCCATACAGTTACAAAAAGATTCCACTATCAGCCAGACCGGCAATATGCAAACAGCCATCCGGCAACACAGCACTAACATCTGTATTCTTGTAGTAGAGGATGACCCCGAGATGCAGAACTTTATTTGCGCACAACTGGAAACTGTATATTGCGTTATACGTGCATCTAATGGCAAGGAAGCCTTGCAAGTGCTATCAGAAAAGACAATCAGTCTGATTGTCAGTGATGTGATGATGCCCGAAATGGATGGTTTCGAATTATGCCATACATTAAAGACCGATATCGAACATAGCCATATTCCTATCATTCTGCTCACAGCAAAAGTTACCATGCAATCCAAGATAGAAGGAATAGAACTGGGAGCCGACGACTATATAGAAAAACCTTTTTCTACGGAGTACTTATTGGCACGCATAGCGAACTTATTAAGCAATCAGGACAAATTGCGCCATGCTTTTACTTCATCACCTTTTGTGAACGCCAAAACCATTGCACTGAGCAAAGCAGATGAGAACTTTTTAGACAAACTAATAGAAGTAATTCAAAAGAACATTTCGGAACCCGATTTTAATGTGGATATATTAGCCGAGAAAATGAATATGAGCCGTTCCAGCCTGCATCGAAAAATAAAGGGAATCGCTCAAATTACCCCCAATGAGTTTATTCAACTGGAACGGTTGAAAATGGCAGCCCAACTGATTCAATCCGGAGAATACAGAATCAATGAAGTATGCTATATTGTCGGTTTCAACTCTTCTTCCTATTTTGCCAAATGTTTTCAGAAACAATTTGGAGTACTGCCAAAAGATTTTTGCAAGAACGGCTCCTGACACTGTAAGATAATTTATATATGCGTATAAAATAGTCCTTTTAAATTGGGCATAATGCCATGAATCCATTACATTTGTTCCATATCACAAATGATAGAATTATGCAAGATATAACAAACGGACGTTGCGGTTGGTGCGGAACAGACGAATTGTATGTGAAATACCATGACCAAGAGTGGGGAAAGTTAGTTACCGATGACAAGACGCTGTTTGAGTTTCTTGTATTGGGAAATGATACATCGCAATTAACCGCAACGAATTAGAATCAACTACAATGAAGTCGCTGAAATTCAGCGGCTTTTTTATTTATCCAAAATCCAGTTCATAGCGATTGGATAGTGTTGTTCGCCTTATTTTTCTACCGTATTTCTACCGCGAAACAAATTGGGGTTTGTCCTCGATGTCACAGTGACGCATTTGGCGACATGGGTGAACAATGGTTTACGTAGAGAGACAAAAAGGGAAATTATCCGAGCTGTAAAATGCTCATGTTTTACTAAAATATGGAGAATAGCAAAAATGGAAGTAAAAAGAATTTGTCAATGGTGTGGTAAACCTTTTATAGCTCAGAAAACCACCACCAATTATTGTAGTCCTCAATGTTCTAAACGAGGCTACAAACATCGAATGAAGGAGCGAAGAATGGAGCTCATTCAGAGTCAAGAATTGTTGGAGGTAAAGAAGATGCTGGAAAATCAAGAGTACTTTACCTTTTCACAAGCAGCTAAATTGATGGGAGTTTCTCGTCAGTACATCTACAAATTAGTCAAAGAGGATAAGTTGAGAGCAAGTCGGATTAGTTCACGAATGTCTTTTATTCGAAGAGCTGATATAGAACTTTTGCTTAAATCTAAACCTTATGAACGTGTGATGTCAAAAGTCGAATTTGATATTGCTGAATATTACACTGCTGAAGAAATTGCCCAAAAATACAAGGTCAACACCAAATGGGTATGGACTTATACACGGGAACATAATGTGCCAAAAGTAAAAATCCGTCAGTTCAACTATTACAGCAAAAAGCATATTGATGCTGCTTTTGCCAAATACAAGACAGATAATGATCTGACCGAATGGTACACTCCCGAAGAGATAGAACAAAAGTATGGTATGAGTCGGGTTGCCATCCGCTCCCATGTCTATCGCAACAACATCCCGTCCAAGAAAGAACACGGTAAGATATTCTACTCGAAGCTACATTTTGACCTATCCAAGCAGACTGCCGAAGATAATGCTTCGGAGTACTACACCGTGCAGGAAGCCATGAAGAAATACAGTCTTTCCAGAGACTCTGTTTATGGCATTCTACAATTCCACGAAATCAAACGTGAGAAGAAAGGTCGTTTCGTGAGATTCCTGAAAGTGGAATTTAATCATGTAATGGGTGTCAGAAAATAAGCTTAAGTCTGAATTTAGGCAGACCAGAAAATGATTCTAAAAATGAGCATTGTCTGTGTCAAGCCATTACGGACATTTGCAGCAAATCAAGTATAAACTAATAATAATTGTAACCATGTTAGAATGTAAAACAGTAACATTGAGAACACGTCCTTTGAAAAACGGGATGCTTTCTTACTATCTGGATTATTATCCGGGCTATCGTGACCAGGAAACAATGAAAAGCATCCGCCACGAAGGATTGAACATTTATATTTATGCCAATCCCAAGAATGAGCGCGAACGTAACTTCAATGCCACTATGTCGGAAAAAGCAGAAGCCATCCGATGTCGACGCTTTGAATCTATCGTAAATGACAGGTATGATTTCTTTGACAGGCACAAACTCAAAGCGGATTTTCTGGAATACTACCGCAGGCAACTTCGTAAGCATGACCAAAAGTGGGAATTTGTGTACCACCATTTCTACAACTTCGTTCATGGCAAATGTACTTTTGAAGAAATTGATATTGACCTTTGTAATAAGTTCCGTGAGTATCTGCTAAATGCCAAGCAACTCAGGCGTGACGACCGCATTTCAAAGAACTCTGCTTCCGGCTATTGGTCAACATTCAGGGGACTTTTGAAAATCCTTTATCGCAATCAGCTAATCAAGACCAACATCAATGACTTTTTGGATAAAATCGAAACGGAAGATACTCCAAAAGACTATTTAAGTGTGGAAGAACTTTACAAATTGGCTGAGACACCTTGCAAAAAGCCGATTCTGAAGACAGCAGCATTGTTTTCATGTTTGACCAGTCTCAGAATCAGCGATATACTATCGTTACAATGGCATGAAATCGTTGACTTTGCAGCCGGAGGGAAATGTGTCCATACAATTACCCAAAAGACCAAAACAGAGGACATCATTCCAATCAGCGACGAAGCCCTGCAATTAATCGGCTATTCTCCGGAAAAAACCGGATTAGTATTTAAAGGATTGAAACGAAGTTGGACACAGCATCCCATGAAAGAGTGGATTCGCAAAGCCGGTATTACCAAGAATATCACTTTCCACTCCTACCGAAGAACATACGCAACACTTCAAGGAGCAGCCGGCACAGACATACGTACCATTCAAAGTAATATGGCACATAAAAGTATCACCACGACACAACGGTACATGAAAGTTGTAGACAGTAACAAGCGTGAAGCCAGCAACAGAATCTCTTTAATCCGCAAGTAAGAATTAAGGTTCAAGTAATCCCATTTTTATAGCTCAGAGTATGATATTTTGCATCAAATCATACTCTGAGCGTATTTTTTCTTAAATTCTGAACGATTATCCATTACAAACAGCAACTATTTGGAAATCTGCATATACATTTGTCTTATTGTAAAACTCAAACAGTATCAGTTTATGACGAATAGTATTAAAATCTCTCCTCAAAGAACCAGTTTCATACTTTCAGTAAGTGTCATCCTTTACTGGGCAACAGACTCCTATTTATATCTCAGTTGCCATATCAACCTGATGGAATATTCCACTCCAGTTATTCTATATATTACGGCAATGATACTCGCCTGTGGAGTACTTAAGCATTTCTTCTTCCGATTCATTACAAAGAATGAATTGAGTTTGTCTTTTGGCAAGCAAGTAAGACCTCTACCCGAACAAATTAAGGAGATTGATCCGGAGTGCCCAAAGGACAAGGATATAAATCCGGAAAACTTAGTTGTAAAACATGATTATATGGATAATTATGAAGTGCGTATCGCCGAAATTGAACGTAAAAAAGCCGAAAGGCAGGCAAACATTAAGCGTGTCATTCATGAATATACCACATTTGTAATGACGGAATTTCTCTCAAAAGAAGATCTTGAAATTCTGCATGAAAACATAGAGTATTTTGCGCACGGACAGTTTGATTTATACAAGCCAATCCGTTCAAAAGTAGATAATTCCCTCCGTTCTATTGATCTGATGCATTTCGTATGGAACATCGGAGAGAGATTGGGCATTTCTCTTATAGATAGAGCAACATTCATACATACTATATTCCCACATGAACTAAAAGATGCTTCGATTAAATATCTGGCTAAAAATCTCCGGACATGCGGAGTTTGCAAAATAGCCCTTGATATTCCTAAAACCGGAGATTATCACTTCAAATGTATGAAAGAAGCCCAAGAATAAAAAGCAAATTCAACCGATTAGGATTATTCAACACAGACTGAAATATTATTGCCTTCTGATAGTTGTCAGCATTACATCATTGTGTTGGTTTGCAGCATGTTTAACAAAAACAATGTTATATATGCAAAAAGACAAACTGACCTTCAATGACCTGCCTGAAGTGGTAAGCGAACTCTGCGAGAGAATCTCAAGTATGGAAAATCTGTTGACAGAAAAACTTCATCAGCAGCATAACGAGGTAAAAAAAGACATCCATGTTCCAATGACCGTTGATGAAGTCTGCGAATATTTAGGTATCTCGAAATCATCCTTTTATTACAAAGCCAAGCATGGTGGTATTCCAATCATCAAACAAGGAAAACACTTGTTTGTCTATCGTGATGAATTGGACAAATGGTTGGAAAGCGGCAGAAAAGGAGAATCGCCTATAAGCATAGAAGAAGAACACGCCCGAATGCTTGCAACTACACGTCGCAAAGCCAATCCTAAAAGCTGGTGAGTATGGAAACGATAGCACTCATTGAAGATCTTGCTCAGGTCGCTACAAGATGGCAAGATACAATGCTCAGCTTGGAAAAGGAATATGAACAGGAGCCGGAAGTTCTGAAAATAGGCGGAGTACCTATCGGGACATTGGGAAATTTCAGTGCATCCATAGGCAAGGCTAAAAGCAAAAAGACTTTCAATGTTTCCGCTATGGTGGCAGCAGCTTTGTCCGGAAAGGAAGTCCTTAACTACACAACGGATTTCCCAGAAGGAAAGAACCGCATCCTTTACATTGACACTGAGCAGAGTCAGAATCATTGTATGATTGTGATGCATCGTATCATGAAACTGGCAGAGTTGCCGGCCAATGAGGATTGCGACCGTTTCTATTTTCTCGCTCTACGCAAGTTCAATCCGAAGGAGCGTTTGGCTATCATAGACGATGCCATCAGTCAGATTGATGGTCTCGGTTTCGTGGTGATTGACGGAATCCGCGACTTGGTCTATGACATTAATTCTCCGAGCGAAGCCACGTGCGTAATCTCCAAACTCATGCAGTGGACTGACGAATACCAGATTCATCTTCACACCATTCTTCATCAGAACAAAAGTGATGAAAATGCCCGTGGACACATTGGCACGGAAATCAACAACAAGGCTGAGACTGTCATCCAAATCGAAAAAGACAAGGACGACAGTAACATCAGCAAAGTGGAAAGTGTGCATACCCGTTCCAAAGACTTTCTGCCATTTGCCTTCTGCATCAATGACCAATCACTTCCCGAACTTCTGCCGGACTATGTGCCAACCAAGAAAAGCGTAGGTCGTCCCAAACAGGAACCCTTCTCCCCTTATAGGGACATCCACGAAACAATCCATCGCAAGGCTCTCGAACTGGCTTTTGAGGGAAGAGAAACTATTTCGGGATATAAGGCTTTGGAAGAAGAACTGACCACTGCCTACGAACTGGCAGGAACGAAATTTAATCACAACAAGATTGTGAAGATAATTCAGTTTCTCACGAACAAACGGATGGTGGCTCAGGAAAGCCGTGGCATTTATCGGTTCATGCCGGATTACCATTATTGACTCTCCACTTGACTTTATTCTAAAAGTGTCCATTCGTATATAAGTCAAAGTCTAAGTGCAACGACTGGTTTCATGATAAATCACGAAATCGGTCGTTGCCGTTTTAATTGCCAATGGTATTGTGGCTAATTCTCTTTAGATTGGTTGTGGCAATCCATTTGGAATAATTGTACATCTTTTGCCATTTGCGGATATTTATGCCTGTACTATTGGGGTTATGACAAAACAACAATCTTCATATTGGCATATCAAATAACACATTACTAGCTAAATAATTTCTACTTTCGCTGTTTTTCAATATTAGCACCTGTTATATTTCGGCAAATCTGCTGGAACAATCCTTATCCAAGCATCGGCAAATGGCATTCAAAATGCCAAAGTGATTTCAATCCTTTGTTCACTTTCTCTGTTGGCAGAATGTTCAGATACAATTTGAAGTTCTGAATCGGCACTACTGTAACACCAAATGTGACATTAATGCCATTTAAATTGCCATATAAATACACATTTATACGACAATTATTCTCTCTTAATCGTCTTTGACAGTCAATCAAAGCCATAAATATCAAACATTTTACTTCAAAGCACATCTTTTTTAAGCCACGGGCTTGCCCGTTGTACAGACATTATCTTGTATGGGGAGCCTAATACCCCAAGCGACCAATAGGTCGTTTGAGAGTGCCAAATCTCTCAGCAAGCTGATTGGTGAGAAAAAGGCGTTATTTGAGCCTTTTATCTTTTCGCCAGCCATCGGTATGCCGTTCTCGACAAAAACGAAATTTGTATACTTAATTGCTCACAGGGCTTGCCCATTATACAAACCTTATTGAGTTAGGGTAACTCAATACCCCAAGCGATAAATCGCTCGTGAGACTTTGCCAATCCTCTGCAAGCTGAATTTGGTATTATTGCGGTTTGGGGGTGTATTTCAGTAGTGCTTTTACGAACTCTTTTATGAACCCTACTGGTTCTTTTATGAACTCTTATGTGAACTCTTTTCTTGCTTTTAAGTGGTATCCTGGAGTAACGTCGGCCACCATAAATGCAGATACTAGATGATGAACACAGAACTATTGTTCGAACGCTTGCCAATTTAACGACATGAATCTGCCATATCCCAAAGGCGATTTTGCCAACCTCAAAATGACATTATAATTATTCAATATCCAATGCAGGAAGAGTATTACCTTCAAATCTATCAAAGTCAGATTGGAAAAGACGGTCTTGAATAATCCTGTACTTTTCAAACTCTGATTCAGCAAACTCTTTGGCATATTCGGCAGAAAACTTTCCGCTATCCTGTAATATCGGGCTCTCAAATAAATTAATGAATTTGTCTATTCGCTTTGCCCAATCTTCCATTGTCATAGGTATATGACGCATAGCCATACTTTCTGCCATATCAAGGGACACATTAACTATTCTGCCCATTTCTTCCAATTCTTTTTCTCGCAAATAGTTTTTTGCAACAGACACATCAGTTTTGACAATTTTTCCATTCGGAGCATTTTCCCAAGTGGTCAATCCCATATGTTCCTTATTCGCATCGGCTCGTTCGACTATCAACTCCGCAGCGGTATGCCCATGCACAGCATAGTGCATTTTGTTCTGTACCTTTTTGAAGAAAAGACGAGTTGTCGGAGCATCTTTGTTATAGTCTATAGCCGTAGCATAAATATCGGTCAGTTTCTGATAAAAACGACGCTCACTCAGCCTTATCTCCCTTATTTCGGCAAGCAAATGTTCAAAGTAATCTACACCTAAGAAAGCCCCGTTCTCCATTCGCTTATGATCAAGCACATATCCACGGATGGCAAACTGACGAAGCACAAACGTACACCACTGACGGAACTGTGTGGCACGAACAGAATTGACTCGATATCCGACACTGATAATGGCATCGAGATTATAGAATGCCGTATCGTAATTCTTGCCATCCGAAGCAGTTGTTTCCATTTTGGAAATAACTGAATGTTCGTCCAACTCACCACTCTCAAAAATATTTTTAAGATGCTTGCTGATTGCAGGTACTCCTACATCAAAAAGCTGTGCCATCGCCTTTTGGGTTGCCCAAATGGTTTCGTTCTTATATATCACTTGAATCCCATCATCCTTGCCTTCAAGCATGAAGATGAGAAACTCTGCTGTACTATTTCGTATTTCTATATTTTTTACCATAACAAAATCATTTAATATATTGTGGTAATGGTTCACAAAACATTTTATTTACGACTCTATCACGCATTAGCTTCATGTCCGTAAAATTACGACATATATTTTGTGCTATTTCCAGATAGTTATCTGAACCATCATCTTTTTGATAATAATATGGCTTTATTGAAACACAGTTTTTATGCTCAAACAAGGTGTTTAGCAACGTTCGGTCTGAGTTGCCACAAGAATGCCCCATGATATAAACTTGATATGGAGCAGATTCAATGAACTGAAGTAAATTACGATATTTTCCCGACTCTAAATACTTTATAGATTTGATGTGTCTTAAGCACTCATTATTTGATTGTTTAAGGAAATCTTTATAATCCTCATCAAGCTCATCACCATAGCCAAATATTATGCTATCGGGATTATTCAAGTCTCCATGAATATGATTTGTAGATGCAACTTTCAGATACCCATACTTGTCTGCTACTTCAGTATAATTAAAACTAAGTAGCATAATATTCTCAGGAATTATTAAGTTCTTTAGGTAGATTTCTTCTATCTTTGACGATTCTGAAAATTGCTTTCTGAGCTGTTTGATATCCTCTGCCATAAAGTGCCTGTCGCTACCTTCAAAACCATATCTACAAAGCAACTGTTGGTACACATTGTCTTGTTGGATTAGATAATCTACATAGTCATAGTAAACCTGTAATTGCGAAATACTAATATCATCTTTACGAATATTTCCATAAATTTGACGTTGTATCTCTGTATTGCACTTTATATTATTAGTTGTGATAGAAGAAAGATATTGAGCTAAAAGCTCTTGAATACAATGTAGTTGTTTGTTGATTTCTGAAATTGTATAACCACAGTTATCTGGATTCACAATCAAATTTCGCAATAAATCATAATATTCCTTTTCTATGTCAACCCACCCTTTAGTTTCAATACAAGTACATATATTCTGAAAAAACGGAGACAACGAAAACTCATAAGATTTTGAATCATTGGCAATACTATCAATAATCTCTTTACCGGACGGTTTGTTAATAAACTTAGGAAGACAAAATGCAAAGACATTCCAACAGCGATTATCATTGTCTGAAGTAATTTTGATAGAACAAAGGTAATCCTCTGATATAGACGTAAGATTTCCTGTAAAAGAATCAACTCGTTTCTCCCAATACCAGTTTATGAAATCTTCATATCTAGTAGGAAGCCCATGTGCCAAGTCAAAGCCGTTTCCAATAAGTACTATTCTATTCATCACTGTTACTTCTTTTATTGAGGATTTTTATATGCCTAAAATAAAAATCCTAGTTAATCGTTCTGTATTTATTGAGGTTCATACTACGGTTCTGCTACCATTGATGAATAAGAATCATTGTCAATAGCATAAGGGCGAGGCCGGCTGTGCCGTTTGAAACTTTCAGCCTGTTCCAAAATCTCCTTGAATACCTCATCACGAATTTTAGGTGGATATCCTGCACGAGCCAACAGGACAATTACATTCATCTTCAATGTCGCCCGAAGGTCAGGACGGTTTAACCAATCTGACACATCCGACTGTTCCTCTACCATCGTTTTAATTTGCTTAGCCAACTCTGTCAATGTCTCATCTGGAAAGTTTTCAATGAACTCATATTTTGTCGCCACTGATTTCAGAATATCAAAGAAAGCCTTTTCTTCAAATGACAATCCTATAGAATTGCCGGCAGTGCGTTCGCTTGCTACATCCTCCATAAGCCTTACCATCTCGCCAACGACATCATCAATCACATCGTTGGCAAGTGCTGCATCGTCTGAACGGTCATTGTATTTTTTGACAATATCCTCCAAGCGTTTCGTGAAGTCTATGCCTTTTTGCCTGTTGATTTTCCGTAACGATTCTATAACCTGTTTCAAAAGTTGCTCCATCAACTTGACTTTGGTGTTCTTGTAGGGAATTTGGTCAAGACGTTGCATGTATTCCGATGAAAGAAGGTCTATTTCTTCATCGGCAGCAACACCGATTTTAGTCACCTCTTCCACTGCTTCAGACATCAAGGCATCTTTCAGCATTTCGCTCACACGCTTATTCATCTTTACAGCATCCGGCGCATTCCCTCTCGTCAGTTTAGAGATTATGGAACGGATGGCCAACATAAAATGAATATCGTTGTCTTCCGCCTCTGTCAGATGTTCTGAGTTGCAGCATATATCATACGCACCTTTCATCTTTTTACAGTGTCGCATAAAACGAGTTTCAAGTTTTTTGGTATGTTGAATGTATTCTGCTCCCGTTTGAAGAATGCCTAACTGTTCAAGAGGCGTTCCAATGAAATAGCCAGACCAGTCAAAAGCATGAAACATCCGCTTAATCACATCCAATTCGTCCTTAACCACTTTTACCGCTTCTTCAACAGTTTCGAGGTCCGGACCATCGACTTCTCCATTTCCGCCATATTGATGAAGCGCCTCATTCATCTGCCGCTTTATGCCCTTTCTCTTTTCCGGGATAAACACGATTAACACGAGATATGGTCTGAATCAACGTGTGCATTTGTAAAGGTTTGAAGCAGTACATCGTATCAAGGCTCGGTACGTCAAAGCCAGTTATCCACATATCCACAACAATCGCAATCTTAAAATTGCTTTTCTCTTCTTTGAACTGTTTGTCCAACGTTTTCCGGTATTCATCATTGCCGAGCAGATTATAAAGTTCGTCAGAATCATTATCCTTGTCGCGAGTGATGACCATAGCAATACGCGGCATCGGCTTGATTTCTTTGCGTTCCTTCTCCGAAAGAGTTTCCCCTTCAATACATTCTTTGATTTCCGCCCATTCCGGTCGTAAATGGATAATCGCCTGATAGAGGTTCCAAGCAATGGAACGACTGCTACACACAAT
>OHDD01000319.1_pt1 | contig 28766 bp, 36 predicted proteins | sample 1566941 | NCBI WGS metagenome assembly OHDD01 (sample SAMEA3879580, study PRJEB24766) | human gut metagenome | biome: human-associated habitat; feature: feces | place: USA | collected 1985/1987 | reverse complement strand
GTAATAACGGACTTCATAAGGCTCCCCGATGCCGGTAAGTGTCAGCGTCAGGTTACAGGCCGGCATGCTTCTCTCATAGGCATAGGTCTTATCATTTACCATGTCCGATGTTACTTTGCGGTCTGTGGAGACATTCGTTTTTTCATTGAGATCCGTCCATTTGCTGAACTGATAACCGGTGTTGAAGGCTGGTGTTGCAATAATTGCATCATTATATGGAATCTCAACAGAATCCATATAGTAATCTCCAGATAACATATTCGGATCCTCAGCCACGACGCAAACTAAGTCATAGTGTCCAAACTGTGTGAAATATTTTTTTACTTCAATATGGTTTCCTGCAGTCTTATCCATCTTAATGGTAAGCCTGTACAACGGTGTTGCCTGAGAAGTTACCGGCTCCGATTTCTTTTCAATTCCAGTGTTTGTTTTTTGCGACCGGAGCTTTCCAGCAACCTCGTGCTGATTTACTAAAACTTTCTTTCCTGAATTTTCTGTTACGGTACATGGAATTGAATATTTTACATAGCTGCCGTTCGCCTTATTATCATTTCCGGATAATGTCAACGTATGATTGGCTGCATTATATTGAACCTCTTTATCTGTTCCGTAAATATACTTTACTGCTTTCGGTTTAGTTACACCTTTATCATACACTGTAAAAGAAGCCTTACCCTTTACCGGTGTTAATGCATCATCCAATGTTACAACCAGTGTTCCATCATAATAACCCGTATCTGGCTGATCTGTGACAACATTGATATTTCCTGTTACAGTTGCAGATACGGTACTGTTTACCGTTGTTTCCTGCTCTTCAGAAAGCACATAATCTGCCACATCCACGGCAAGACCAACAACAAATAATGTTGACCAGGATGAATCGGATGCTTCTGCACGGAACTTATTTGTTGCAAATCCCGGATGATCCTTATTTGTCTGATTTACACTGAAATCCATTAACATACCACGGACAGAAGATAATTTAGAACTCAGCTGTGTGTTTCCATGATAGAAATAAGAATGTCCGATCAGTCCACTGTTTGAATATGCCAACTTGTCATTTTTATTCTTGTCTTTATTAACCCGATCATATAACTCAAGTCCAAAAGACTTCTGTTCTGTCGCGTTGCTTTTTACAATTTCTGAATTGGTTCCAAGCAGTAATAATTCTCCGCTTACTTCGGAATCTTCATTTATATACTGATTTGTCTTACAGTCTCCAAGATCAAGGTTCATAGTTACCGGATTTCTTGTCCATTTACTGTTTTCCTGCTGATAATTAAAATGGGAACCGACTTTTAAAGAAACAGCCCTGACATTTGCTTTGCTGTTTTTCTCGATTACGATCAGCTGCCATGCGGAACTGCTCTCACCTGCATGTGTACCCTTGTCTGTATTACTTGTTTTCATTGACGCTACATAAGGGATATTTGCAACACCGTATTTACCATAACCATATTTCTGGACGGTTGCCGTTACATCTGTATACATACAGGAAAATGTATATTCTTTTGTTCCCAGATGTGGTTCACGCATATCAACTGCAGCATAGGAAGCATTTACTTTCTTTGTAAAAGCACCCTTGTCTGTTGCACCGGCAAAATAGATTGCCTTATTTGCAGCCTTTTTTACAAGATCCGTTTTATTTTTTCCCTGTACGGATGTTTCCCAGACAAGATATGCTGCTTCTATCTGTGTTGCACCGTCTGTTTTTTTCATACTTGCAATAGAACTGTTTACGATTTTGTCCTTACCAATGGTATCTACCGTTTCCTTAAAATCAGTATCCTTCACCATCTCATTATAATTATTATTTTCATAATAACCATAAAACCCGAAAAAGTTCGCATCTCCGGTATAATTGATGCTGTACTGACCGATCAGATCCGTCACGATCTGTGTCTCTTTATTGATATTTACATTTACATCCGCTTTTACAGTAAACGGCCGGAGTAAAAAAATGCTGCTGACCACAAGTGTGAACAGCAGCAGAATTTTACCTCCTTTATTCAATTTTCTTTTTTCTTTCATTGTTCTCCTTTCGTATTTCAAAATGAATTTTTGAACTAATCTCCATAACCCATGGTATACCAACAGGTCGTTTCTTTATCTGTCACTGTACATTTCCAGGAATATTTACAAAATCCATCGGCAGACTTCAATGTTAATGTTGCTGTGCCATAACCAACACCTGCAATTTCACCATTGTCATGCACTTTAATGATACTTTCATCACTGCTGGTAAGTGTAAAGTTTTTATCTGCAGCATTTAATGGTAATACATCTCTTGTCGACATAACTTGACGCCAATCATACCTGTTCTCTTCGAATCTGGTTTCCAGATCAGGATCCTGCTTTTTCAGATTCGTATACATATCAAACTGGAACGCTGTCACAAGTTTTCTAACTGTTACCGTGTAAGTTGCAGACACGCTCTTATCAGCCTTGGATGTCACGGTGATCACTGCGGTACCCGCTTTTTTCGGTGTGACTTTACCAGTGGAAGAAACAGATGCAACACTCTTATTGCTTGATTTATATGTAACTTCCCTGTTCTTTAAGCCGGTCATGCTTTTGATTTTGATCTGTGCGGTACCGTATTTCTTTTTGTTGGAAATCAGCATCTTTGCACAAACCACATAATATTTACGTCCCATATCCGGCTCTGCAATATCCATTCTTGCAGAATCCGCAATGTCCTTTGCATCAAATACTGCATCCGGCATACCATCAACTACCTGTGGCATCTCATCAAAACTTTTTTCCGGTGCAAGTGTTACGCTTGTTTCATCAAGGACGATTTTTTTCTTTCCGGTTGGTGTATAGTTTGTGTTGATCGTGTCCGGATTCTTTACTGTTACTTTAAACTTTGCGACTGCCTTTTTATTTACCACGGATGTTACTGTGATCGTTGCCGTTCCGGCTTTCTTTGCAGTTACCTTTCCTTTGGATGAAACTGTTGCTACTTTTTTATTGCTGGATGCAAATTTAACACCCTTTCTGCTGATCCCTTTGTAGGATTTTACTTTGACCGTGGCTGTCTTTCCGACTGCGATCGTTGCTTTCTTTTTCTCCAGTGTGATCTTGGCGTTCTGTTTCTTTTTGCTGACGGTAACTTTGATCGTGCCTTTTACTTTGGCATTGTAAATGGATGTTACCGTGATCTTACAGGTTCCTTTTTTCTTTGCAGTGATGACACCCTTATTTGTTACTGTCGCAACTGCATTGTTACTGGATTTATAAGTCAGCTCTTTTGACGGTTTGAAGTTTATCTTATCCCCATAAGCGTTTGTTCCGCTTGTCTGAATGTAATCCCCATTCTGCCACATGCCATCGATCGTGAACTTTACATATTCACCTGCATACAAGGTTACTTTGCTGCCAGCCTTGCCGTTGATCTTGAAATCGATCCGATTGGCTGCCTTTGCCGATACTTCCTCCGGCTGTGGTACTACGATGCTGCTGATGCACATGATAAGTGCCAGCATGAGCACGACTGCTTTTTTCCATCCTTTTTCTTTTCTCTTCATAACTACCTCCTGTTTTATCTTTTAACATTGTTCCATGTTGTTTTCCCTGATATTTCTATACTTATAGTATACACCTTTTTCTCTTAAATTCCAAGGCAGTGAGCAATAAAAATTGTCACTGCCGTAAATAAAAATACTTCCACAAATATAAATGTTCCCATCCCAATAATCAGGATATTTAATATCCTGTTTTTTCTTATCTTTTTCATCTTTTTCCTTAATTCCAGACTGCATAATAAGCTGCATCCTGTGTCATCGTCATATTCTGATCCAGAGCATTTCCCTCTGCATCTGCCCATCCTGTAAATGTTTTTCCTTCCTGTACTGGATTTTTTGGAACCGGAACTCCATCACCGTTCAGGACCTCATAGCATTTATAACAGTCCGTATCCGATAAATAATATCTTACCAGGCAGATCTCCGGCACTTCTTCCTGAAGTTTATTTACAACCGCTGTCCTGTCATATGACACGGTTCCCGGTTTTCCATTGGGGTGTTTAAATTCCTCTGTCACACTTACGGATAACAACTGCTTCTCTTTATCCGCTGCATTTACTTTTAACCGGATATCTGAATCTGAATCCAGTGTATCCGCAAGTGTTTCTAAAAAATCAGCTTCCAGCTGATTCTTATCTGTGACATTATACTTTTTTGTTAACAGATTTTCTGCCGTCTCTTCTACAGTGGACGGCAAATTACTTTTTAATTCCATGCTCCGGTTCATTCTTCCCGATACCGCCATGATCGTTAAAAAAATCACTCCGGCAATACAGGTTGTGACAATCGCCCTGATGATTAATTTCATTTGTGCCCCTTTCTACATGACCGGAACATGGATCACTACGGTTGTTTTCCGATTACCGGAGTCCACTGCTTTTACCGTAAAAGAATACTTTCCGGCAGATGAAAACGTGATCGTTCCGGATGCCTGATCCATCTGGTCTGTCAGTTCGTTTCCATCTTTATCACAAAACTTTAAAAGTTTAACCGCAAGCTCCTGTCCGTTATAGTCATGTGCTTTTACATAATCTGCTACATTCACTGTTCCCGGTGCAAGGCTGCCGCTTCCCTGGTACTCAATTACCGGCGCATCTATTGCAATTTCTGTCTGATACGCACCATAGTCTACATAAGCATTGTAATCAGTCCCATCCGTATTCATATGCGCTGCTATGATCTTTACGATTCCACGGTTTCCATCCGAATCTGTTACTGCAGAAAATATGATCGTAAGGATGCATATCGTTACCGCAACAGTGACCAGCAGACCGCCGTGTTCTTTCATGATCTCTTTCATGTCATTCTCCTAACCACACAAACCGTTAAAAAATGTCTCTATCATCTGTTTAAAATATCCGGCATATACACCATATGCCATGGCAAGTGCTATGACGGATACCGCTCCGGCCTGTATGCTTCCTCCAAGTTCTTTTACAATCTCTTCCATTTCATACACCATCCTTAAAATGCTGTTGCAGCCATATATACGCTGATCATAAACATGAGAACTGCCAACGCCGGAACCGACTCTAAGATCATTTCACCAATCTGTTCTATAAACTCTTCCATTACCGTGCAATCCCCCTTGTCATATGCGTTTTCTCAATGCCAAAAACCGGCATCTTATAATCATAAGACAGTATCACATCTGCCGATACCGTCTCCCCATCCGCATTCGCAGAAGGCGTTACGGTCAGTGTATACCCTGCTGACTGCGCCTGCGAAATACAACTGCTTATCACATGCCGGTTAAAATCACTGTTTTCAATTTCTGCTATCACATCCGCTTTGTATTCCTTTGCCGCTGCCGTCTGTGCTGATGCAGTCAATAATGCGGCTGCACCAAATACACAGAGCAGATAAAAGAAAAGCGTTGTAAATGCACTGATTATATTTTTCATCTACATCCCTCCCGCTTCTGACAGCATTTCAAATAAAAACATCATGCCAACGACCAGATCTCCCAGCAACTTGATGGATGCACCAAAAACCGGATACGAATATAACATCTTAACCTGGAAAGCCGAACTTTTATTCCGGCGTTCTGCAGCACGGTTTCTCATTTCCTGGACCTGTACTAAAAGGTTCTGGATCTGCACCTTTGCATCTCCGGTACCGGATTCTGAAATCGCATACAGCATTTTCATGCAGCTGGTTGTTTCCGGGATATCGAAATTTTTACAAAAATCTGTGTAGGAACTCAATGCTTTCGGCTGTTCTTTCAAACGCTGCAGTAATGCATTTATTTCCGGAACCAGGATCTTTGGTGCACCATCTAACGATTTCGCGATTGAAACCTGCACATTGCTATGCTGCATTAATAATGCCATCTGCATCAGCCACTCTGGGAATGCCGCATAAAGTTCTTCGGATACCACACGTCTTGCAATATTCCTGCCAAATCTATGCTGCTGCAACATGGCTTTTTCATAGCAGCGCAGCACATATTCTTCGTCCCTGCCGCTTTCTTCTTTTAACCAGTTCCTGGTCAATGTCTTTTCTGATCTTGCATATACATAGATCATCCATAAAAGAAGTCCAAAAGATGTGACCTGTACCAGACCTGTTGTAAGCACATTGTAAGGGGCTTCCATGTTAAGGATACCCGGAAGTGCATTTAACATATATAAAGTTCCGGCACATAAGGCTGTAGCCACAACAATGGATACCACATTGTTTGTATGTGCTTTTTTCTTTTCTCCCTGAAGCAGGTAACCTCTGCGTTTCCATAATTCCACATCATTTAATAGCAGGGAAATGGAATCATCCGCCTCTCCACCATATTCCTCTGCACTGATCAAAAGTTCATGCAGTGTTTTTATCTTGCGGCACTCGTATTCTTTTTCCACGATGTCTAAGGATTCCCTTAAAACACTTTTTTCACTGTAGGAATGTCCCGCTTCAAGATGTCCGATTGATTCATCCATAATATCCCGCATATGTCCCGGTTCAAATGTCTCTCTTGCCTCTTTTAAGGCAGATAATACTTTTCCTGTTTTTTGGAACGCATATAACATCTGCTCCATGTAAGTGGCTGCATCTGCAAAACGTTTCTGTTCATACATCTTTTTATAGGTATCCAGAATAAATGCCGGAAGTGCCAAAAACATGGCGATCAGCACAATGACAAGCAGCTCCCATTTCAGCTGAAACAGTAATCCGATCACTCCCATCCCGGCAATACATACACCAATGACAAATAAATGCGTTTTCCAGGAAAAATGATATCCGTATGTATAAACCTCTTTTGCAAGGTTTCCCGGATTTAAAAGCAGCAGATTTTTTGCCACACGGTTTTCTTTTTTGATCTGCTTTCTCTCTTTTATCTGTGTCTTTTTCAAACCTGTCACTATCTGCCCTCCTTCCGGTACCTGTAAAAACTTTCACAAAAGAACGGTTCTTTTATTCCAGCACGTTCTAATTTCAAAAGAATATCTTTTGGTATCTCCTCTGAAATAAGTTCCCCATCCTCTACCAGCATGTAAATTCTGTTTTCATGATCTTCCCTGGCATAAAAACAAAGCTGATCTAAATATCTTCTGATCTCTCCATCCTGTGTATTTTCTTTCCGGATCAGAAGTCCAAGATTTACATAACGGTAAATCCTGTTTTCCATACGTCTCGCATCATTTACATTATTCATCATGCTCTGGATACGGTCTGGCAGCTTCCTCACATCATCCAGATGGATCGTTGTAAATCCATTGACACCGGTACTCCACTGTTCTAACAGTGATGTCACTTCCATTGACCTTGCCTCTGATAAAACCAGATAAGCCGGATTCTGTCTTAAACACGCCTTGATTGCATCCGTATAGGAAAAATTATCCTTTACACGAAGCTCTACGGCATCCGCTCCGGCATTAATTTCCGGATAATGGATTTCTAAAGAATCCTCGATCGTGATCACACGGCTTTCTTTCGGAATAAACTGCATAAAAAACTTTGCTGTTTCCGTTTTTCCAGCTCCGGGTTCCCCGCCAAATACAAAGTTCATACCCGCCCTCACACAGTTTAAAAGCAGATGCAGCACCTTTTCTTCACAAAAACCGCTGTTTAACATCCCGTTAATCGTATTACGCACCAGACACGGAGATCTGCGGATACAGACGCTTGTCCCGGTTGCCGCCACAGAATCATGAATGATACTGATACGAAGTTCTTTCGTATCTGCCTCTAACACCTTATTTGCATTGTTAAACTGTGCATCCACACAATTTGCAATGTTATGTGTAAAGGCATCTAAAAAGTTTTCTGTAACTTTTTCTTCCGCTTCTTTTGCTCTGTACTTACCCTTTTTAAGATCCGTGATCCACAGGGCAGAACCGTTATAATCCACATCCGTAACATCCGGCTGCATTAAAAAATCCCAGAACACACCAAACTGTTCCGGGCTTGGTTCAAACATTTCACTCAAATTTAATTTTCCCTCCTTTTAAAAGGTACAGGCAGCATGTAAATGTCAAAGACCAACCGGACATTTGCAGCCGCCTGTTTTTACTCCAGCCACTTTACTTATCAGCCTAATGCATTCATTTTGGTAAAGAAATTCGTGAATGCTGTTTTGAACTGCTCCAAAGCAATTCCGCCTTCCGTTGGATTGCAAATGAACAAGATCAATACTGTAATTGCAATAATCACTGCACCTCTTTTTACTGCACCACCATACTCTTTCATAAACTCTTCCATGGGAATCTTCCTCCTTTCATCGTTACTCGATTCTCCTGCAGGTGAAATCTGTACGGGATTAATCAATCCCTTATAAACACAGGAATGTTTTATCACATCGTTGTTCCTTCCAAAAGGTTATATATCAATTCATAGCGGCACATAACAAGGAAAGGAATTGTCTCTTTCAGACTGCAATATAAAGAAAAGCTTTCTCTTGCTTCCTGAAACGCACAATCAATTTTGTACTGTGGCAGATTTGATCTTTCTGCATGTCTTCTCCAGGCATTATATTCTTCCTGGAGCGATCCGTTTTGTTCTTCAAATATTTTCAGATCATCCATCATACTTACTCCTGCTACACCTCTTCGTATTTTTTCATAGCATCTTTCATAAAAAAGCATAATTTCAAATGGTATTCTGTTTTTTAAATGACACCATGTAGAAAATTCACTTCTTACCTCTTCAAAAATGCAGTCTGTCTCATATGACATTTTCCCTTTTCGCTCCGCTTTCTGTCTCCACACTACATATTTTTCCCATACATCTCCATTTTCCAATTCAAAACGTTTTACCCGATTCTTTTCTACGTCTTTCCATTTCTGTATCCTGCTGGTCAGCGATGCTTTATTCTCCATCATATTATAAATTTCAAACAGTTCCGGGTATTTCATTACCAGCCATAAATGTGCCTTTTCAATTCCTTCACTTTCAAAAGCACCTTTTAAAATACATTTAAAAACATAGTCTGTCAGGAAATGCGAAATTTCTATTATAAACTTTGGATCTTGTACATTTCCATTGCATATTGCAGATATAAAATATTCCTGCTTTATCAGAAGTGCCGTTGCATGATCTATTAATATTCTTCTATTTCTGTCAGCAGCCCGTTGCACTTTCTTGACTTTATAGCAATAAATAAATAGAATAGTTATTGATACTATGTATATAATTGTAACTACTAACAAAGAGTCATCACCTCGTAACATTCCAACAATATATAATCTTCCTGTGCTTATAAGGGACAAATTTGCGTCCCTTATTTTCTTTTGGCAGCGTTCTATAACCGCACACTGCCGAGAGCCTGTCAGCCCCGTCACGGTCTTCTCCCCTTTCTTTCGTGACTGTTACGTTTTATCCCCGTCAATGGGGCTTTCTGAAAGTCCTGAATTTCATACTTCCACCCGCACAAGTCCATTCAGTTATCAAGGTTCCATAAAAATTAATAAAGGGAAACGTCTGTTCAGATTGAACTTTTCTTAGAAATGCCGTAGAATAAATTTGTTGTTTTGGTGGCATTTCTAAGAAATGTTTCCCGGAAGCCTTGTGATTGCCGTCACAGGGCTTCTTTTTTTCTGATTCCCGTTTCCAGGAACCGATCGTCTGCATTGCTTTGATGCTACGGTCGTGGAGCTGCCGTGCAGACAGGTTGTTATTTCTTGTTCATGTTTTTTAAATGCTCTTTTAACACTGTCATATTTGTTTTACAATCTGCAAAATGACGATATCCAGAATCAAGAAGATAATATTCTTCTGTTTCACTTTCTTCTTTCGTCCATTCTATATAGTACGGATAATTCTTTACCACGATTGCATAGCCATCCGGCAGATCATAGCGATAAAATGTTTCTTCTGTGCACTCATTTCTACACCAAATGTTCCAGGACTTATAACTGTTTATAAACTCTTCTCTCTGCGTCATGTTCTTCATGACAGGAAGTTCCGGCTGTGTTATAACAGGTTCTTTATCTTCGATCCATCCGCATCTTCCATTACAGTCTATCTCACAGTCAGCACAGCATTCTACTGTTTCGCCACAGCCACAGCACACACAGGTTCCGCTTGGACTTTTACCAGTAATGCAGCCTCTCTCATACGGCAGTACCTTTTTCTCCGGAACTGATTGCGACGTCGCAACAGATTTTTTCTTTTTCGATGCCTGTACCAAAGTATCTAAGGTATTTAAAGCGTCCGTCAAACTTTTCTGTTCTTTCGCTTTTTCTTTTAATGATCTCTTATAGTTCCTAATCTGCGATACTGTCATATCAGCATTGACCTTGAAACGTTCCTTTTCCTTTAATGGCAGCATTTCCACCAACTGGGAATAGGAATATTTCTCATATCTGTCATCAATCCACACCTTCCCGGAATTTGAGTCGCCTTTTGAGCAAAATTCCCTCCATACCGCAATCACACGCGATACTGCGGATTTATCCATATGGAAGTTCTTTTCAATACACTCATAGAAATTGTCATATCCTAATTCTTCATGGTATCCGCACAGCTCCATCTCATGAAGATGAAACCCTAAACTCATGTATCGTTTTTTGACATCCGCTATGTCCTGTTTCACATAGTTAAATGAAGCAACTGCAAGTTCATTTACTTCATCGCCGTAATAATTCTCACCAAATACAATGCCTGTTGTTAAATCCATATCATCACCGCCCATAATTCGTATTCATCCCATGTCTACAAAAACACATACAATGTAAACAATATCATATCAGCAATAATTGCTGCTCCTATCGCCACGCACCCATTTTTACTAATCCAAGCAGCGATAAATCCAATGATAAAATTAACAATTATCGCTATTATCGTAAAAGCTAAAATACTCATTTCACTCTTCTCCCTCCGACAACCATGTGGTCACCATGCCGTAATAATCAGCGTTCTTCCTACCACCATCCAATATTCCAAGATCCTGTAAACTCTATTGTTTCGACTTCTTCCTTTGGAATCGTGTATACTTTATCCTGATACCTAAATCTATAATATTCTCTATGTTTTTCTATGTACCTTGCAAAGAAAACTGCCGACATACATTTATACAACTGGTCAGAATACAAAATCAGTTCAACATCCTTACAGCTACGCAATTTAAACAATATCTGGTATTTGTATTTCTGTCCTGCATTTCGTTCTGACAAACCACGTACAGATAAAATGACTGGCCAACCAGGAAATACTATTGGATACACGATAATTGCAAACACGATGCTTACTGCAATAATAATAAATTCTCTCATATAAAGAAGGTCCTCTCATACCTATAAGGAACGACACAAATCAAGCAATGCAAGATTAACAATAAGTAATGCTCCTACCGCTACAACTTCTACATATCCAATGACAGCGCTAGCTATTAAACAAAGACCTAATACTCCGATCATCAGACCAACAATCAATATTACCGTTAAGCAAACTAAACAAGCTAAACGCTTCATTTTACTCTCTCCTCTCCGACAGCCATGTGATCACAGCCGCTGTTACCACATCCTCCGGTTCCCATGAATCGGATATCTCTCGTTCTGTTCCCTGGAGCTGTTCACGTTCCCATCCGGATAATTGTTTTGCAGCATTTTGAAGTTCTTCATAAATAGATTCCGAAATGGAGATTGTTATCTCTCGTTTGTTGTCCCGATCCATGTTATTCACCTGCTTTCTAATATCATTGACACTTACTCAACCTTTTTCTTCTCTTTGACTGCGTCTTTCTTTTTAAATAAATAAGCATATTCACCATTTTTCCCATCCCGAAACATCCTTGCCACATCCTCCGTGCTCTTTCCAAATAAAGCCCAAATGAGTTGATCAGAAGTTACAGGATTCTCTTCATCAAAGACAATGTTGTTCATAAATTTTGCCTCCTTTAGTCTGGAATATCCTTGTATTTAATATTAATACTGATTCCAACCATATCTGCTAACTTATAAAGTTCTCCCAATTTGATACTGGTAGGATTCTGCAGCTTATTTCGTAAAGTCCGTTCCGACATCCCGGCTTTCCTGCTTGCAATATCTGTTGACATATTATTGCGACGCAAACCACCTACAATCATTCCAGCAACAAAGTCACAACGCGCACTTTCCTTGTCTTCACACAGTTTTGTCTTTGGCAATACAAACACCCCTTTCCGCTATTGCGACGTCGCAATTATTTTTTTCTCAAAATCTCGTTGAATCATACGCTAATTTAGCTTATAATCAGTATTAAATATTAAGTTTAACTATCACATTTTTATATTAGAACTGTAGAACCTATTTGTCAATATATTTTTAGGTCTTTTTGTTCTATTTTTGGAGGAATTATGTTTTTAAGAGACACAAAAACCACTCACATCGCTCAAAATCTCAAAGAATATCGTATATCTCACAACCTAAAACAAACTGAAATGGCTGACCTATTAAAAATGAATTATCAAAATTATTCCAAAATGGAACGCGGCGTATATCAGCCTTCTCTTGACAAGCTTCTAGAAATTTGCGATATTCTTATGCTTACCCCCAACGATCTTTTACAAGAAGGACGCAGTTTTGATGAATATAAACAGGAATATATCGAAAAATTCGATAATGAACTGCTCCAATTTCTCGATATAGTACACATTATTGAAGAAGAACGTGCAAAGGCAGATTTTGCTCACGCTACAGGCAATTACAAAGCTGAAAGTCTATCCCTAGACATTATTTTTCATGCTCTGGTTAAAACCGATGATGAAAACATCAATTATAGAAAAATGATAGACACCCTCTACTACGATTACATCAATTCTTATATCCGCAAATTTTCCGATAAAACTCACAAAGAATTGTATCAAAAAATTTTAGAAAAAAATTTTTAACTATTTTCAGTTTTTCAACAAATCATTCGGTGCAACATGAAGCTTTTCACAAACTTCCACAAACTTTTGCAGAGATGGCTTATAACATCCTCTTTCCATTTTGGAATAATTTTGATAATTCATCTCCAGGAAAGCAGCCATCTCTACCTGCTTCTTATGATGTTCCAGTCTATATTTCTTTAAATTTGCAGGAATATTTTTTACTGAATATTTCATAATGTTCTTTCCCTCTCAACCCTACTCTGCGTTATCCTCTAAAAAATAATCAACAGAAACGCCAAAATAATCCGCAAGAATTTTAAGCTTATCAGCCTTCGGGTTACTACGTCCTGTCTTCCAGTTCGACAACGTATTCTGTCCAATACCCGTTGCTTTTGACACCTGAAATGAATTCTTTCCAGTCTTTTTCAGCAGCTCTTCATATTTACTATACAAAATCATTTTCTCCTTTCGACATACTTCGTATTGCATATACTTCACATATGTGATACAATACTTTAATCATAAAACATAAGTGAATTTCCAAATTGTGTTTTATTTTTTCATTTGTACCATTTTGTGAAGTTCCTTGCACGCATTATATTATCACTTCACTTTTTGGAAGTCAATGAATTAACTTCACTTTTTGGAAGTTTGCCTTTTTATACAAAAAGGAGCACCAAAATGTACGAGGTATTTGAACAATTATTACAAAAATTTGGTATTACCGCAGCTGATGTTTGTAAAGCAACTGGAATTAGGCAATCTACAATTTCCAACTGGAAAAGCCGACGCAACTTAATTAGCGGTAAAAACGCTCAACTAATTGCAGATTATTTCAATATATCCGTGGATTATTTAATGTCTGGCGAAGAAAAAGAGGGCGGTGAAAAATATTACTTAAACGATGAAACTGCCAAAATGGCACAAGAGATTTTTGATAACAAAGAACTACGAATGCTTTTTGATGCTGCACGAGATGCAGCCCCTGAAGACCTAGAAGCTGCTCACACTATGATTCTTGCCCTAAAGAGAAAGGAACGAAGGAATATTGACGATTGATTACCAGGTTCAATTAATACATTTTCCCCGTAGTACAACGAAAGAAGCCGTTGTTTTAAACGAAGATGATAGTTACACAATATTTATAGAATCCTCACTATCTCGAGAAGAACAGCGATCTGCTTTTTCTCATGCAATGAAACATATTTTAAATTGCGATTTTCAGCTTAACGATGCTGACCAAATCGAAGTAAATGCACACGACGCGAAAGGAGTTTTTTATGCCTCAGTTCATTGATACGGTTCTTTTCATTTTCATAATCTATTGCATATATAAACGCTTTTCCTTAAAAACCATCATCAGTATATCCGCTTTGCTTGCATTGATGTATTGGATTGGTTCGTATTATCTGCATCTGCCTATGAATCACATCATAAGTCTGATAATTTTCGCTATAGCAATATATACCATTTATTCATTATTTAAAAACAGGCAGCATCCGTCCGATCAAGCAAACTCTCAAAACAGCGTTTTACAGAACAATTCAATGTCTGATGAGCAACAGCTCCAAACTAGCCATCAAGTTCTTCCATCACTTGACAATGAAATTGTTAGCAACGTCATGAATAATCCAGATACATTTTATACACAAGCCTCTTCCATCATGAATTCCAATGAGGCACGTATGTTTTATTACATCAATAAAGCACTGGATCAATTAATTACTAATCCAACCGAACGTTCTTTATTTTACGTTTTCCCACAGGTAAGTCTACATTCTTTTATTAAAATACGCACAGATGATCTGCAAGATCATCCAGAGGAACTTGACACTGCACGTCGACTCTTGCTTAACAAAAACGTGGATTTTATTATTTGTAAATGCCAAAAAAGATATTTTACCACATTAGGGAGTACACACCATAAACAAACCTTTTTTGAATATCAGCCTTTCATAATGATAGAATTAGATGGCACATCACATTTTTCTGCAAAATATTATGGAGAAAAGGCTCTTGCTCAGCAAAAAAAGAGCGATGCATTCAAAAATACATTATCAGATAATTTTATGATACCTCTTATCCGACACGAATTACCAACCAATACAATTCATCGTGAAGATTACCATAAAATATTAGAAGAGCTACACCCCTACTTTCCATAAAACTCTGTCACAACAAAATGATTTTGCCTTTTAATCATTATATAGATTCCAACACATTTTGATAGGTATTTCAATCAAGAGAGGTATTCATCATGCCAAAGAAAAGAAAAGGCGAACTGCCCAGCGGAAATATACGAAAAAAAATTTATGATCACTCTGAACTCTGTTTCGATGAACACGGTAATCCTGTGATCGACCCAAAAACCGGACGTCAAAAGAAAATTAAAAAATACATATCCGTTACCGGCGAAACTGTCGCAGAAGCAAATCAGCTAAAAGCTCAGGTCATGGCAAATAAGCAACTCATGAAACGCCCACTTAATTTAACTCTATACGAAGCTATCGACAAATACATCCAGTCCTCTGATGCTGTGCTCTCCCCTGCAACAATACGCGGTTACCGGACCATACAGCGCAATGCCTTTAAGAGCATTATGTATTGCAAACTCTCGCAGCTTTCCACAGAACTTTTACGCGATGCCGTTAATACTGAATCCAAACGAACCACCGGAAAGAAAAATCCGCGACAGATAAAAGCCAAAACCGTTATTAATGAGTACGGTCTCATTACTGCCGTTATTAATACTTATGCCCCAGCTCTCGACTGTACCGTAAAACTACCGCAGATCGAACACAATCAACACGAGATTTCTACCCCTGATGTGATTTACCAGATTGTAAAAGATACACCTATTGAGCTTCCTGCTCTCCTCGCTATGTGGTTATCACTAACTGAATCAGAAATTCTTGGACTCACAAAATCAAAATCTATCTCTTCTGACGGATGCTACATTACAATAAAAGAAGTTATTGTAAAAGACGAACATAATAACGCCGTCGTAAAAAATAAAGGAAAACAGCCAACCAGGGATCGCACATTGCGCCTGCCTGAATATTTGAAACAGTTAATTGACAAAGTAGAGACGGATCAGCTTGTAACCTTGTCCGGAACAGCGCTATCAAAACGTTTTAACCGTCTTATAACCAAAGCTGGTATTCCACACATGACTTTCCATGATCTTCGGCATGTAAACGCATCCGTCATGGCAGTACTTCGTATTCCGGATAAATACGCCCAGGAACGCGGTGGATGGAAAACTGATCATATTATGAAAAGTACCTATATGCAGACATTTTCCAGTGAACGCGCTGCTATAGATAACCAAATCGATCAATACATGCAAGATACCCTGTTTAAAAATGCTTCCGAACAGAAAAAGGAGCAGAAATATCACCACTGGTTAGAATTATTCGACCTTAAAGATACCAAAACAAATCAAAAACACTTTTTAAAATTTTGCGAGGATAATCATATTAATTTATAAAAAGTATTCCACAAGACACTCCACATTTCTATAAATACATTGATTTTTCAATATTTATAAGATGTTTTCAGCGGGTTCGATTCCCGTTGTCTGCTCTCTTTTATTTTTCATAGAAGTTCTTATTTTCCCTTGTGACACATTGACAATATAATATATTTACCCAGGCAGCCGGTGGACGGTTGCGCCTGCTCCTCCGAGTCTTGATATAGGAGGACGGCAATATGGTTACATACTCAGACTTATTTACATTTGTTATCATGATATGTGCGATCATTACGCTTATTAGAGATAATAGGCAAAAAAACAACCCCTATTTCTTTTGCGAAATCTCATATACCTGCACAATTTCCTCCAGATCCTCCGCAAGCCCCTCTTTCGACAACACCTGCTTCGCCTGCATGCCGTAGCTTATCGCCGCCTGTACATTTTCCAGACGGTCATCAAAAAACAAACATTCAGATGGATTTAACTCATATTTCTCGCAGAGTGCCGCATAAATCGCCGGATCCGGTTTTGCTTTGTGCACCATATAGGACACGATCAGTCCGTCAATATCATTCATGAAATCCGCGTATTCTGTATGCTTTTTAAATAATTCTTCTGAATAGTTTGATAACAGATATATCCCATATCCCTGGATTTTCAATTTGTGTACAAGTTCCCAGACTGCAGGTCTTGCTACGGGCATATACTCTCCATGCCCGATAAACCAGCGGATCACCTTTTCATCTGCCGGATATTTTCTACAATAACGCTCAATGATCTCCTGCTGCGGGACGGTTCCCAGATCAAGCAGTCCCCACAATCCTTCCGGATCATCAAACATTTCCGTTCCAATGCGTACTGCTTCCGTTTCTGTAAGACCATAATCCATCAGCATATATTTCCACCGGTAGGAGAGTAAAACATCCCCCACATCAAAAATAATATTTTTTATCTGTTCCATAATCTTCCTCGTTTCTATCCTTTTAGGGACAATGCACAGTCACACGAGTTCCATCTTCAGACTCTCGTTTTTAAAATTCGACTGATTCTAACACAGAACGGACTCCAATGTCAAAAATACCGCATCTGTCCATTGCAAAACAAATGCGGCAGCCGTCTTATACCTGATTTCCTACAATTTTATAATAGCTTCTTGATGTAACTGCAAAAACCGCCAGATAGATCAATCCAAATACCAGTACTGTACCTGCTAAGCACCATGCAAACAGGGTTCCGTTATACAAAGCCACCAGTGCAAGCAGTTTTTTTAGCATCGGATATGCTGCTGCAAGATGACATGCTGCCGTGACGAGCGGCAGGAAAAATACCGTGCGCACCTGGGAACGGATCGAGGCCTTTACCTCTGCGTTGCTCATTCCGACTTTCTCCATGATGGCAAACCGTTCTTTGTCTTCATAACCTTCGGATATCTGCTTGTAATAAATAATCAGTACCGTGATCATCAAAAACATGCTTCCCAAAAACAGTCCAAGGAAAAACAAACCGCCATTGCTTGACTCATAATCTATGCGGCCCTCCGCTCTTGATACTACATTATACTCCAACCGCATAATCTGTGGATTTGTCTCATCATTCTGCCATTCATTGAGGTGCTCCCGCACAGCATTTGCGCAGGCAATTTTTTCTTCCACAGATCCACTCATATCAAAGTTCATCATATAGGTAAGGTCAACTTTTCGATCTTCCCCATAGGCATCCGTCTCCATATCTGATAACTGCTGACGCATCTTTTCTAATGCAGTTTCATCTTTTACAATTACGATTACAGTACCTCCCACTAATTCCGTCATTGCATCTTTCCCCGGAATTTTCATGGTCTGTTCCACCGGATACTCATCATCACCAATCACAATGCTTTCCAGCTCATACACAGGATCTGCCATTATTGCCACGCTTCCATCTGAAATATCCGGGATTGATTCCTGCATATATTCCTCAAATCCCTGTTTTGTCATAACTTCAAGCATATACATATTGGAAAAATCCATATTAGAACGATCCAGCGCCATAACCTTATTTTGGGACATCATCACTGCTGCCCCCGCATAGATTCCTTTTTGTCTGCCTGTTATTACTCTGCCATTTTCTTTTATCACATTTTCAATCTCATCTGTCATCCGGTCAAATGTCCCGGAATCCTGCTGTCCATCCGGGTCATAAAACAGTACTTCCAGCTCTGCCGGATACTGTGTTTTTAACTCATCTTCAAGTCCGACGTACATACATACTGTCATAGAAATCACAACCAGTACCATTGTTGACAAAATACAGATATTTGCCAGTCCCACAGCATTCTGTTTCATCCGGTAGATCATGCCGGAAACCGTTGTAAAATGTCTGGTCTGGTAATAATAACGCTTGTTTTTCCGAAGTAATTTTAAAAATGCGATACTGCCGGCATTAAACAGCCAGTAGGTTCCGATAATAACCAGCATGACTGCAACGAAAAACAGAGTAATCGCCTTTACCGGGTTATCCACAGTGATTGCCATATAATAACCGGCTGCAATACAAACTACTCCAAGCACTGCCTGCAGAATTTTGGTTTTCGGTTCACGTTCTCCCGTACTTCCGCTATGCAGCAATTCCACCGGATTTGAAAGCCGGATCTGCATCAGATTGTAAAGAAGAATACATACATAAATGGCACCAAAAAGTTCTGCGGTATGAAGGCATCCCCATCCTGAAATGTAAAACGGAATTGCTGCATCTAATCCGGTCAGCCGGTACAAAAACATGGTCAGTAATTTCTGGAATACGATACCGAGTATCAGTCCGCCGCCAACTGCGATCAGGAAAGAAAAAAACGTTTCCCATGCCATGATTTTGGCAATATGGATTTTTTCCATGCCAAGAATATTATAGATCCCAAGTTCTTTTTTTCTGTGCTTCATAATAAAGCTGTTCGTATAAAACAAAAAGATACTGACAAACACACCTACGACGATCACTCCAAAGAAAAGAACCATCTGGACACTGGTTCCTCCGCGCATCTTTGAGAGCCCTTCATTCCCCTGGATCGCACACATCGTATAAAACATCATGGCTGACAACATTCCTGCGATCACATATGGCAGATAAAACTGTCTGCTGTTTTTTAAGTTGCTCCATGCAAGTTTCAGATAAAGTTTATTCATGACGCTCACCACCTGTCGTTAAAATAGTGAGTGTGTCGGATATTTTCGCATAAAGTTCCTCGGTACTCATATCTCCGCGGTACAGCTGATGGAATACTTCTCCATCTTTGATAAACAGCACCCGTTTCGCATGACTTGCTGCCTTGATACTGTGTGTTACCATAAGGATCGTCTGTCCATCCTCATTGATCTGGTTAAATAATGCCAGGATACTGTCGGTCGCCTTCGAATCAAGTGCCCCGGTCGGTTCATCCGCTAAGATCAGCTGTGGATTTGTAATCAGTGCACGCGCCACTGCCACACGCTGTTTTTGTCCACCGGAGATTTCATACGGATATTTTTCCAAAAGTTCTTCAATTCCAAGTTTTTTTGCAAGCGGATATACCTTTGGCTCCATCTGCTCCGGTTTTACACCGGCAAGTACAAGCGGGAGCAGGATATTGTCCTTTAAGCAGAACTGATCTAATAAGTTAAAATCCTGAAAAACAAATCCGAGATGATCCCGTCTGAATGCAGAGATCTCTTTCTCACGGAGCGTCACAATATTTTTCCCGTTCAAAAGGACTTCTCCCGCAGTCGGCTTATCCAGTGCGGCAAGAATATTGAGAAGCGTCGTTTTTCCAGAGCCGGACTCTCCCATGATCGCCACATACTCGCCTTCCTCCACCGAAAAATTCATCGATTTTAATGCCTCCACCTGGTTTCCTCCAAACCGCGTGGTATATATTTTCTTTAAATTATTTACCTCTAAAAGTGCCATATCAGGTTCCTCCCCGTCTTTTCTACTCTCATATTTTTTCTGCTGCTGTAAGCATCGTTTTTACCGCAGCAATTTTATTTCATTTCCTCAAGGACTGTACCCAGTATAGCAAAACAGGGAAATGTATGCCATCGAACCAGCTTACATTTCCCTGCCGTATCTTACATTCCTGTAAGATTGCATTTTTATTCCATTATACATTTTTACCTGAAATAGCCGCTTTAACCAATTTTTACAACCGTTCCCACCCCTTCTTTTGAAGTAATGGAAAATGTGTGCCCCAGTTTCTTTAAAATACGGCTGCACAAATACAGACCGATTCCGCTCGAATGCTGTCTCTCATGTCCGTTACAGCCGGTATATCCCATCTCACAGATATGCGGCAGATCCTCTGCCCGGATCCCGATTCCGGTATCCTCAATGACAAGGCGAACCGATTTCATGCCGCTGTTCTCCCCATCATCTTCTTTTCTATGAGATGCTTTCTGCACTGGCACCGACATGGTTCCATCCCCATCCTCCAGATAAATTTTAATACCGCCTGTTTTTGTATATTTGACCGCATTCGATATCACCTGTTCTATGACAAATGAGAGCCATTTTTTATCGGTGATCACCGTTCTTTCAACCGGCTCATAGCTCAGACTGATTTTTTTTGCAATAAACTGCCTGGCGTATTTTCTCACGGAAGTCCGTATGATCTCATCTAAATCGGTCTCCTCAAATACAAAATCCGTCGTTTCCGAATCAAGACGCTGATACTGCAATGCCATCTCCACATACTGTTCAATCCCAAACAGCTCGGAAAGTTCCTCTGTCATCTGCCCCTCATCATTTTTATTCTGAAGCAGAAGCCGCAGTGCTGCGATCGGTGTCTTGACCTGGTGAACCCACATGGCATAATATTCCTGCATATTTTTCTGTCTTGTGGCTGCCCGGCTCTGCGCCCCTGTATATTCATCCGATAATATCCGAAGAAGCCTCTGGTACTCATTTTCCAGCAGGTCTGCATTTTCCGGCATCCCGTCCGTGGAGAGCATGATGGTATGCTCTAACTCCTTTACCTTCTGATAATGCCTGTAATACCTCATCGCATCAAAAGCCAGAAGTATCAGCAGCAGAAACAGTGAAATAAATATTCCATAACCAATTTCTGCGAATGGTATTTTATTGAGCATCATCGTGATGATCATGATCGTTTCACATGCAATGACAATGCATAGCCAGACACCAATTCTTTTTACATAAGAAATAATTCCGCTCATCCGATCTGATACCCGATTCCTTTTCTCGTTACAATAAAATCACAAAGCCCCACTGATTCCAGTTTTTTCCGCAAACGGTTTACATTGACAGAAAGCGTATTTTCATCCACAAAACTGTCACTCTCCCATAATTTTACCATCAGCGTATCTCTTGATACAACTTTCTGTTTATTTTCCATGAGTACCTGCAGGATCTTAAATTCATTTTTCGTCAATTCTATTTTTTCCTGCTCATAAAATAATGCTGCCTCTGTCAGATTCAGCATGGCACCCTTATGCTCTAAAACAGCACTCTGTCCTGTAAAATCATAGGTTCTGCGAAGCATTGCCTGTACCTTTGCAGTCAGCACCCCAAGATCAAATGGTTTTGCGATAAAATCATCTCCGCCCATACTGACTGCCATGACAATATTCATATTATCCGACGCGGACGATACAAAAATAACAGGCACTTTTGATACTTTGCGGATCTCACTGCACCAGTGGTAGCCATTGAAAAAAGGAAGTCTCACATCCATCAGTACAAGCTGCGGATCAAACGCCGCGAACGTACCGGCCACATTGGAAAAATCTTCGGCACAGCATACCTCATAATTCCAACTTTCCAGATGAGTTTTGACACTCCGTGCTATACTTTCGTCATCTTCTACAATCAAAATTCGGTACATGGCATTTACCACAGTTCTGCCAGCTCATAAATAAGCTTCTCTGTTTTCTCCCAGCCAAGACAAGGATCTGTAATGGATTTGCCATAGCAGTGCTCTCCAACTTTCTGGTTTCCGTCCTCGATGTAACTCTCGATCATCAGTCCCTTGACCAGCTTATGAATATCTGCCGACATCTTACAGCTATGCAGCACGTCCTTGCTGATTCTGATCTGTTCCTCAAATTTCTTACCGGAATTGGAATGGTTTGCATCCACGATAACTGCCGGATTTGCAAGTGGATTGCTTGACGAATTGGCATCCTCATAATGCTCCAGCAGATTCTGCAGATCTTCGTAATGATAATTCGGAATATTTCTTCCGAATTTATCCACATAACCTCTCAAAATTGCATGCGTATATGGATTTCCCTGTGTTTTTACTTCCCAGCCGCGGTATAAAAATGTATGGCTGTTCTGTGCAGCAATGATGGAATTCATCATGACTGCAATGTCACCGCCGGTTGGATTTTTCATACCTACCGGAATACCAACACCGCTTGCCGTCAGTCTGTGCTGCTGGTTTTCCACGGAACGTGCACCTACTGCTACATAAGAAAGCAGATCTGACAAATATCTGTGATTTTCCGGATATAACATCTCATCCGCACAGGTAAAACCGGTCTCTTCCACTGCACGTTTATGCATCTGGCGAATCGCTATGATTCCTTTTAACATATCCGTTTCTTTTTCCGGGTCCGGCTGATGCAGCATACCCTTATAACCGATTCCAATCGTTCTTGGTTTGTTCGTGTAAATACGTGGAATCATAAAAATCTTATCTGCAACTTTATCCTGTACTTTGCGAAGTCTTGAAATATAATCAATTACCGCATCCTCGTTGTCCGCAGAGCACGGTCCGATTACCAGAATTAATTTATCTTCTTTTCCCTCAAAGATTGCGCGGATCTCATCATCACGCTCTGCCTTAGTTGCAACAACCTGTGCACTTACCGGATATTCTTCCTTCAATTCTGCCGGTGTCGGAAGTTTCCGTAAGAACTCCATTTCCATTTCCATTTTGTCCTCCGTTTCTGCGCCGTTTTTCTATATCAGTTATCGATATCATCCTGTTAAAAGACATTTTGTTCTCTTTGCGCTGACTTTTTTATTTATATCAATAGATTTGCCTGTAAAACATTGGATCTATTGTGTTCATAATGCGTTTTTCTTTTTCACTTTAAAGCATTGCAGTATGAAGTTCCTTTAAATAATACTTTGTTCTTTGTGATCTGTCAATCCCTTTTGAATAATTTAACAGCTTCTTCCTTAACATAGGAAAACGCGAAAACAGGTATTCCGTTTCCGAAATACCTGTCTAAAATCATATTATGCCGTTTTTAATAAAATACATGGTTTCCAATTACAACACCGGCGCGTCCGGAACTTGCTCTTGAGAAACAGGTTGCACCACCAGTGTTATCAGAACCGCCCAATGCCTGTTGTGCTGCCTGTACGCAGCTGCTCTTTGGTCCGTTTGCTGCGATACTCGCAACCATTCCCTGTCCTGCCGGCGGGAATTGACCGCTCTGGTAAATAACACCAGAAATACTGGATGGATATGCACCGGAACGAAGTCTGTTCATAACAACTGCCCCAACTGCAAGCTGTCCTTCATAACATTCATTTCCTGCTTCACACTGGATCAGTGCTGCAAGAAGTGTCACATCATCATAAGATGCTGAAACTGAAGCATTCTGTACGGTGGATGTCTCTGTAGTCTGTGCTGCTTTTGCCGCTGCCTCTTCCTCAGCTTTCTTTGCTAATGCTGCCTTTTCTTCTTCGATTGTAACTGCCTCGCCAAGTGCAAGTTCTGTCGTAACATAATCTGCACTGACATATGCGGTCTGTCCTTTATATTTTACAGCTACCCAGCCATCTTCTGCCTCAGCATCTGTATCGACCGTCAATGTCGTTCCTTCGGAAACTGCAGTGATAACGGACGCATCCTCGGACGCTTCATTTCTGACACGAAGTCCATTCGTATTGACCTGTGCCTCTGTTTCAACATTTTCCTGTGCATAGGCAAGTGCGTCCTCACCGGATACACAATAATCATTGTTGACATATCCGTCTACATCACCGGATACCACATGAGTCCATGTATCTCCGCTCTCGACAACGTCTGCCACATCACCTTTATATAATTTACCGATAATCTCTGCATCCGCACCGCCAGATGCCCTGACATATAAAAACTCATCAACATCTGCCATCAGACGGTTCTGCCACTCAGCATCTTCTGTATTCTCTGTATTCCCGGCATCCTCAGCATTCTCGATGTTTTCTGTCTCTTCTGTATTCTCGGTCTCAGTGTTTTCTGTATTTTCTATATCTGTTGCGTTTTCTTCAACTGTTTCCTGTATATCTTCTATAGTACCCGCATCCTGTGCCGTGCCATCTTCCTCTGATTCAATCTGTGCAGATTCCTCTATGGATGCTGCTTCATTCTGTACTACAGATGCATTTTCCAATGTATCTGTATCTTCCTCTGCCTGCGCTTCCTCATCTGCTGAAGCAACAAGTATGGTCTGGGAGTGTTCAATCCCTGCTGCTGCCATCTCCACTATATCTGTGTTTATCTGGTTTAACTGTGCAACAACACCTGCTGTCCCATCTGTAGCTAAGTCCGTCCTTGTGTCTGCTACAACCGCTACTGCCTCTGCTGAAACTGTACTGGCTGCATCTGCAATCGCGCACATCACTACCATAGAACCGGCAAGCATGATCCCGCTGATTGCTCTTTTTCTTAAATTCATAGAAAACCTCCATCAGTGTTTACCATCTTATGTAAATAGTATTACACCTTTGTTTCGTTTTATTCATCTTTGTTACAATTATTACGGATTTATTACAATGAGGATTATAGCAAAGCAAACATGAAATGTCAAGCATCTGACATTTTATTCCAAATTTTACGAAAAAACCTCCTCTATAACATCATGGATCACGGTCACGGACTCTGCATTCTGCTTTCCTTTCTCCAGACCTTGCAATACCTGCGTCTGGTGTAAATCAGTGTCTTCCTTCAGCCTTATTTTACCGGTCATTTTTTCATGTTCGTTTTCTGTTCTATCTTCGGTTTCTTTTTGTCTGTTTTGTTTTTCTATTTGCTGCAATCTTTTTTCTATTTCCCTGTTCATCATAAGGTTTTTTCGCTCTGTTTTTTTTATCCTGTGTAATACATAAATCAGAAGGATCAATATCACAATACTGCTTCCCATATAAAACCATTCTGCATATTCTGCCATAAAGGTTCCCATCTGCTCCATGTATACCACCTCTCTTTTCCGGGACTTATCAATAAATTTATGTATTGTCCCTTTTTCTTATTAATTATAGAAAGAACAGAACCATTTGAAAAGGTCTTTCGGCCGTGTTTTGACCGCAACTTCCGACATTTTTCCCTTTCAATTCTTTGCTTTTTATCAATTCTCTCTCTTCCTGTTTTCCATTTTATAAGTCTTTTCTTGACTTTTATGCATAAGGGTATTATAAATAGGGAAGTGCAAAATGTTACAGGAAAGGGATTATTCTATGAAAAAAATCGTAATGACCGGGGGCGGCACTGCAGGACATGTCACACCAAATATCGCATTGATGCCAGCCTTGCGAAATGAAGGTTTTGAAATTTCTTATATAGGTTCCTATGAAGGAATTGAAAAACGGCTGATCGAGGAACAGGGTGTTCCTTACTATGGCATTTCTTCTGGAAAATTAAGACGTTACTTTGATCCTAAGAATTTTTCAGATCCATTTAAAGTATTAAAAGGATATGCGCAGTCGATCCGGCTTTTAAAAAAGATAAAACCGGATGTCGTTTTTTCTAAAGGCGGCTTTGTCTCTGTTCCAGTTGTTTTAGCTGCAAAACACTGCAAAGTTCCTGCCATTATACATGAGTCTGATCTGACTCCAGGACTTGCAAACAAACTTGCCATTCCGAGCGCAACAAAAGTTTGCTGTAATTTTCCTGAAACACTTTCTTATCTTCCGAAAGAAAAGGCAGTACTGACCGGTTCCCCGATTCGTCAGGAACTTTTAACAGGAAATGCCGACTTTGCTTTTTCGCTCTGTCATTTTAAAGATCACAGTAAACAGACAATTCTGATCGTTGGTGGAAGTTCCGGCTCCCGTGTAATAAATACAGCGATCCGCGGCCTGCTTCCTGAACTTTTGAAAAATTATAATGTGATTCATCTCTGTGGAAAAGGTAATCTGGACGATACATTAACTGCGACAGATGGATATGCACAGTTTGAATATGCCAACAAAGAGCTTTCCGATATGTTTGCTCTTGCAGATCTTGTCATTTCCCGCGCAGGTGCAAACGCAATCTGTGAACTTCTTGCGTTGCGCAAGCCTAATATTTTAATTCCTCTTTCCGCCGCTGCCAGCCGTGGAGATCAGATTCTGAATGCAAATTCGTTTCGTTCCCAGGGATTTAGTTATGTGTTAGAGGAAGAAGAACTGTCAAACACAACACTTCTTGAAGCAATTGAACATGTCTTCCACAAAAAGGAAGCATATATTGAGGCAATGGAAAATAGTAACAGCCGTAATTCCATTGATACGATTATCGGACTGATTTTAGACGCATCTAAAAAATGATTTTTAAGATAAGAGGAACGGATATATATTTTTTATATGTCTGTTCCTCTTTCGTTGTATAACTATGGTCAAAAAACTGATTATTCAGCAATCTTTTTACATCTTTAAAGAATCTCTGATCTCCGCCATCTCTTCTGGTGTAAACTCTTCATGATCCCAGATCAGAATATCATTATTTTTTGCATTCTTATAACGAGGGATCAGATGCATGTGAAAATGAAATACTGTCTGTCCAGCAATTTCATGATTATTCTGCACAATATTAAATCCATCGCACTTTAAAACATCCGTCATATGTTTTGCAAGTTTTTTTGCAAGCTGCATTGCATGTCCTGCAGTCTTTTCATCAATCTCATAAATGTCTGCATAATGTTCCTTTGGCAGGATCAATGCATGTCCTTTTGATGCCGGGCTTGCATCCAGAATTACTTTGAACTCATCATCTTCATAAATCGTATTGGACGGAATCTCGCCTCCAATAATTTTACAAAAAATACAATTTGCATCTCTCATTTTATCTATTATCCTCCATTTCCGTGCATCTGCACTTCCTTTTATTTGCGTAATCAACGTATTTGCTGCGACGTCCTGCAGATTTTGTGCATCAATGTGCGAAATTAAACATGGTATCTAACATACGCAGGATCTTAAAGTTTCCTTTCGCAGTCATTTCCCCTGTCATAAATGCTCTCTGAAATGTCATCCGTCCATCTACGATACTGTCCATAACTTCCGGTTTTAATTTTGCATAGACATCAATATTTTCTTCCTGGCCATAGTGAATGGTAAGCTCGCCTTCATTTACTTCCAGAAACAGCGGTTTTTTCCTGCCCTCTATAATAAACAGATATCTTGCCCTAAATTCTGGCTGCGGTGCAAACTGTGCACGAAATGTTTCAATATAAGCCTCTTCATCCTCTTTTTCGGACTTACCAAGCATTCCCTTAAACATCGTTGCAAGTTCTTCGATATCTTCCTTCTGTTTTTTCACATATGTGTCATCCGACACATACTTTGACAACTGCTCACTCTCCTGTGGGGTAAGCTCTAACTGAGGAGTCCTTAATATAGTCTGTTTTACTGCCTGATTGCTGGTTGGAAGACATTTTACTTTCTGCGAGATCGTCCGGTAAAGATTTTCTGCTTTCTTCTCAATCAGAACGGTATAGTCCTTATTCATCTCAAAACTGACAAGATCCTCAACATATCCGCAAAGTCCCGGGCATGGCTGTCCACCTAAAATCTCCCATGCACTCTGCAATGTCAGTTCGCCCTCGCGCTCTCCATATGTTGTAGACATGACAATCGGCTGCATATAAGTCGTTTTTATCTTTTCCTTATCGCCATACAGCCAGCAGGCATCCAGGAACTGCTGCATGTAGCCGCCTATCCCAAGCCACTCGATGGTGGTCGCAAGAATAATACCATCCGCATCTTTCATCGTTTGCGGAAGCGTTGCGATTTCATTTTTATGCTCATAAATATTAATGCGTTCCACAGTCACGCGAAGTTCCTGCAATACTTCTTCCATTTTGTTCAACACATATAATGTAGGATCATCTAACAATCCCCGTCCACCATAATAAATGTTTACTTTCATATTCTACCTCTTCCTGCATGTTCACCAAATACTGTTTTCAGTATATAAAGTTTTATTCTTATAATCAACAATTTTCCACTTTTTTGTGGTATAAAATCATCGCCGCAAGAAATCCGGTAAGAATTCCTCCAACATGACACCAGTTATCAATTCCAATTGTGGAAAAACCATAGTACAGACTCAATACCGCCATAAGGATCATTCCTTTTACCGTTAAACCTTTAAATCTGCCCCGATGTCTTATCACTACCCAGATCAAACCGCCAATCGTGCCAAACACCGCACCGGATGCGCCTGCTGATACTGCATAATCTCCGCTGTATAACATCATAAAATAGGATAATAATCCTCCACCAATTCCGGATAACATGTATATTACAAACATTTTAA
>OHDD01000309.1_pt1 | contig 29143 bp, 26 predicted proteins | sample 1566941 | NCBI WGS metagenome assembly OHDD01 (sample SAMEA3879580, study PRJEB24766) | human gut metagenome | biome: human-associated habitat; feature: feces | place: USA | collected 1985/1987 | reverse complement strand
TTGCTATGAATTGTTCGTCTTTCTGACTATAAATCATGGTACCGATAACGTCGGCTGGAAGTAAGTCCGGAGTAAACTGGATTCGGCTGTACTTGGCATCTATCAATGATGCAAGAGTCTTGATTGCTAATGTTTTTGCCAATCCCGGAACACCCTCTAACAGAATGTGACCATCGGACAACAAACCGATAAGTAAAGATTCTACCAAATGTTTTTGACCTACGATGACCTGATCCATACCGGTCATCAAATTGGTTACAAACGCACTTTGTCTTTCAATTTGTTCGTTTAGTGCACGAATATCAATTGCTTCAGCCATAATTTTGTTATTTAGTTATTTCTTTTTTAATCAGTATAACGGCCTTGTGACGGCCTTGTTCAATTAATGCAGCCAAAATTACGGTAATTAATTAACTGAGGCAACTATTTTTTATTAAAAAAGTGAAGCGTATCTCTACTTTTAAAGGATATTGGCTAAAGAATTTTAAAATGAAAATTAGCGGTGGTTTATTGCTTCTTCGGAGCTAGTTCCGGGATACGCAATGTTGTTCCAATGGGAACTCTGTCAGCATCTTTGATTACGTTTTTGTTATGCCTTACAATATATGGCCACAATTTCTTTGTTCCATAAAATTTCAATGCTAATTTTATGAGACTTTCTCCTTCTTGAAGTGTATAGTTGACCTTAGTGCCTACAATATCATATTCCACGGTATCGGCCAATGTTACTTTGGCTATCTCTTGATTGGCAGCTGACTGTACGGAGGGGCTTTTCGGTTTTGTCGGTTGCTTTTGCAAAGGAGTTTCCGCCGGTTGTGATTGAATTGGCTCTCTTGTCTGCAAATTACTTCCCGAAACGGTATCCTGTTGCTGTAGAGTAACAGAATCGTTTGGCATTTCTTTCACAGTGGAAGTTGCGGCTGGAATAGATTGTCTTATCGGTTGCTTACTCGACGATGATTGCATGAACCAATAAATACCACCGGCAATGCAAAGAACAAGAATAATTGCAATAATGATTCCCCATAGATTTTTTTTCTGTTCCTTTTGCAACAGTCCTTCGGGAACTGCCAATGGACTTTCAGAAGCTGTCATCGACTGTGGTTTCGAAGTACGACCTTCGATTGTTTCTGAAATAGTTTTTTCTTCTCGTACTGCTTTTATTGCAGCTTCTGCAATGGTAGCAGGTCTTTCCTCCGAAGTATTTTCTGCTACTTTCGAAGCCTTTTCTGTCAAGTGGTCTTCTTTTATCGATTGTTGCTCTTCCACCGTTTCAATTATTTCATCAGCCGCTATTATTTTTTTGGGGTCGGAAATATTGGTTATCGGTTTAATGTCAGCTTCATAAGTGGGTGTGCTGGTGATAGTATTGGTGTCGTCTTCTTTTAGGATTTCAGGTGTGGAGGAGATGATTTCTTCCGTATTTTCTTCTTTATCGTCTTCTCCCTCCATTTCTATTTTCGTATCTTCTAATTGGGTATTCTCATTCAGGATAACCGTTTCGAAATGTGCGAACGGTTTATTAATCAAATCCTTCATGGTAGTATCGGGAGTAAACGATATTTTATTATGTCCCTGTATTTGAAAGCGCTCTCCTGTATTTACATTAACGCTTTCACGACTTTCTACTTCTGTTAGTTTAAAAGTCCCTAACCCCTTGACTTTTACATACTTTTCAGAAGCCAATGCTTCTTCGATAAGGTCAAAAATTCCTTTAACAAAGGCTTCGGCATCTTTTTTGTTCATGCCATGTTTCTCTGCCAAAAGTTCGATAATATCTTGTATGGTTATTTTGTCACTCATAGTATGTCAATTGTATGTCTTAAGGGGGTATTTATTTAAACTTTTCTTTTAATATCGCACTCGGTTTATATGTCAATACCAATTTAGGAGGTATCAACATACGTTGTTGCGTAGCAGGATTAATAGAAATGCGTTCTAACTTCTTTCTTACCTCGAAAGTACCAAATCCCTGAATTGCAACTGTATTTCCGTCTTGCAACTGTTGGGCCATGATGCTTATCACTGAGGATACCAATTGAGTTGTATCTTTGTTGGTATATACAAATCTACACGAAAGTTCGGATATAAATTCTTTATTATTCAAGGCTTTAGCTTATTAAATTTGCTGCTATATTAGCAAAAAAACAAACATTTTCCAAATTTTTGGAAGAAATTACTTATAAAATACTACCATATAGGTCAAAATCATCAGCGTCTGTTATTCGGACGTTATAGAATTCGCCTGTATTCAAATGTTTTCCATCCATTTTAATTAAAACTTCAGGATCTACTTCAGGAGAATCAAACTGGGTGCGACCTACGTAATACTCTCCTTCCCGGCGGTCAATGATTACCTTAAACTCTTTTCCTATTTTTGCAGCACTCAGTTCGCCGGCAATTTCTTGTTGAATAGCCATTAACTCGTCCAACCGTTGTTGCTTCACCTTATGGGGAATAGAATCCACATATTCTTGAGCAGCGTATGTACCTTCTTCTTCTGAATATGCAAAAGCTCCCATACGGTCGAATCGTACTTTTCTGACGAATTCCTTCAATTCTTCAAAGTCTTCCTCACTTTCTCCCGGATGCCCTACCATTAATGTGGTACGTAAGTGGATACCCGGCACTTCTTTACGGAATTTCTCGATTAAATCGTATGTTTCTGCTTTTGTTACATGGCGGCGCATTTTGCTTAACATATTATCGCTAATGTGCTGCAGAGCAATGTCCATGTATTTGCAAACATTATCATGTTCACGCATCACCTTAAACAGCTCTTCGGGAAAGTGTGCCGGATAAGCATAGTGTAAACGAATCCATTTCACACCCGGAACGTTAGCTATTCTTTCGATGAGTTCGGGTAGTTTTTGACTTTTATATAAATCTACACCATAATAGGTTAATTCTTGTGCTATAATCTGAAATTCCTTCACGCCTTCAGAAACAAGTAATTTTACTTCATCGATGATTTCTTCCATTGGGCGTGAGATATGTCGACCTGTAATAATGGGAATAGCGCAATAAGAACATTTCCTATCACAACCTTCCGATATCTTCAAATAAGCATAATGATGCGGAGTGGTCAACGTGCGCTCAATGGCAAACTCCGATTTATAGGCTTTGCCTAAGTCAGCCAGTAGCTCATTCCAATTGAACTTACCATAAAACTTGTCTACTTGAGGAATTTCCAATGCCAGCTCTTTCAAATATCTTTCAGATAGACATCCCATTACATATAGTTTTTTCAACCTCTTTTCCTCTTTAGCCTGGCAGAATTCCAATATCATATTGATGGATTCTTCTTTGGCATCTCCGATGAAACCGCACGTATTGATAACTGCAATTTCTCCTTGAGGATTTTCGGCGTCATGAGTCACTTTGTAACCGTTTGCTTCCAGCTGACGCATCAGCTTTTCTGAGTCTACCAGATTTTTGGAACACCCTAGGGTGATAATATCTATTGTATTACGTTTCATTTATTTTTCTGTCTCTCCAAATAGTGAGTCTACAAATTCTTTTTTGCGGAATACTTGCATATCTTCGATACCCTCTCCCAATCCGATGTATTTTACAGGAATCTTAAATTGATCTGAAATGCCGATAACTACGCCACCTTTTGCCGTTCCGTCAAGTTTAGTGATAGCCATGGAGGTAACTTCGGTTGCAAGGGTAAACTGTTTGGCTTGTTCAAAAGCATTTTGTCCTGTAGAACCATCCAATACCAGCAATACCTCATGGGGAGCATCAGGAATCACCTTTTTCATTACATTCTTGATTTTAGTTAACTCATTCATTAAATTAACTTTATTATGTAGACGACCGGCAGTATCAATGATGACAACATCTGCATTATTGGCAACAGCCGAACTCAGTGTATCAAAAGCAACAGAAGCAGGGTCTGACCCCATTTTCTGTTTGATGACGGGCACTCCAACACGTGTACCCCAAATATCTAACTGCTCTACGGCAGCAGCGCGGAATGTATCAGCAGCTCCAAGATAAACAGATTTGTTTGCTTTCTTAAATTGGTAGGCTAATTTTCCAATAGTAGTCGTTTTTCCGACTCCATTTACACCTACTACCATTATGACATAAGGTTTTTTACCTGCCGGAACCGTAAATTCTTCTGAATCAACTGTGTTATTTTCAGTCAACAGGGCTGCGATTTCTTCACGAAGGATGTTGTTCAATTCTTGCGTATTGACATATTTATCCTTTGCCACTCTGTCTTCTATACGCTTGATGATATTCAGAGTAGTTTCCACACCTACATCGGAAGTAATGAGTACTTCTTCCAGATTATCCAATACTTCATCGTCTACTTTTGATTTACCGGCCACGGCGCGGGCTATCTTACTAAATACACTTTCTTTGGTTTTGGACAATCCTTTGTCTAAAGTTTCCTTCTTTTCTTTCGAGAAAAAATTAAAAAATCCCATATTGGAGTTTGATTTATCTGTTTATGCTACAAAGATATAACTAATCTCTTACACGAACAAAAAAAAGTGTCAGAATGATTGGTTATAATGTGTGATAATGATAACGTTTATGCATAAAAAAAGTTCCTTTCATGTTGTGTGAAAGGAACTTTTTGCCAGTCGGGATGACTGAATTATTTTTTGAAAAAGTCTTGAACTTTTTCGTTAGGTACCATTTGTTCATCGAAGATGTATGCTCCGGTTTTCGGAGATTTTACCATCTTGATAACCTTAGTGTAAGAACGTCCTTCTTTACCTGTCTGAAGGGTTGCGACTGTTTTCTTTGCCATGGGTTATAATTATTTAATTTCTTTGTGTACTGTTACTCTTTTCAAAATAGGATTGTACTTCTTAAGTTCCAATCTTTCAGTGGTATTTTTTCTATTCTTTGTTGTAATGTAACGAGAAGTTCCCGGCATACCACTATCCTTCATTTCTGTGCATTCAAGGATTACCTGTACTCTATTACCTTTAGCCTTCTTTGCCATAGTCTATCTCTCCTTTTTAATTAACCAATAATTTTGATGCTTTTCCAATCACAATAGCCTTTGGTTACCGCTTCATTCAGCGCCGCATCCAGGCCTTTTTTATTAATCACACGTAAGCCGTTAGCACAAATATTCAGGCTAATCCAGCAATCTTGTTCTACATAGTAGAATTTCTTAGTAAACAAGTTCACATCAAAAGTTCTTTTGGTTCTTCTCTTAGAGTGTGAAACATTGTTGCCAATCATGGCTTTCTTTCCGGTAATTTGACAAATCTTCGACATTGCTATCTTATTTTTATAGTTTTTTTCAATACTTATTTCAAACGGAGTGCAAAATAAGCACTTTTATTTGTATAAAACAAGGATTTTAGCAAATAATTCTGCTTTTATTGCTCATTTTCTTCGTTTTGGAACAAATTTCGAAGTAATCGCAGTGCATTTTGAGTAGCATTGGCTATATTTTTATTTCTTCCTTCGTCTCCTTCTATTTTAAGTGTAATCACTTTGTCTTTACATCCGGCAGCAATCCAAATGGTGCCAACCGGCTTGTCGGGAGTGCCTCCTGTTGGGCCGGCAATACCTGAAGTGGCAATTGCGCAGTCGGAATTCATCGATTTCATCGCGCCTTTTACCATTTCGATAACGGTTTCTTCGCTTACTGCTCCGTAAGTCTCCAATGTTTCATGGCTCACACCTAATAAATTCTCTTTTACTTCGTTGGAATAGGCAATAATTCCACCTTTGAAGAAGTGTGATGTTCCGGCTACGGCTGTAATTGCGGCTGCCACATTTCCTGCCGTGCAGCTCTCGGCGGTAGCAAGTGTCAGGTTCTCTTTCCAAAACAACTCGCTGATCTCTTTGCTTAAAAATTTACCTTCTACTGACATTTCGATTTCTTTTAAAATAAATACTAAATTGTTACCCGTGAATATGCGGGTTTGTCAATGGTGCAAAAATCTTTGTCCAAATACTTATAATAACCGGTAATGGCAATCATTGCTGCATTGTCGGTTGTGTAACTGAATTTCGGAATATATATGTTCCATCCATATTTGGCGGCATGTTCATGGAATGAATTACGCAAACCGTTGTTGGCTGATACTCCTCCGGCTACAGCTATTTCGTTTATCTTGAGCGCTTTGGCTACTTTTCTCAGTTTATCCATCAGAATATCTACAATAGTTGCTTCCAGTGAAGCAGCCAAATCATTTTTATGATGCTCAATAAAGTTAGGATCTTCTTTCAGCCAGTCACGTAAAGAGTAGAGAAAAGAGGTCTTCAGTCCACTGAAACTGTAATTGTAATCAGGAATATGAGGCTTACTGAATGTAAATGCCTTCGGATTTCCTTGGCGGGCCAGTTTATCAATGATGGGCCCCCCGGGATAGCCTAATCCCATTACCTTAGAACATTTGTCAATGGCTTCTCCGGCAGCATCGTCAATGGTTTGACCCAAAACTTCCATGTCATTATAGGCTTTTACCAAAATAATTTGTGAATTGCCACCCGATACCAGAAGACATAAAAATGGAAATTTAGGTTGATTTGTATCTTCTTCTGTTTCTTTAATGAAATGAGCTAACACATGAGCTTGCAGATGATTAACGTCAATCATGGGAATATTTAAAGAGCGAGCAAACCCTTTGGCAAAAGAGACACCTACCAATAAAGATCCCATTAATCCGGGCCCGCGCGTAAAAGCTACTGCACTCAATTCTTCTTTAGTAACTCCTGCCCTTTTCAAGGCTTCATGTACTACAGGTACAATATTTTGCTGATGTGCTCTTGATGCCAATTCCGGCACGACACCTCCATATGCTTCATGAACAGCTTGGCTGGACACTACATTCGACAACAAGACGCCATTTCTGATTACAGCAGCAGAAGTGTCGTCGCAAGAAGATTCTATACCTAATATAATTGTATCCATAATCTATACCTTATTATATATATTAATGTGTAAGGATTTCAAGTCCGTTTTCCGTCATAAGAAATGTATGTTCCCATTGTGCAGAAGGAAGTTCGTCTTCCGTAACTACTGTCCATCCATCTTCTTCATCTATAAATACTTCCCAAGTCCCGGCATTAATCATAGGTTCGATAGTAAAGACCATGCCCGGTACTAATAACATGCCTGTCCCCTTTTTCCCAAAGTGCTCTACGTCAGGCTCTTCGTGGAATTCCACTCCTACACCATGTCCGCAGAGGTCACGCACAACAGAAAAGCCATTTTTTTTGGCATGTTTCTCTATCGCATGACCTATATCGCCTATAAATCCAAAAGGTTTGGCTGCTTCCATGCCGATTTCCAAGCACTCTCTGGCCACTTGCACTAATTTTTCTTTTTTAGGAGTAGTCTTTCCAATAATAAACATACGTGAGGCATCGGCATAATAACCATCCAAAATAGTGGTGCAGTCCACATTTATAATATCCCCTTCTTCCAAAATATCAAATTCATTAGGAATGCCATGACATACCACTTCATTAATAGAGGTACAACAGCTTTTGGGAAAACCTTCATAACCTAATGTAGCGGGAATACCACCGTGTGATATGGTGTAATCATACACCAACTTATCAATTTCGAGAGTGCTCATACCGGCATGAATTTCTTTTTCTACTAAATCTAGAACTCCGGTATTAATGATTCCGCTTCGGCGTATGCCTTCTATTTGCTCAGGCGTTTTGATCAGTTCTCTTGTGGGAACCAAATGTCCTCTATCCTGATAATAAAGAACCTTTCTATCTAAATCTGTGATTTCCATTCCTTTAGGAACTCTCCAGTTTATTTTATTCCTTTTCATTTATTTTGTTTATAATCTGGTAAACGCTTGTTATTGACTGACAAAGATAATATTTATTTGTTTATTATATAACAGTCTATGAGATAAAAGTTTAATTCGCTTTGAAAAGATATGTGGAAATGGGGCCATCTGAATAAGAAGAAAGGCGTATGCCTAGCATTCCACCACCCGATACACATTCCCCTTGGCGGTATGCACCCGCTCGCCCAACTGGGGTAGAATGCGGCTCAGGCTGTATGCCGTCATACCCCTCATGGCCGAGGGATGGGCGGACTTCATCCACTCGAACAACTGGGTGGCGGAAAGGGTCAGCACCTTCTGAGGATGGTCCTCTTCCGTGGCAAAGCGGAAGCAGAGGCGGAACACCTCCTCTTCGGGTACATGCTTGTAGAACAGGGCGTTATGACGCTGTATGGTTTGTTCCTCTTCCTTGTTAAACCAGCTTCGTTCGCCGGACAGAAGCTCCGCCTTGAGTTGGGCGTACAGTTGCTCATGCTCTACGGAGGTGGTGCAGTCTATGGCGTGCTCCAGACTGACACAGAGGAAACGGCGCGAGCCGGTACGGTCCACCAACAAATCTTCCCGGTTGCTGGTGCCGATGAACGAGGCGATGCGGGGAAGTGCCGAAGCACTGCGTTTGTAGGCCTTGCGGATATTCAGTGCGGAAACCTGCATCAAGTTCTTTAGAAGGGGCATTTTGGATACACCCAACTTGTCGAATTCATCCAGGTTGATCAGGCCGTAGGCGGCTAACCTGGCTTCGGCGGATGCCGGGGAGCCGAGGTCGTAACTCTCTGTATAGTAGCCTTTCAGCGCATCGGGTATCAGCAGGCGGCAGAACGTACTTTTCCCCAGTCCCTGACGACTGCTCACCAGTAGGGGTGCCACGCTGTTGGCGCGGTTGGTATCCGGCCGGAACTGCATCCATTGGGCGGAGAGTCCCAGCATCCAGCGGTGGAAACCGTTTACCCATACCGGATCATCGGACACCCTGCGGGCGAGTGCCGACACCCGGTCAGTGCCGTCCCATTCGGGAAGCCGCTCAAAGTAGGCGGTAAAGGGATGGTATTCGCTGATGCGGCGCGAGCGCACAAAGCGTTGGATGTCTCTGTCCCAGCAGTCTATGCCCGCTTCGATGGCCTCCAGACTGAGCGAGTTCATCCAGCGTTCGTCTACCTTGGCGTAGCGCAAGTGGTCATCGGAAATGCCGTTTTCCACTCCCGCCACCTCGGTCTCCTCAGTCAGCACGTTGAATCGGAAGCGGTAGCGGGAGGTAAGGAAAGCGGTCACTTCCTGCATCAAGGAACGTGATTTCGCCTTCCCAACAGTTTCTTCCGGAGGTATTGGCGCGGCTTCCTTTTCAGTATCTTTCGAGGATTTCAGTCCGACTTCCTTTCGGGAGTCTTCCAAAGATATCGGTTGGGCTTCCTTTTTAATGTCTTTCGAGTGTATGGGATTCATAACCTCCCAAACACTTTCCAATTGTACAGACTCCTCCTCTGTTTCTTCCGTTAAGGCAGCCAGACATCCGGAAAAACCGTCTCTGCTTTCCAACAAATTTCCCTCGCCGTTTTCAGCAAGAAGAACCTGTGACTTGTCCACTTCTTTCACTCCATCTTCATCGGAAACGATGTAGTGGTAACTGCCCGCCAGCGCATTTCCGTCGGTGCGCGGAGTCCAGTCCAGCACCAGAGCCACCCGGCCTTCGCGGATATCTACAGCCAGATGTACACCGGGCATGGTCCGACAAAGCGGCATCAGTCCGTTGAGGGCGGATACGAGGTCACGGCGTGGTGTTCCGTCGGAGGGAACAGGAGCTGACAGGAATTTGCTTCCGAAGAAGACTGTTTTGAGAGTGGCGAATACATTCATGAGCACTTTTTTTAGATTTGACGAACTACAAATATACAACATAAAAAAGCCTTTGTCAAGAGGGAAGACAAACTAATCCAATCCCGGCTCAGAATATGACGGAGCCTGACACAATGACATATATACGTATAGGCTCATGCATACGTACGTGTAACCCGATGCGTATATACATGTGGGCTTATGCCACCGTATGTATTGGCCGATGCGTGCCTACGTACACATTTAAAAATATACAGCTCACGCTGAGTGCTGCAAAAAGACCTTGATGTTTTTAAAAAAGGCCGTTGTGTTTTCAGAAAACTTCAGCACCTTTTTAAAAAAGCTCGGTATCTTTTTCATGTAGGGGTAGATAGAATCATCCCCTCACTAAGCCGGTCATCCCTTCTTTTCCGACCATCTTTGTTCCCGTTCATCCTTACATTTTAATTAAAGCGTCCAGATAATCAATCGGTTAAGAATGACAGGACATCCCCTCATCCTCGTTTCAGCGGCGTTTGCCAAGTTTCTCCAAATCAGCCTTCAGCATTTGCGCTATCAAAAAAAGTCTTACAGATGAAAGGAGGCTGAAAAGACAACACGGGATGTCCATTCATTATCGGAATCCCCACCAACATGATGTTTCAGCAGCTAATGAAAGGAAGAACGGAATTTTCGGACAGCTCCCTGATTAGGGATTAATCCGAAAATCCTGTGGGTGATCCGTGTAGATTATCCAAATAACATTATTTTTGCATTTAAATTAAACAAACCAATCCAATGAATCCCAATCGTAGTCTGCATAAGTTACTTCGGATAATCTTCTCTGAAGTTTTAATGGAATATTTCGATATATCCGGTTGGCATGACGATTCTTCAAAAATCGAAGTTTGGCTTGATGAGAAGAATTATATGGAACGTTTTGATTACAAGAGCGGTACTGTCATTTCCAGTGGTTTTATAGATGAAAAAGTAATTCAGGAGTTTCCTCTGTGTGGTAAACCTGTCTATCTTCATGTTGTTTCCAATTACGATATCCGCTGAGCCCAAGTTTTCAAACCGAACCTTCTATATTTTGTAGGAATCCATAAAAGAAAAAGCTCCAAAAATCATTGATTTTCAGAGCTTTTCTTCAATTTACTTTTCTGATTCGTACACCCTCAGGGATTCGAACCCTGGACCCACTGATTAAGAGTCAGTTGCTCTACCAACTGAGCTAAGAGTGCGTTCATTTCTGATTTGCGGTTGCAAAGGTAGGCGTTTTATCTTAAACTACCAAATATTTTGCACCATTTTTTCACTTTTTCATCGAAATTTATTCGAACTCATAGAGCATGGAAGGTGTACTTCGCTTTAAAGCAATGAGTTGTACATCTTTACCCACAAGCACCCCTTTGCTTCTTAACAGAAGTTCTACTGTTTTATAAGCGAGTTCCGGATGATTATTATCTTTACTCAGATGGCAAAGCCAAATATATTTTAACCCTTCATTGATATTCTCAGCCAAAAACTCTGCTGTTTCACGATTACTCATATGACCATTAGACCCGGCAATACGTTCCTTAAGATATTGGGGATATGATCCCATTTTCAACATTTCTTCGTCATAGTTAGCCTCCAATATTAGATAATTGGCTTTGCAGATATATTCAGCTGCTGTAGATGTAATATGTCCCAAGTCTGTTAAAAAAGAAAAAGTTTTGCCATCTACTTCTATACAATAACCCACATTATCTGTTCCATCATGGGGAACTTCAAAAGCTGTTATTCTGAAATCTTCAATCTGAATTTGTGTTCCTTTACTTAAATAGCGGACGGAGGTCGAAAGTTTTTCTGTCACACAATAACTTTTGTTGATGCCTATATGGATTTCGGGAGTGGAATAAATAGGAATACCGAATTTCTCTCCCAAATGCCCTACCGCTTTAATGTGATCGGCATGATCATGGGTAATAAGAACAGCTCGAATCCTATCAAGTCCAATACCCAAGTCTTTTAAATGTTTTTTAATAGTACGGATTCCAATACCAGCATCCACTAATATGCCATATGCGTCTGTTCCAATGAAATAGCAGTTGCCACTACTGCCACTAGCCAGACTTATAAATTTAATTTTCATTGTGTTTCGTTTTCTAGTTATAGTATTATCGCAATTGCTGCGTCAAAAGAGTCGCAAATATACATAAAAAGGCGGAAACATATCCCACCTTTTTCAAAATAAGCCTATCGGATTTTGAATTATCTCTTATTTTTTATCCTTTTGAACGGAAGGTAAAACGGTTTTGGCACTTTCTACTGTCGGGGTTAGAATATCAAATATCACTTGTCTGTATTCGGATAGGGCTATACTTAACAGGAGTTCCTCTTTTCTTATTTTATTGGCTATTGTATAATTATTTTCAGATAGGCTCTATCCTTCATATAAAGCCGGTTGTGGAACAATAGGGAGCATATCTGTACCCTCTGTCTTATCTATATAACCCAGTATGGCTTTTATTGAATCTTCATTAATTAAATCTTTCAGTACTTTCAGCGAGGTATCATAATACCTTATTACTTCGTTTGCACTTTCCATACTCATGCCATTGTCAGTCATTTCTTTGTTTTTGGCATTGCCTGAACAGGAAGATAATGAAAGGACACCCAAAAAAGACGCCATACAATAATAAATTCTTTTTCATACTGTCTGCATTAAATACTATTAATGTATTAAACAAATATGAAGAATGTTTTGCTTACTCGATTCCCTTTTTCTCCTCTAAATTTTTCTTAATATTTTCTAATAATAAAAGACATCCTTGCATCTTCGGGTTGTTACAGCAGATATATGCTTGTTCAAACAGCATCGCCACTGTATCTTTTAAATCAGGTGAATAAGCGGATGAATTTATTTGCATGGACTGTGGAAGTATTTGATTATCAAACCATTTTTTCAACTCATCCACTTCCTCTACTGTATATACCTTTTTCTCTATTTTTTTCATAAGCTATAAAATTATAATCTAATTAAAACGGATAACCTACTGCAAAATGGAAAGCAAAATCTCGGCTGAATCGAGGTCGCGTTATCGGATAACGTCCTTTACCCGTTTCCATCGGGTTGATAGCTTTCATTCCACCATCAAAACGTAAAATGAGATAGTCTAAATCAAAGCGGATGCCCAAACCATATGCTACAGCAATCTGTTTGTAGAATTTGTTGAATTTGAACACACCATCTTCCTGCTCTGAGTCTGAGCGTATTGTCCAAATATTACCGGCATCTATGAAAGCCGCTCCGTTTAACTTCCAAAACAGATGGGTACGATATTCCACATTTAAGTCTAACTTGATGTCCCCCGACTGTTTGATAAAGTCCATCTGCCCGTCTGAACTACCTTTATATCCTCCGGGGCCCAGTGAACGTACCGACCAGCCGCGCACACTGTTGGCACCGCCGGAGAAATAACGCTTTTCAAAAGGAAGTGCCCGTGAGTTCCCATAAGGATAAGCCACTCCTACTCCTATATGAAAAACGAAAGAGTTGCGTGGGTCAATCATGAAATTCTTGGCAAAGTCAAAATCTCCTTTTATATATTGTGCAAACGGAATATTAGCCAATACAAACCCCTTGTCCCCTTTCGGAGTAGAGTGTGCCAGTTTGGATGCGGCATACATTAGATTACCGGCTTCCTCCACGTTTACACGCAAGGAATACGAACTCTTTGTCGGTGTGCGCATCATGGTATTACCGGCACTGTTATATGTGAAGTTGTATCCCATACGCACTATCAGTACATTTTCATAACTGGCACGTAACAATGAGTTGTTAGCCGTCATTTTATCTAAATACTCTTGAAAATCGGGCGATTTGCTTGGCATATATACATAATTAATATCCGCCAAATCAAGGCGGTGCTGTATATGTTTTCTATCACTCCACCGATAACTCCAGGACGCTGATGCAAGCATACGAGAAAATTCAGGACGTACCTGTGATGTAAATTTCAGTCCCACTTCAGAGGTAGCTTTAATTTTCCTTTTAAAGTCCGAAGAAAGAAAGGGAAACATAAATTCAGGGAAGTTAAGACTGCTTTCCACACCATATTCCGTATAGTTGTCATTGACATAATCTTGTCCCAATCCGGTGATTGCCTCATAAGCACCGCGTACTTTCATAGTAAACGTTTCCGACCCTTTGAACACGTTTCTATGCTGGAAAGAAATGGAAGCAGCCGCACCCAAATCTCCCGCAGAGTTTGTACCTTCTATCTCAAAAGAAACTGATTTATTTTGTCCTTTTGACATCACTATATATGCATCCAATTTGGTACTGTCGCTTACATTTACTTCCTTAAAACGAATGTTGGAATATTTCAGCATGCGCAGACGTCCCAATGCACTATAAGTATTCTGCACATCACGTTCACTATAAAACTCTCCGGGACGAATACGGTTGAAATCCACTAACAGTTTCGGGCGCAAAAACATTTTATCCTTATAGTACATGTTGTATCCTTTATAGCTCAATGAATCGAAACCGGTAAATGAACCTTTACGGATAGGGGTCATTTCGCTATCAGCTATAAAGTTGACACTATTCACTAAATATTGTCTGTGTTTTTGTGGTGGATCTTCCTTTTTACGTTGATAAGGAAGTAATTTCAAAGTGAGGTCTACCAAATAAGTATTGCGGGTGGTATCTGCTTGATATACCAAAAAATCCTTATTGAATTTATAGTACCCTTTGTTCTGGAGCAATCTGGTGATTCGTTGTCTCTCAGCGTCAAGTACATTTACATCAAACAGCATACCGGGGAAAAGCATACTTTGGGCAGAATCCTGTTGAAGACAATCGCTAATATTTAAATCATCAATATTGTAAGCTATATGACGTATCATATAGGGACGTCCAGCTTCTATATGGTAGAACAGTTTTAACTTATTCTTCTTTGCTTCGGTATGAATAGTCACTTTAGCTCCAATATACCCCATGTTACGTACGGCTTTTTCTATCTCCTCCTTAGATTTCATGGCAACATCTGCATTGTAAATGACCGGGGCATCCCCAATTTTTCTGAAGAAGCGATTTACACGTTTGGTAGAGTCCGTACCTGATGCACCATAAATATACATGGGGATTTTAACCATGTTAAACCATTTGGCATTAGGATTTTGACGGAGGTAAGAGTTAAAAAGCGATGGTTTTACCTCCTTTGTGTCTGATACAATTTTTACTTCATCCAATAAATATTGATTTTCAGGGATAAATTTATTGACCGAACACGAAGTGCATAGTGCTAAAATGAGTGTGTATATATATGGGTGTGCGCTTTTCTTCATACAAATCCGTAACCTTCGCAAATTTACTCGCAAAGATAGATATTAATTGAAAATATCTTCTTAGCTTTGCCTCTAATATTTGTTATTTAATGGAAATAATCATGCTAAGTAAGAATAAAATTAAATATATTCGTTCGTTAGAGTTAAAAAAGAATCGTAAGGAAGAAAAAGTATTTGTTGCTGAAGGACATAAATTGGTAAATGATTTGATGGGGCATTTTCCTTGTCGGTTGTTGACGGGGACGGCTGAATGGTTCTCTTCTCATCCTGGTTGTCATGCCGACGAGGTGATAGAGGTTGGGCAGGAAGAGCTTTCACGGGTCAGTTTGCAAAAGACACCGCAAGAGGTATTGGCTATATTTGAACAACCTGTTTATGAGTCGGACAGCAAAGTTATTTCAAAATCTTTATGCCTGGCTTTGGACAATATACAAGATCCGGGCAATTTAGGAACTATTATCCGCTTAGCCGATTGGTTCGGTATAGAGGATATTTTTTGCTCTACCGGAACGGTGGATGTCTTTAATCCTAAAACTGTGCAGGCTACCATGGGGGCAATAGCACGAGTGAAAGTGCATTATTGTGATTTACCGAAATTAATTTCTTCACTCAAAGGGATTCCGGTTTATGGAACATTCCTGGATGGAAATATAATCTATTCTGAGACGCTTTCTGCTAACGGATTGATTGTAATGGGAAATGAAGGAAATGGAATAAGTAGAGAGGTGGAAGCACTTATTAATAGGCGATTGTATATTCCTAATTATCCACAGGAAAGAGAGACTTCGGAGTCTTTGAATGTAGCTATTGCCACAGCTGTGGTTTGTGCCGAGTTCAGAAGAAGATTGCGCTAAAGTCGGATAATATGGCTTTGAGGAACAAATTCTTCTCGGACAATATCAAAATTGGCAATATGCCATGCATAGCATTCCTGAATTTTGGTATTTGTCCGGGTAGCTTGAGCAAGGAAGGTTTTGAAATTCTTTTCCGGCATAATCGGTTCGAGTTTTCTTCTCGCAGAAAGCACAATCACTCCCCCTATCCATTGAGTAGCATATATTTCTTCTTCCAAAGGGTAATAGCGCTGTATCTTTCCGTTGTTTCCCAATTCTACCACATAACGGATGAAGTATGTGTCAGGAGAAAGATATAAACGTTGACAGGCAAATCGTCTCATTTCTTTTGCAGGCGAGTACGTTGTGGGCGAATACCCTCCTTTTCTTTCATATCGCGTGGATTCAAGCGTACGGGAGTAACAGCTTCTTTCATCTGGACTGAATCCATTTTTAATGAATCTGTATCTTTATCTATGACAGACATTGATTTTTCGGGTACACTATCTTTTGCGACAATAGATACGGTATCTGCTAGTTCATGGTAACGAATCAATGAAATTTTATCCACTATGATACCCGGAGCTTTGACAGAGTCCCCCGTAAGATAGATAAAACCATTGATGCTCTTGATTTTATAAGCAGAATCCGGCTTGATATATAATGATTGTATGCCTGAAGCCGTTACTTCGGCTACTTTACCCGACACTGAATCATTATCAAACAGAATATTGAATCCCATCGTCACCTGTTGTTGCAGGTTTGAGAGGAATATGTAATTTGCCGACCACAAGAAAGCATCCTTTGCTTTGAAGTTGGAGTCAGTGGGAATTTCAAAAGTAATCTTGTTGGATAGTGGTGCATCCGTCAGCCAATATAGTGTTTTATTATACCACACATCTACTGTATCTCCAGGTTGTGACATTGAGGGTTTGTTTTCGCGCATTGCCAGCAAGCGTTTCACATCCTTCTTTTCCTCACGGAAACGTTTTCCTAAATTGGTATAAATTTTGGCAAGGTTTTCTGTATGACGAGTATACCACACCATAGATGAATCAAACTCTGCTTTGGTTACGTGATGTTTTCTATATACGTAATTGCGAAGAGCTTCTTTTTTGTAGTTCTCATCATAAGAGATATTGCCGGACATAGCCGTAGTCAAATGATAGTCATACAAGATGTCCTCCATCTTATCCGGGTGGATGACATCTTTTGGTATTTGTTTTCCGCATCCTGCCAGCAAAGCCGCACTGAGCAACAACGTCCAACGAATCTTCTTATTGTGCATCTTTTTTCTGAGCTTTTTCTTCCGGGTGAATACCTGTGTTCAGATATTTTCCATAAAATAACAACAATGCAATGATACCACAACTGATAGCAGCGTCAGCAAAATTAAATATCGGACTGAAGAAGATAAAATGTTCTCCACCTATTCCCGGTATCCATTCCGGCCAGTTGGTTTCAATGATTGGAAAATAAAACATATCCACTACTTTACCATGAAACCATTCAGAATAGCCTTCGCCTACAGGAACAAAATGTGCTATTTGGCTATAAGTGCTTTCATTGAAGATTACGCCATAAAATACACTATCAATGATATTTCCTACGGCACCGGCCAATATTAATGAAAGGCAGACAATATAGCCTGTCTTATAATTTTCTTTAATGATTTTAGCCAGATACCAAATTATCAGTCCCACAGCAACGATGCGGAATGTTGTAAGAAATAGCTTTCCAAACAATTCCATGCCGAAAGCCATGCCGTTATTTTCTGTAAAATAGATATAAAACCAATCTGTAATGCGGATACTTTCATGCCAGAACATATTAGTCTTTACCAATATCTTTATTATCTGGTCAATAATTAATACTCCAAAAACAATCAGAACAGAAAGTTGCCCTTTCGTGAGTAATTTATTCATTATAATAGGTGATAATTAATAGTCGACAGGTAGCAGCCTCTTTGACCTGCTTTCCTGTCAACTATAAAAATGCTATTTCTTTCCTTCGTTTTTAGCCTCGATACTCAAAGTGGCATGAGGAACAGCGCGAAGTCTTTCTTTTGGAATCAGTTTACCTGTTTCACGACAAATACCGTATGTTTTGTTTTCAATACGGATTAAAGCAGCTTGCAGTCCCTGAATGAATTTCAACTGACGTGCAGCTAATCTTGTCGTTTCTTCTTTGGACAGCGTATTGGCACCTTCTTCCAATACTTTGTAAGTAGGGGAAGTATCGTCCGTATCATTACCATCCTTATTCATGATACTACTTTTCAAGCGTTCGTAATCACGCTCGGCCAATTCCAGTTTTTCCATGATAATGGCACGGAACTCTTCGAGTTCTGCATCAGAGTATCTTGTTTTTTCAGCCATATTATTTAGTTTTAAAAGGTTAATGTTATTCCTTTACGACACTCACATAAAGCGAGAAATCATCGAAACTTAATTCTATGCCATCCTTCACTTCGTCTACCAAATTAAGGGAGTTGGCAAGAACTTGGTTACAAATATAAGTATTATATTCTTTTACTGCGCTATCGGTTTGCTCATTTTTAGATAAAGATACCTTTATTTTATCAGTTATTTCAAAGCCACTACCCTTGCGAATATTCTGAATCTTACTCACAAGTTCACGAGCAATACCTTCACGGCGCAGTTCTTCGGTTACAACAGTATCCAAAGCTACTGTCAATACGCCTTCATTGGCAACTACCCATCCGGGGATATCTTCACTGAAAATTTCCACTTCAGACGTTTCTATTTCAGCCGGAGTACCATTTAGGTCGAGAACAATTTTCCCTTCGTTTTCAAGAACGCTGATTTGTTCCTGATTCATGGCAGTTACAGCAGCGGCCACCTGTTTCATCAATGAACCGAATTTCTTACCTAGAATCTTGAAGTTACACTTCACTTTCTTCACAAGCAAATTGGATGTACCTTCCACGAAGTCTATTTCTTTAACATTCACTTCGTTCATTATCAATGATTTTACAGACTCTAAACGTTCTTTCATCAGTGCATCCACCGGAATCATCAACTTCTGTAACGGTTGTTTAACGATAATATTTATTTTCTTGCGCAGCGCCAACCCCATAGAAGATACTTTCTGTGCTAACTCCATGCGGGTTTCCAATTCTTTGTCAATAACAGTCTCATCGCAAACCGGGAAATCTGCAAGGTGGACAGAAGCTACATGGTCGCGTCCGGTTGTTGCAATCAAGTCCATATACAATTTGTCTGCATAGAAAGGAGCAATCGGTGCCATTAGTTTAGCTACAGTTTCCAGACATACATATAATGTTTGATATGCCGCCAGCTTATCCTCTGTATAGCCTGTACCCCAAAAACGTTTTCTGCATAGACGTACATACCAGTTGGACAGATTATCATTTACGAAATCATTAATTAATCGTCCGGCTTTAGTCGGTTCATAGTCAGCATAGCACATATCCACATTCTTTATCAATGAGTTTAGTTCCGAAAGAATCCAACGGTCAATTTCCGGGCGTTTGCTCATAGGAACATCGGCTTCCTGATAGGTAAATCCGTCAAGGTTAGCGTATGGAGCAAAGAATTTATATGTGTTGTGCAATGTTCCGAAAAACTTGCGGGTTACTTCCATTACACCGTCGGTATCAAATTTCAAGTTATCCCACGGAGAAGAATTAGTAATCATATACCAACGCAAAGGGTCAGAACCATATTGTTCGATGGCACCAAACGGATCAACAGCATTACCCAGGCGCTTGGACATTTTATTTCCATTCTTGTCAAGCACCAGTCCGTTAGAGATAACATTTTTATAGGCTACACTATCGAATACCATAGTTGCGATAGCATGCAATGTAAAGAACCAGCCACGAGTTTGGTCTACCCCTTCTGCAATGAAGTCAGCCGGATAATAAGAACGATTATCTACAATATCTTTATTCTCAAACGGATAATGTAACTGTGCGTATGGCATGGCGCCTGAATCAAACCATACGTCAATCAAATCCGCTTCACGTTTCATCGGTTTTCCGCTTTCAGAAACGAGGATAATATCATCTACGTAAGGACGGTGAAGATCTATTTTATCATAATTGTCTTCGGTATATTCACCCGGAATAAATCCTTTTTCTTTATAAGGATTGGCAGTCATGAAACCGGCAGCGATGGATTTTTCTATTTCGTTATAGAGTTCCTCTACCGAACCGATACATAATTCCTCACCTTCTTCGCTACGCCAAATAGGAAGCGGAGTACCCCAATAGCGCGAACGGCTTAAATTCCAGTCGTTCAGGTTTTCCAGCCATTTGCCGAAACGTCCGGTTCCGGTAGATTCCGGTTTCCAGTTAATGGTCTTATTGAGTTCTATCATACGTTCCTTGGCAGCAGTAGAACGGATGAACCAGCTATCCAGCGGATAATAAAGGACCGGTTTGTCTGTACGCCAGCAATGTGGATAATTGTGTACATGCTTTTCTATCTTGAATGCTTTGTTGGAAGCCTTCATTTTCATACAGATGTAAATATCCAGTGTCTCGGCAGAGGCAGCAGTTTTCTCATCGTATTTACCATTTACAGTAAATTGAGGGTCGTATGCATTTTTCACCCAGCGCCCCTGATATTCTTGATATTGTTCTACATCCACACATTCTTTTACGAACTTTTCATCTAGTTCATCCAGCAGGAAGAATTTACCTGTCAAGTCTACCATCGGACGAGGTTCACCTTTTTTGTTAATCATAAACAATGAAGGTATGCCTGCTGCACGTGCCACAAAAGCATCGTCTGCGCCGAATGTTGGAGCGATATGTACGATACCTGTACCGTCTTCCGTAGTCACATAGTCACCAAGGATAACACGGAATGCTTGATTGGCAGCTTCTTCCCAATTACCGTTTTCGTCTACGTTTACCGGTTTCACCCATGGAATAAGCTGTTCATATTCCATACCTACCAAATCCGTGCCTTTGTATTCACCTACCACCTTGAAAGGAATCAACTTGTCTCCCGGTTTGTAGTCTTCTAAAGGCAGTCCTTCTGCTTTTTGGTTAAAATGAGCATAAAGCAATGGTTTAGCCAGCACTACTGTCATTTTCTCACCTGTGTAGCCATTATATGTTTGTACAGCTACATAATCGATTTTGGGACCGACGCACAAAGCGGTGTTTGAGGGTAAAGTCCATGGTGTAGTAGTCCATGCCAAGAAGTAAGGAGTACCCCACTCCGTCATTTCGGGTTTCGGGTTCTTCATCTTGAATTGCCCCACTACAGTAGTATCTTTTACATCCCGGTAACATCCAGGCTGATTTAATTCGTGAGAGCTCAGTCCTGTTCCGGCTGCCGGAGAATAAGGCTGAATGGTATATCCTTTATACAGTAAATTCTTGCTATATAGTTGCTTTAAGAGCCACCATAAAGTTTCAATATAGCGGTTGTCATAAGTGATGTATGGATTATCCAAATCTACCCAATAACCCATTTTATGAGTAAGGTCTGTCCATTCTTTTGTAAATTTCATCACATCCTTACGACAGGCTGCGTTATATTCGGCCACAGAAATCGTTTTTCCGATGTCCTCCTTGGTAATTCCGAGTGCTTTTTCCACGCCCAGTTCTACCGGTAGTCCGTGAGTATCCCATCCAGCTTTACGTTTGACAAGAAAACCTTTCATGGTTTTGTAGCGGCAGAAAGTATCTTTTATAGTACGTGCCATTACGTGGTGAATACCCGGCATACCGTTGGCTGAGGGAGGTCCTTCATAAAAGACAAAAGAAGGACATCCTTCACGTTCTGTCATACTCTTGGCGAAAACATCGTTTTCATCCCACTTCTTCAGCACATCTTTATTGACCTGTGATAGGTTGAGTTGCGAGTGTTCAGCAAATTTCTTACTCATAATCTATATCGTTTTTCTTGTATTCTCTAAATTGTAAATCGGGCAAAGACATAGTCTCCCAAAAATTAAGTTGCAAATTTACAAGAAAATTAGTTAGATAGAAAGTTTTATAGCCTGTTTTTTTAAGAAAGTGATTTCATTCAGCTCTCTTAAAGTGCAAAAACGCAATCTTCATGTAGCATTTGTTTGGTTCGTTTAATTTATCGGTTCGATTTAGGAGGATTGAAAAATTGAAGGAAAAAAGGAAATCGACCAATAACTATAACAATTAGACTTGCATTCCCCGAAAGATTAAACCATCTTTGCACAGTTTTTGTTTTTATATAAAAGATTTTTAAATACAGAAAAATAAACATGAAACGATTCAGCCGTTCTTCATTGACAACAATGGCAGTTTGTCTACTCTTTATACCTGCTCTTCTTAAGGCACAGCCTCGGCCTGCCCACCGTAAGAAAGTGGGTGTGGTGCTAAGTGGCGGTGGCGCTAAAGGCATGGCGCACATCGGTGTTCTGAAAGTTATAGAAAAAGCCGGTATTCCTATTGACTATGTGGTAGGTACCAGCATGGGATCTATCATCGGTGGTCTTTACTCTATCGGTTATTCTCCCGAGCAACTTGACAGCATGGTACGCCGTCAGGACTGGACTTTCCTTTTGAGTGACAAGATACCGAGAAGTGAACAAAATCTATCTGAACGCGATGCCTCACAAAAGTATGTGTTTTCTATTCCTTTCGGTAAAGGGGTAAAAGCCGAAGTTTTCGGTGGACTGATAAGAGGGCAAAATCTTGCCAACTTGTTCAGTGAGCTTACTATCGGTTATCACGACTCCATCAATTTTAATAAGTTGCCTATTCCTTTTGCCTGTGTTTCCGAGAATATTGTAAATGGCAATGAGGTTAATTTTCATGAAGGTGTATTGGCCACTGCTATGCGTGCCAGCATGGCCATCCCCGGAGTCTTTACTCCGGTCAGGCTAGACAGTATGGTACTGGTAGACGGTGGTGTAGTAAATAATTATCCTGTAAATGTGGCGCGTGCCATGGGAGCAGACTTAATTATCGGGGTGGATGTTCAAAGTGAACTTAAGCCTGCCGGAGAATTAAATAGTGCCGGTGCCATATTAGGGCAATTGGTGAATCTCATGGGGCAGGATTTATATAAGAAGAATCTGAAAGAAACGACTACTTATATTAAGGTAAACGTAGAGGGTTATTCTGCCGCCAGTTTTACTCCCTCCGCCATCGATACTCTGATAATGCGTGGCGAAGAAGCTGCCATGGCACAAGATAGTGCATTAATGGCTCTGAAAAGCCAGTTGGGGCTGGATAGTACTTATATGCCCCAACCGATTCCTTCTTATCCCTACTCGCCTGAGCGAAAGGTATATGTGAAAGAAATTACTTTTGACGGTCTTGATGAGAAAGACAAAAAATGGTTGTTGAAGCGTTGCGATCTTAAAGAAAATTCCGAGATAAGTATTCGCCGGATAGAGGAAGCTACTGCTATTCTGTCGGCCAATTTGGGCTATTCGGGGGCGACTTATAATTTGCCTGAAGCCCCGGGAGGTGGCTATAACCTGAATTACACGTTAAGTAAGAAGTATGAAAACAAACTAAATGTCGGCATTCGTTTCGACTCGGAAGAAATAGCCAGTTTATTAATAAACGTAACCAGTAATTTCAAAGGGAAATTGCCCAGTACGCTATCACTTACGGGACGTTTAGGAAAACGTTATACTGCCGGAATTAATTATGCTTGGGAACCGGCTCCGCTGAAACGTGTCGGGCTGTCCTACCTGTTCCAATACAATGACGTCAATTTTTATCATTATGGCGACCGCACACACAATTCTACTTTCCGTTATCATCAGGCAGAGTTTGCTTTCTCGGATGTGTGGTATAAAAATGTGCGTTTCGGTATTGGTCTCCGTTATGAGTATTATGATTATGATAAGTTTCTTTATCAGGAAGGAAGTACCACTCAGCAATACTCGACAGACAATGAGCATTTTTTTAGTTATTTTGCTCAAATGGAATACGAAACATTTGATAAGGCTTATTTCCCTTCACGAGGTATCTCGGCGCGTGCTTCCTATTCACTCTATACAGATAATTTTACACAATATAATGACCATGCTCCTTTCTCTGCTATCAAAGGTTATTGCGAAGGGGTAATGCGGCTGACCAATCGTTTCTCGATTCTTCCTTCCGTATATGGACGCTTTCTCATTGGAAAGGAAATCCCCTACTCCAAATTGAATGCCATGGGTGGAGATGTTCCGTCACGCTTCCTGCAACAGCAGTTGCCTTTTGTGGGAATAAATAATGTAGAACTTATGGATAATTCGTTATTGATAGGCACGATAAAGTTCCGGCAGCGAATGGGAAGTGTGCATTATGTCACTTTGACCGGCAATTATGCGCTGAGCAGTCATAAAGTGAGTGGGTTACTGAAAGAGAAAACTATGTTCGGCTGTGGAGTCGGCTATGGATTGGATAGTATATTTGGTCCGCTGGAAGCATCCATCAACTACGCAAACCATGCCGATAAAGTGAGTATGTATGTCAATTTAGGATTCAAGTTTTGATTCGTCATTGACAACGGCCATCATCCCTTCTATCTGGGCCAATGCCATCATGCGACCGTGAAACGAATATCCGGGATTGTATCCCTTGTCGGTGTCACCGAGCATCATACGCCCGTGGTCTACACGCATGGGAACGCCCGGACGCTCTTTCTCAAAGATACGGATAAGTTCGATGATATGAGCACGGCCTCCCAAATGGGAGGCTTCAATGAAATTTCCGTTGGGAAAAGCATTCGTACTGCGCAAGTGTACAAAATGAGTGCGGTGAGCAAACATTCGCGCCAAAGCAGGTACATTGTTGTGCAGTCCTGCACTGAGCGAACCGGCACAGAAAGTGAGCCCGTTATGCGGATTGTTTACAACATGCAGTATCCAGGCAATATCCTCTTCGCAGGTTACAATGCGTGGCAAACCAAGAACAGGAAAAGGAGGATCGTCGGGATGAATACACATATTGATGCCATATTCATCACATACGAGCATAATAGCTTGAAGGAAATAACGTAAATTTTCGCGCAGGGCGTCACGGTCTATTCCTTTGTAGGGTGCCAACAGATGATGAAATGTGTCAACAGGGTTCTTGTCCCCATTCTTGATATTTCCATTTACAAAGCCTTGGGTTTTAATAATGATGGTATCTACAAGTTCTTCTTTTTCAGCATCGGTAATGACTTTATCTAATTCGTACATTTGTTTCAATTCATTTACCGTGTAGTCTTTTTCAGCTTCTGCGCGTTGTAGAATCAGGCAGTCGAAATATGCAAAACGTATTTTATCAAAATAGAGTGATGATGTTCCATCTTCCCAAAGATGCTCTAAATCTGTACGAATCCAGTCGATAACAGGCATGAAGTTATAACAGACTGTTTTTACTCCCGCCTTGCCTAAATTAATAAGACTTTTCTTGTAATTCTCTATCAGGTTATCACGCTCGGCACCGCCATATTTTATGGCTTCACTCACCGGCAAACTTTCTACCACCGACCAGCGCAGACCATAAGTCTCAATATATGTCTTTTGGTTGAGGATAGCCTCCAAAGGCCACACCTCACCATTGGGAATTTCGTGAAGAGCAGTCACAATACCTTCTACTCCGATTTGTCTCAACATGGGAAGAGTAATTTTATCATTCTTTCCAAACCATCTCCATGTCTTTTCCATCTTTATTGTCGTTTTGATTTTATCTTAGGTAATCAAGAATATACTTTATTGATGAATAATCATTGCAGAACGTGCCGGTACAATGATTTCATTACCTGATACTTGCCCCATTCCCGACTGCTTGATTTTTCCATCTTTGCAAACGATTGTATAGCGACCGGCCGGAATAGATAATTTGGCAGGCTCTTTACGGCTGTTGAACGCCACGATAATATTTTTCCATGAGTCGCCATTAGCATTATCTTTCAGGATAAAGGCCACCAAATTGCTGCCTTCTACAGGCAGGAATTCCATGTATTGGCGTACTTTATCGGCATCTCCCATTCGAAAAGCCGGGTGATTTTTTCGCAATGTTATCAGCTCTCTCACATAATCAAAAACATCATGATGTATCGTCTTGTTCCTCCAATCAATTGTGTTGATACTATCAGGACTATTGTAAGAATTATGTATTCCTTTCTTGTCTCGCATCATTTCGTCTCCGGCAAAAATAAAAGGTACACCTTGTGAGGTGAAGACAAAAGTTTCGGCCAATTTGTGCAGAGAGGCACGTTCTTCGTCCGTTGCATCCGGCATCGTTGCTTTTAGTCTGTCTGCCAGACACATATCATCATGGCAGCTGACATAACTTATCATTTGGGTCGGTTGTAACGCCCACGGTTTTTTGCTGTAATTCACCGAATCATTTATTACTTGTGGATGTTTGACTGCTCCCACCAATCCAAACTTTATACTCATCTCATGCCCCGGTTGGCCAATCAAGAAAGCACCTTTCCGGTCATCATCCCAACCACCGCGCAAACCGTCGCGCATTTCATCGGAGAAAGCGGCAATACGTGGCATCTTGTATATATTGGCTTTCATGGCAAGTTCTTCTTGATCAAGCTGGGGAGCGCTGGCGGCCCATCCTTCACCATAAATAAAGATGGATGGATCTATCTTGTCTACGGCAGCACGGATTTCGTTCATTGTCTCAATATCGTGAATACCCATCAGGTCAAATCGGAAGCCGTCAATGTGATATTCGTTTATCCAGTAGAGTACAGACTCCACCATGTATTTACGCATCATGGCACGGTCACTGGCAGTCTCGTTTCCGCAGCCGGAGCCGTTGGCCGGTTTACCATCCTTTGTTTGGCGATAGAAGTAACCGGGTACCGTACGCTCGAAGTTGCTTTCCTCAGTGTTAAAAGTATGATTATAAACCACGTCGAGTACCACACGGATACCTGCTTTGTGAAGAGCCTGCACCATCTGCTTGAATTCCTTGATTCTCACATCGGGCTTATAAGGGTCGGTGGAATAAGAACCGTCAGGTACATTATAGTTCTGAGGATCATAGCCCCAGTTGTATTGTGCCTTGTCCGGTTTACTTTCGTCCACAGATGCATAATCGTATGAAGGAAGAATATGCACGTGTGTGACACCCAGTTCTTTCAGGTGGTCGATGCCGGTTTTTTCACCCTGCGAAGTAGTAGTTCCTAATTCGGTTAATGCAAGGAATTTTCCTTTATTACGAATTCCCGAAACTGAATCCAAAGAAAAATCGCGATGATGCATTTCATATACTATGATGTCGGCATAGTCCTTTAAAAGCGGACGTACATCGTTCGCCCAGCCTTCAGGATCGGTGGAGCGCAAGTCAATGACAGCAGCACGCTTTCCGTTTACTCCCACTGCTTTAGCCATAATGCCCGGGGTATCTCCCAGCCACTTACCATTTACTTTTACATTAAAAGTATAGAACTTTCCTTTTAAGTCTTCTTTAATAGAGGTATTCCAAATACCATCTTCTCCCATTTCAAGCGACAGAGTTTGATAAGCAGAACCTTCGTTGCCCGAATCATATAACAATACACGCACTTCTTCAGCTGTAGGTGCCCAAAGTGTAAACTTGGTTTCAATTGGCGAGTACTCCATTTCCACTAACTTCCCTTCGGGGATAGGATATTCTTCAAAAGATGTATATTCTTTCTTTACAGACTGACAACTGATGGTGGTTGACATAATCGATGCCCAAATAACGTGTTTGACATTCATAAATTTATATTTTGTTACTTACCAATACTTTTTTGTTTATCTCCTTATTTTATCAGGATTTTTATTGATAAAATCTTTCCATCCTGAATACTCTTTGGCAAGAGTGGGTCTTCCGGCTTGCAAATAATGGCAATAGGCTGCGGCAAGTCCATCGGTAGCATCCATAAAAGGTAGCATTTCGTTATCGGGAATATGGAGCATACGCTTCAGCATATCCGCCACCTGTTCCTTACTGGCTTGTCCGTTGCCGGTGATAGCCATTTTTATTTTTAATGGAGCATATTCGGTGATGGGGATGTCACGGCTTAGTGCGGCAGCCATTGCTACCCCTTGCGCACGCCCTAATTTTAGCATGGACTGTACATTCTTTCCAAAAAAGGGAGCTTCAATGGCCAGTTCATCGGGCAGATACGCTTCAATAATGCCGATAACACGTTCAAAGATTCGACGAAGCTTAAGATAATGATTATCGTATTTACGTAAATCTATCACTCCCATGGTGATGACTTGCGGTTTGGTACCTGTTATTTTCAGCAATCCGTAACCCATGATGGTAGTTCCGGGGTCAATGCCCAGAATTATTTTCTCTTTAACCGGCTGAATCACTTGATAACCTTCATTAAGGTGGGAAATCCTACCACTTTGTCTTTGAAGACTTTCATCATTTCTTCGTTAAGCTTCATACCTTGCCGGGTATGCCAGTGATGTAAGGCTGCACTGTCTTCTACTTCCCATTGCAGTGAAAAACATTCACTGTCTTCTTCTTTATGACTGAGGATGTGAGTAAGGCGCGGACTTTGAAGCAATCCTTGTTTTTCTACTTCGGGGATATAGCATTCATTAAGCCAGATGACAAAGTTACGTGCATCATCAATTGCTACTTGATAAGTGGTATTATATATCAGCATATTAATTTTATTTGTTTACATTAAACAGATACGTTTTTGCAAATGTAATAAAAATACCCCGACTTCTCGCAAGCCGGGGCATCTATTATGAACAAAAAATTAAATTAATCAGATATGCAACTCGATAGTTGCTTCACCTGATGAACCTCATAAACAGAATGGATGATTCTTTGTTCATTCATAGAGGAGAAATAATATTATATTAAAATAATTGGAAGAAAAATAAGGTTTCTATTTTGTGATTTCAATTTTATGTGTATCTTTGCAACACAAAACCGGGGCATTAGCTCATCTGGCTAGAGCGTTAGACTGGCAGTCTAAAGGTGGCGAGTTCGAGTCTCGCATGCTCCACAATATCCCTTTCCTGTTGCTTTATATAAAAAGCAGAAAGAATTATCAGGGAATTTAAAAATTTTATCAAAACAACATTTAGGACGTAGGTATCTACGTCCTATTTTTATTTGTCACATTCCCTGAAACAGCAACCGATATTGAAGTAAATCGGGTCAATCCGAAAACTCTGCGGGTGATAAGGGTCCGGTCATTATTCTTGAGGATTTAGCATATCGATCAAACACCTGTCCCCTGATGTTGTCTCCTCCGGTTTTCAACCCCTGCATGCGTTTTTTGAACTTCCTACGTCGTTTCATTAGCCGGGCCAAGCGTTTTCGTCCTTTCGATTATGCCTGTCTGTCCGTCGAATTACTACAGTCTCCGGCGGCGGACTGTATAGTCCGTTACAGTGGACCGTACAGTCTGCTACAGTGGACCGTACAGT